>Ga0265295_1002355_pt1 | contig 30294 bp, 22 predicted proteins | sample Munlansysbiofilm_FD_192503 | JGI IMG/M metagenome (GOLD analysis project Ga0265295, IMG submission 192503) | Leachate microbial communities from a municipal landfill in Southern Ontario, Canada - Methane capture system biofilm | ecosystem: Engineered > Solid waste > Landfill > Unclassified ... | reverse complement strand
CAACAACAAAATTAAAAATAATTAAAATAAATACAAAATAAATGTAAAATAAATTTGGAATTGAACACAGTATCTAACGGGCTATAATACCAAAATGACACCAAAACACTCGATAAATTATTTATTTTCGTTTTAATTCTCTTGAAATTTTAACCGTAACTGGTGCTATACTGAAAATTGAAAGATTGTAAAAAAAATATTATAAGTTTATTTCGGTCGTTTTGATATCAAATTGGTCTAACATATTTGCCCTCTTGGGCATATATGTCAGTAAAAAAGAGTCTCCAAGATATATATATATATTGCCCAGAGGCGATGCCCTGCGATGCACTGAGCTTGCCAGCACTGCGATGCACTGCGATGCACTGAGCCTGCCGAAGTGAGCCTGCCGAAGTGAGCAACGCCGAAGTGTCGAAGGGGCATAAACAATTATAAATATTTTTTCTATTTGTATTAAAATTAAAGTATGCGTTTGCCCTGGATTAAAACCTAATTGATTGATTAAATTGTGTATTTTTGCATAAATTGGTCGAATTATGGAAAATAAAAGTAGCATAGAAGATAATTCTAAATGTTTTCAGACTTTATATCCTGAAGAGCTTGAGTTTATCAGTGACAAAAAGAAACAATTGCAGTATTTAAAAAGAGAGCAGATATTTAAACAGGGAGCGTTCTCTCCTTATGTTATGTATATCATTGATGGACTTGTTAAAATATCGCTCCAAACTGGGTTTGAGAAGCAAATTAATATTCGTTTGGCTCATACTGGGGAGTTTTTAGCTTTTTCGTCAATATTTGGTGATGATACATATAATTATACTGCAACAGCTTTGCGAAACTCAAGTATCTGTATGATAGATAAAGAGGCTTTGAGAAATTTATTATTTGAAAATGCCGAGTTCTCAATGCGAATAAGTTCTAAAAATTGTAAAAATGAAGCACGATTTTACGAGATAATTAAAAATATTTCGTACAAACAGATGCGTGGTAAATTAGCTTCTGCAATAATTTACTTGTCTTCGCCAGAATTTGCCAGTGAAAACGTTTTTACACTTCTTACCCGTCAGGATCTCGCCGAATTTGCATCAGTTTCTACTGAAAGTACAATAAAATTGCTAAAAGAGTTTGAACAGGAAAATATAATCGAACTTAAAGCTAAAGATATAATAATTTTAAATCACAAAAACCTATTGGATATTAGCCGTACATCTTGATAAATGTATTTTGGTGTAGTATTTGATTTTAAATATTGCCAAAAGTAATTTGCTATTTGAAATTAGTTTATTATAAAAAAGGTTTAATGTAAATAATTTTTTAATTTTGTCAGTTGATAAGTAAATTAGAGATGAAAAGAATACTTAGTATAATTGTTTTAGTGTTGATGCCTGTTATATATTCTTTTTCACAGGTTGAGATTATAAAATCAGACGAAAAAGTTGTAATTGATGGCAGCAAGTATTATTTGCATACTGTAGAAGCGGGGCAAACTCTATATTCTATTTGTAAAACCTATGGAGTTACAGAGGCAGCACTTAATGAGGTAAATATTGGTCTAAAATCCGAAATTTTTGTAGATCAAATTATTAAAATTCCTGTGATATTTGAAATATCTGATGACGGAAAAAAAATAAAATATATAGTTAAACCAGGCGATACCTTATACTCTTTATGTCGCAAATATGGGATTACCGAAGATGAGTTTTATGAGCTTAATGAAAATGTTAAACCGAATAGAGGAATAAAGGTTGGACAAGAAATAGTATTCCCCACGAGTGTTTTAGATACACAACCAATTGTTTTAGATAGTAAAGGTTCTGATAATGAAAAGGATACTGTAAATTATTATTATCATTTAGTTGAAAAAGGAGAGACATTATATCGGCTTTGCAGAATATTTGAAGTGAAACAAAGCGAGATTTTATTAGCAAATCCTAGTTTGGATGAAAACACTCTTAAAGTTGGTGATTTGATTAAAATTCCTAAAAAGAGCAAAGAGCCTCTTACTGATCAACAACGATTAGTTGACAGCTTGGTTAAAGTAGCTTTTTCTGTTGATAGCACAATCTTTATAAGTGAAAGTATTTGTGATTCTATAATGTGGTATAAGCAAGGTAATCATTTCGTTATTAGCGTTTTGTTACCATTTGATGTGTCCTCAAATATGAGAAGTTTATATAATCAGGAGGTGAGTACCAAAGATCAAAGACTTTATCCGATAACTGAAAAAGTAGTTTCTTTTTATTCGGGACTTTTAATCGGACTTGAGCAATATAAATCTGCGGATGTTAAAGTTGTTCTTAAAGTTTATGATATTGGCGATGACAATACTATTTTAACGGACATACTCAAAAATAATCAGTTAAATGGCTCCGACCTTATTATTGGACCTGCATATAAAAGTCAAGTGGAGTATTTTAATTCTAATTTTAAGAATGATACTGTTAGCATTATTCTACCATTTGTAACTGATAGTGATATTGTTGAGAAATTTTCAAATAATATTACTTTGCGTACTAGTAATGATTTTTTGTGCGATAAAGTTGCCGATTATGTTTCCAAAAATTCGCAAAATAATTACTTGATTATTCAAGGTGCGACCCCAGATCAAATAAAAATCGCTATGGATTATAAAAATGCAATAGATCTGATAACAGATACTGTCAATATACAAGTAAACACAATACGCTTTAATGGAAAGTCGTTAGTATCACTAAAATCTATGATTTCGGAAGAAAAAGAAAATGTCTTTATTCTTCCATTTGCTCACGAAACAACCACAATTAAAATATTTACGGAGTTATTCCCGATTAGAAATCACGAAATTACCCTTATAGGTCCAGAAGCACTATTGAGTTTCGAAACTATAGACCCTAATTATTTTCGTAAAATAAAATTTAGTTATTTTACTGATTTAGATATTGATTATTCCGATTCATTAACAAATGTATTTATAACTAAATATCAAGAAACATTTTTGTGTACACCAGATGAATACTCGTTTTTGGCTATGGATGCAGCAAGTTTGATAATTGCAAAATTATTGCGTCATGGAAAAGAATTTTCAAGATGTTTTAGCTGTAGGGATACAATTAAAGGCTTGTCGGGAGATTTCATATATGCCTCAAAACCTAAATATGCCCCTGGTGCTTTTTCTAATTCTTGTGTTTATATCTACAAACTCCAAGAAGATTTTACTTTTGGACTGGTCTATCCTCAAATAAAAATAGTTTCTGATGAGAATAATAGATAAGCTGACACATTTTAAACTTGTTAGAAATAATTAGAATTTTTATTATATTTTGGTTTAAGTTGATTTTGTTTTTTGTAAATATTCAAGTTTTTTGAATAAAAAATGCCTTTAAATTTTAGGTAGGCAACCTTTTTTTTTTTTTTTTTTTTTTTTTTTCGTCTTGTTTTAAGTGAAAAAACATTTTTATATTGTAAATTTGTTATATTTGTATTTGAAGATTGAGATATAGTTTATAAACTATTAGTGCTTTGTTAGAAAAATGATTTTTTTATTAATATTTTTGCTATGAAATGTAAAATTTTAGTGCTTGTGACATTTTTAATCATACCTTTTTCTGCTATTTTTACTCAAAATATAATGGAGTTTGTCGATGTAAAAGATGCTGATGGTCTTAAAACTGTTTATTTTCAAGTTAAAGGATTAAATGAAGATGACGCAGCAAGAGCTACATTGATGAAAGACTTATTAGCAGACCCAAACGTGATAAAAGGTCGCATTTTTACAAGTTCTTCTTTAAAAACTCGATGTCAGTTATTCTTGCCTTATGAAATTAGTCCCGAATATATTCGTCCAATTTTGCAATCTCATGGATACGATTTTGAGTTTAGCTCAGTTTCAATAGATGGGAAATTATTAATCGATAAAAATGCGAAAGCTGCAAGGGCTGATTTTTATTCTCCTACAGACGATTTCCCTCAATATGTTAGTACTGGAGATAAAATTTTAGATGCCGAAAATTATCGCATTGCAAAAGAGCAGTGGATTGAAAATAATAAACGTAAATATAAAAAGCAAAAGTCTAATGGAACTGCCAAATATCCCATTGTAATTTCTCAGGAACAATTTGATAGTTATACAGAAGATAAGCAGCAAAAAATTTTAGCACAACCAGATATTTTTGAAATCAACCAATATTGATAATTAACTTACTAGCTATGAAACACTTATTCCTTTTTATTCTTTCTGTTTTAATTGCAACATTATTGTTGGTTTCTGATGATATATACGCATGTACAGGTAGCACATTGGCTGGAAGCATTACTCCAAATAATAATTGGCAGACACTAGCGGGTGTGCAAGCTGGTGACAGATATACTTTTACTATCGTCGCAGGAGAAGTAATAATATTTTCATTTTGTCAGGGGGGAGGAACATATTCAAATGATCCACGGATAGATTTACACAATCAAGACGGAACTATTACTTATGATTTTAATGATGACCATTGTGGTTACGGAGCAGAATTGGTGTGGGTATGCCCAACTAGTGGTACGTATTCAATTGGTTTATATGAGTTTTCGTGTCTAACCAATGGTACAGCTCTTGGCACAATAGCTTATAAATACTTACCTACACCTACCGAGCAAGATTGTCTTGGTGCCCGTCCATTATGTAATAGTTTTTCAAATCACCCTCAATCTTATGTGGGTACTGGACATTACTATGATATCTTTAATTTTTATGAGCAATATGGAATGTCAGCAAATGTAAATAATTGTCCAAATTGTTTGGTAACTGGCGAGCGTAATAATGTGTGGTACACTTTTACTGCTCAAACATCTGGCAATCTTGCATTTACAATTACTCCAGTAAATCTTAGTGATGACTATGACTGGGCTTTGTATAGCCTTAACAGCGGAGTTACTTGTCTTGATTTAATTAATTGGCAGGCACATCCGCCAGTTAGTTGTAATTTCTCTTTTGCAGGTAATGGAATTACTGGTTTAGGCTCAGGTTCGTCACATTGTATAGGCCCAGTCGAAAATAACTTGTTTAATGCACCTCTATCTATAAATGCAGGTGAAACTTATGTCCTAACTGTGTCTAATTTTAGTTCAACTCAAAATGGATATTCTATAAATTTTGGTGCCAGTACTGCGACCATTGTCGATAACTCAAGTCCTGAAATGGAAAGTCTTGTTTATGATCCATATTGTGGGTCTTCTTCATTAACTGTCCAGTTTAGTGAAGCGATATGGTGTTCAAGTGTTCAACCAGCTGATTTTGTTCTAACAGGTCCAGCAGGAACATATTCGATAGATGAAACCTATAGTATAGTTTGTACATCCGCATCTTCTAATACCTATGCTGGTACTTGGTACGATGATGTTTGGACATTACAACTTGGAGATTTGCTTTCTCAATCGGGTGATTATGTACTAACTTTAATTGATGGTAGTGTAGAAGATAAATGTAATAATGTTAATGAAGAAAATCAATTGTTTTTTACCGTTGTAGGAGTAACTGCTGATATTGATATTACTGCTGCGTCAGGTTGTGGTGGTGGAGACTGTAATGGAGAGATTATTGTCTCAAATATTACAGGCGGAACTCCTCCTTACTTTGTCGATTGGAGTGGCCCAGCAGGCTTTACTTCAAATGCTTTAACTATATCATCATTATGCAATGGAGTTTATGGTCTTACTATAACTGACTCCGAAGGAATTTGCGAGTTCATAGATTCTGTCCAAATGCTTGGATCTCCACCTTTAAATTCTACAGCGACAAGTAACTCACCAGTATGTGCAGGTGGAACAATTGAACTGTTGGCAGATTGTGATGATGGGACAGCTACTTATAGCTGGACTGGACCTAGTACTTTTACTTCTTCACAACAAAATCCTACAAGACCTAATGCTAATATTGGTATGTCTGGTACTTATATGCTTACAGTTACTGATGCTGCCGGATGTACTGAAACCGTATCAACTGATGTAACTATAAATGCGGTTACGCCTGTAAGTATTAGTGCAGATTCTCCGTATTGCGAGGGTGAAAATATACAATTAAATGCAACTTCTGTAGTTGGTGCAAGTTATAGTTGGACAGGACCTGGATTTTTTAGTTCAATCAATGAAGACCCACTTATCTCAAATTGTGTAACAACTGATGCAGGAACTTATTCGGTGGTTGTTACAGATGCAAATTCATGTACTGTTAGTGCAAGTATAGCTATTGTAGTTAATGAAGGCATAATAGCAGACATAGTTACAACTAATCCATTGTGTTATCAAGAGCCTACTGGTCAGATACAAGTAAATGTGACTTCTGGAACAGCTCCATATAATTTCATTTGGACAAATGGCTCTACATCTAATCTAGCAACTGGATTAATCGGCGGAATACCTATTTGTGTTACCATTACAGATGCAGGTTCGTGTAATCTGGTAATTTGCCATACCCTAACCAATCCACCGGAAATTGTTGTCGATATTACTACTGTTCCAACAGAATGTGGCTTTTTTGATGGAGAAATAATAACTAATGTAAGTGGTGGAGCAGGTGGATATACAATCAATATCTCTGAAGGACACTCTGGCAATCATGTTACGGGATTACACCCAGGCGACTATCAAGTTACTGTTACAGATGCTAATAATTGTAGCGTTGTATCAACCGCTACTGTAGGTTTTTTTGGTGCTGGAACAGTCGATATTGTGCAAATTCAAGAAGTGTTTTGTTTTGGTCAGAATACAGCAGTATTACAAGCCAATATGTTAAATGGTTCTATTCCTTACACTTATAATTGGTCGGTGCCAGGTCAGACAACACAAAATCTATCTGGAATTGGAGCAGGGACTTATTCGGTTAGCGTTAGTGATAGTTATGGCTGCTCTGGTGTAGCGACTTATGAGGTTATTCAACCCGAGATAATGACTATAAATATAGAACATACGAATGTTTTATGTAGAGGCGAAAATAATGGCTCAGCATTAATAAATGCTGTAGGAGGGACGCCACCTTACGTATATGCTTGGAATCATGGCCCTACATCTAATAGCCTTTCTAATTTAAGTGCAGGTACATATTCTGTTGTTGTGCAAGATTTTAACGCTTGTTCGGTAAACGAAGTTGTGGTTATTACTCAACCAGACAATATTGTTGGTTTAAGTGTAACAATTTCTGATGTTTCGTGTTTTGGTAGATATGACGGAATGGCTATTGCTACTGGAACCGGTGGCACACCACCATATTCAATACATTGGTTTCAATTTAATGAGTTTATTGCTAGTGGTACTCAGATATCGTCTCTTAGTGCAGGTCAATATAGTGCTCAAGTTTATGATGCCAATAACTGTGTAAAAGAAGCATTATTCTCAATTAGTGAACCATCAGCCTTGATAGTAGAGACACAAGTTTCTGGAGTTTCATGTAAAGGTTTTAATGATGGGTCGGTAATTGTTGCAGTCGAGGGTGGTACTTTACCTTATAGCTTCGAGTGGAATAGCGGAGAAACAATAAGTAGCATATCATCTCTTAAAGCTGGAAACTATTATATCACTATTACTGATGCTAATGGTTGTATAAAAGCTCTTGGGGTAAATGTTCAAGGTAGTAATAAATTATGTCTTGGTATCCCTAACGCATTTACACCTAATGGTGATGGGATTAATGATACATGGGAAATTGACTATATCGAAATGTATCCAAGTGCTTATGTTAATGTGTTTAACAGATGGGGACAGCATATTTATCAGGCGAAGTCAAATGAAGATTTCTGGGATGGAAAGTGGAAAGGTAAATATGTTCCAGCTGGTTCATATCAGTATGTAATTGATCTGCGAAATGGGATGGAGCCGTTTACTGGTGTTGTAGTTGTCGTATATTAAAAATATAAAGGCTGTTTTTACAGCCTTTTTTTTGTTCCAAATATTGATTATTCTATTATTTTTAATATTTTTACACAATTAAAAAATTTGTAGAAAATGAAAGATAAATTATATAAACTTTTCAAATTTTTGATTAGTAAAGTATTCCTGTTTAACTTCTTAGGTGCAATTGCTTTTATTTTTATTGTGATTGTCGTATTAAACATATATTTGAAATTTTATACACAACATGGTAAATCAGTTACTGTACCAACATTAATTGGAATGCAAACCGAAGATGCGATTGCACTTCTGAAAAATGAAAGTTTTGATTATGTAATAATTGATACAATATTTGATGATAACGTTGATAAAGGCGCAATTGCCGAACAAACCCCTGAACCCGAAGCTCTAGTAAAGAAAGGAAGAAAATTATATCTAATAGTAAACTCAAAAAACGATGAGATGATTTCGATGCCTCAATTTGTTGGTTATTCTATTAGACAGGCTAATTCACTTGCCGAATCATACGGACTATTGGTCGGAAACCTTAGATATGTTCCCGATATAGCGGCAAACGTTGTTATCAGACAATTACACGATGGCGATGAAATTATAGCAGGAACAAAAATTAAAAAAGGGTCTAAAATAGATATGATACTAGGGCTGGGACTTAGCGATAAAACGACTTTAGTACCTTCACTTATTGGATTAACATATAAAAAAGCAAGTAATAATCTATTGGATTTATTCCTTAATACTGGTGCGGTAAATTATGACGAAACTGTGAGAAATAGAAAAGATTCGATAAATGCTAAAGTTTATAAACAATCTCCAGGATATAGCACAATAAACGAAGTGAATTTGGGTTATAATGTTGATATTTGGCTAACTGCAGACGAAAGTTTGATTGAGGCAAAAATGTTGGAGGCTGAAGAAACTGCCGAGAATGCAGAAAATGAAACAGAATAAATATGAAAAGAACAATAATATTAATATCTGTACTAATAATAATCAGTTTTGTGCTTAATGCACAAGAAGTTTTGATAGATTGCGGTAATCAGCAGTTGAAGAATTATAGTGAAAAATACTATGCTGTTATTTCAAATCGTCATACAAAAGCAATTGATACTTTGGACTTGCCTTTTTTCGATGATTTTTCAAAATCATTTATTTATCCCGATTCGACTAAATGGATTGATAAATTTGCTTATATAAATAAAGATTATGCCGTCAATCCAATTTCGATGGGGGCAGCAAGCCTAGATGCTATCGATAATTTTGGGGCAGTTTATACTCATTTGCCTTCATTGAGCAGCAGTATTGCCGATTATTTAACATCTGCACCCATAAATCTTGGGTTGAGTGTCGCAGATTCTCTTTATCTTAGTTTTTATTATCAAGCTGGTGGAAATGGAAACTCACCAGAGGTACGAGATTCTCTCGTACTACAGTTTAAGTCTCCTTCTACCGATTGGAAAAGTGTTTGGAATGCTCCCGGTGGAGAGGCAATGGATACTTTTAAGCTAGCGCTAATACCAATAATAGACCCTACATATCTCGTTAAAGGATTCCAATTCAGATTATTAAATTATGCTAGTATTAGCTCCAATTATGAACCTAGTTGGGTTAGCAATACCGATATTTGGAATATTGACTTTGTTAAGCTTGATAAAAATAGATCATGGGATGATACTCTTGCAAATGATGTCGCTTTTATAAAAGATTTTGGATCAAAACTAATCGGCTGGGAGGCTGTACCTTGGAATCATTTTAAAGATTATACAGGAAATATAGTAAATGATTCTATCACATTTACATACAAAAGTACTTATGGTGTGGATGTAATGAATGTCAATCGTCGAGTTATAATAACTGATATATATGGCGATACTCCAACATACTCAATGTTAGAGGATAATGAAAATATTGAGCCTCTTCAAACTATAGAATATACTAGAGCAATACCTTATAATTTTACTTCTAATACTGAGGACTCAGCTCGCTTTTTACTTAAAGGATATCTTAAAATTGATGGGGCTGAAGATCTCTCCATATATCGCTGGAATGATACATCATATTATTATCAGGATTTTAACAATTATTATGCTTATGATGATGGCTCGGCCGAAAGAGGTTATGGTATTTCAGGACAGGGAACTGCCTACTCAAGTTTGGCTTGTAAGTTTACACCACTTAAAGCTGATACTCTAAAAGGAGTTTACATTTACTTTAACCAGACATTAAATGAAGCGAATCGAAAATATTTTTATCTTACAATCTGGAGTGATAATGATGGAATACCTGGAGATACAATTTTTCAGAAAATTGGTGTAAAACCTTATTATAGTGATCAAACAAACGGATTTTTGTATTATTCTTTGGACACAAGTATTTATATAGATACCACATTTTATATTGGTTGGATAAAAACAACTGACGATATGTTAAATTGTGGTTACGACCTAAATAATGATGCTGGCTCTAAAGTGTTTTATAATGTGTCAGGAGAGTGGCAGGCTTCTGCATATAATGGAGCTATGATGATTAGACCAGTTTTTGGATATGCAAAATCTAGGGCGGTATATAAACCCGAAATCGTAAAATCAGAATATGATATTTATCCTAATCCGGCATCTGATTATGTGAAAATCCTTTCTGAAATTCCACCAAAATTTGTTGCGATTTATGATGCGACAGGTAGGCTTGTTCGTCAATTTAATGGCCGAGAGGATGTTTTTGTCGGAGACTTGGAACAAGGAACATATTTTATACGTCCAGTTTCTGAAGCTAGTAGCTTTAAAACAAAAAAAATACTTATTCTCAGATAAATGATCCAAGAAGATTTCGACAGTGCCGAGCAGAATGACGAGTTTGAACAATCAGAACTTTATGAACATCATCGTTTAGAAATTGAACAAGGTCAAAAACCAATGAGATTAGATAAATATCTTGTTTGTCGAATGGCCTCAACATCACGAAATAGAATTCAAAATGCTGCTGATGCAGGAAATATTCTCGTTAATCAAAAACCTTCTAAAAACAGTTATAAAGTTAAGCCCGGCGATGTTGTGAGTATTGTTCTTAGTTTCCCAAAAACTGAAAACGAACTTATAGCCCAAGATATCCCATTAGATATTTTTTTTGAGGATGAGCATTTTGTAATCGTAAACAAGAAACCTGGTATGGTTGTACATCCTAGTTATGGACATCATGACGGAACTCTTGTTAATGCTTTGGCTTATCGTTTTAAAGACTTACCAATGTTTACTGGTAAGGAAGTGAGACCAGGATTAGTACACCGAATAGATAAAGATACATCGGGATTACTTGTAATTGCAAAATCGGAAATAGCTCTAAATAAATTAGCAAAGCAATTCTTTGACCATTCATGTAAACGCTCATATACTGCTTTGGTGTGGGGAAATCTACCAGAAGAATCAGGCATTATTACAGGACATGTGGGACGTAATCTTAAAAACCGAAAAGTAATGGATGTTTTTCCCGATGGCGAATACGGTAAAGAAGCAATTACACATTATAAAGTCTTAGAAAGATTAGGCTATGTTAATCTTATCGAATGCCGCTTGGAAACTGGGCGAACTCACCAAATTAGAGTACATCTAAAACATATTGGACACCCCTTGTTTAATGATGCCGAATATGGTGGTGACAAAATTCTTAAAGGAACTACATTTACAAAATATAAGCAATTTGTCGAAAATTGTTTCAAAATATTACCACGACAAGCTTTACATGCAAAATCACTTGGGTTTGTGCATCCTTCAAGTGGCGAAAATGTGTACTTTGACTCTGCTTTACCTGAAGACATGCAAGAATGTATTGATAAATGGCGAAATTATGTAACATATCGCAATGAATTTGAATAAACTTGCGTCTTTCTTTTACGATGATTTATTTTTTATCCTTTATCTCTGAACACTAACACTATGGGTACTCCTGTAAAATCAAAATTCTCACGAAGTTTATTTTCAAGGTATCTTTTGTAAGGTTCGCGAATATATTGTGGAAGGTTTGTAAAAAAAGCAAAAACAGGAGTGGGTGTAGGTAATTGTGTTACATATTTAATTCTAACTCGTTTACCTTTTAGTACTGGAGGAGCATAAGCTTCGATAGCTTCGAGCATTACTTCATTTAAAACCCCTGTTGCGATTCTTTGTGTGCGACTTTCATAAACTTTGATAGCTGTTTCGATAACATTATGTATGCGTTGTTTGTTAAGTACCGACACAAATAATATTGGGATATCATTAAATGGTGCTATTTTATCCATAATTTGCTTAGTAAATTCTTTAACGGAGTTTGTCGATTTTTCGATAAGATCCCATTTATTGACAACTATTACAATACCTTTTTTGTTTTTGCGGATAAGATTAAGTATATTTTGATCTTGAGCCTCAAAACCGAGGCTTGCATCAATCATAAGCACACAAACATCCGAATGCTCAATTGCTCTAATCGCACGCATCACAGAATAAAACTCCAGATTCTCGCTAACTCGATTTTTCCTTCTTACTCCAGCGGTATCAACCAGCATAAAGTCAAATCCGAATTTATTATATCGTGTATTTATTGAATCGCGAGTGGTCCCAGCAATTTCTGTTACAATATTTCTTTCTGTCCCGATTAAAACATTTGTTAGCGATGATTTTCCAACATTTGGACGACCAACTATTGTAATTCTCGGAAGATTATCTTCGTCGTGAGGCTCTTCGTTAGAGAGCTCCTCAGCAACGGCATCAAGAATTTCTCCAGTTCCAGAACCAGTCATTGCCGAAATGCAAAAGACTTCTCCTAATCCGAGATTATAAAATTCATAGCTATCTGCAATACGAGCATTAGTATCAACTTTATTGGCAGCCAAAAAAACTGGTTTTTTTGTTTTGCGAAGTATTTCCGCAACAGCTAAGTCTAAATCTGTAACTCCCGATTCCACATCAAGTACAAAAATTATCACATCAGCTTCCTCAATTGCAATAAATACCTGTTTGGCTATTTCTTGCTCAAAAATATCTTTCGAATTATCTACAAAACCTCCAGTATCAACAACAGAAAATTCTTTACCGTTCCAAACAGAATGTCCGTATATTCGATCGCGTGTAACACCACTTTCATTGTCAACTATTGCTTCGCGACGTTCAATCAAACGATTAAAAAGTGTTGATTTGCCGACATTTGGTCTTCCTACTATTGCTACGATATTTCCCATGAATTATTTTTTTACAAAAGTAATAAAAAACTCCGATACTTTGCGGGTTTTTTACTTTAGCAAAACTAAGGGGCTGCTCCCAAACAAATCTTAAGTATATTTTTTGCTCTGTTCAAAAACTTTGAAAATTTGGTTTTTATGGAAGATTGTTAAAGGCAAGACTTTCAAAGCTTTAGAATTGCAGTTTGTAGAAGTATGACTAATTCTCGCTATATTTAAAATTCAATTTTTATCTTTGCATTAAATAAAAACAAGAAGTATGCTTAAAGAAATTCAAGAACACCGCACAATTAGAAAATATACCGATAAGTTAATTCCCAAAACTGTAATGGACAGTATTTTAGGGGCTGCGATTCGAGCTTCTAATACTGGAAATATGCAGGTTTATTCGATTATTGTTACTACAGATTCTAAAATAAAAGACGAATTAGCTCCTGCACATTTTAATCAGCCAATGGTAAAAAATGCTCCTGCAATTCTTACTTTTTGTGCCGATTTTAATCGTTTTAACAAGTGGTGTAGTCAAAGAAATGCCGAGCCAGGATATGATAATTTTTTGTCGTTTCTTACTGCTGCGATTGATGCGATAATAGCTGCCCAAAATGCCTGTGTTGAGGCTGAAGCAAACGGTTTGGGGATTTGCTACCTTGGTACTGCAATATATAATGCCGATAAAATTATTGATGTTTTAAATCTTCCGAAAGGAGTAGTGCCAGTTACCGCTGTAACAATTGGATACCCAGACGAAACTCCAGAACTTACTGACAGACTTCCAGCAGAAGCGGTTGTACACTATGAAAGATATAAGGATTATACTCCAGAAGACATTAATAAATTATATGCCGAAAAAGAGTCTCGACAGGATAGTAAGCAGTTTATTGCAGAAAATAATAAAGAGACTCTTGCACAAGTGTTTACAGATGTTAGATATCCGAAAGATAATAATGAGCATTTCTCTAAAGTATTATTAAGTGTATTAAAAAAACAGGGGTTTTTAAAATAAAATATCAACATATAGTGCTTATTATAAAACTAATTTTTACATAGAATGATGAGGATAATAATAGTTATATGTTGATAATTTTAATAATCTTATGTCTTTTGTTGGCTAGTCTGCTAATTAGAGCTGACCATTTTGGAGCAGTTCCAGATAAAAACAACTTAAAAATACAGAATTGTGCTAATTTTAATGGAAAACAGTTTGTTAATCCAGGCAATATCGGTGTAAGAATGAATTTTAGAAAATTTAAATCGATTTTTCATCAATTTCTTAAACTCCGAAAGCAAAAACGTCCACCTAATAATATAAAAATAGTTGATAATCCAAACATGCACTTAGCACAATCAGATGCCAATATAATTCGAGTAACTTGGTTGGGACATTCGGCAGTTGTATTGGATGTTGGCAGTACAAGATTGCTTTTTGATCCCATGTTATCAAAATTCGCTTCACCTTTTCCTGCATTTGTAAAACGATTTGATAATTCTTTAAAATTTGATGATGCAGATTTAGAATCACTAGGAAAAATTGATGCTGTTATTATTTCTCACGACCATTACGATCATCTTGATTATGAGACGATTATCAAACTTAAAAACCAGATAGATAAGTTTTATGTGCCACTTGGAGTTGGAACACATCTTGAAAAATGGAAAATTGATAAAACCAAAATTATTGAAGCAGATTGGTGGGAAGAGTTTTTACAAGATGATTTAGAACTTGTTTGTACTCCTGCCCAACATTTTAGTGGACGTAGAGCGAATAAACGAAATTATACTTTGTGGGCATCGTGGTTAGTAAAATATAAAGGCAAATCTATTTACTTTAGTGGCGACTCTGGATATTTTGGAGGCTTTAAAGAAATAAAAGAAAAATATGGTCCAATTGACTTAGCCATGTTAGAGTGTGGGCAATACAATGAACTCTGGAAAGAAATACACATGTTGCCCGAGCAAACTGTATTAGCAGCTAAAGACCTTGACGCAAAATTACTTTTACCTATCCATAATATGGCTTTTAGTTTAGCTTTACACCCTTGGTACGAACCAAAAACGAGAATCTTAGTTGAAGCAAAAAAACAAAACATTAAACTTGTGGACGTGTTTGTGGGCGAAAAGTTTGAAATATAAAAAACAATTTTATCAATCACTTTTATTTTTGAACTGATAATTTAGTTGAATAAGATTGCTTACCAGACTCAAACTGTATGAAATATATTCCATTAGGGATGCCTTCTAAAGAAAACTGTTCGACATCGCTTTTAATTACAGATTGACGGATTAGTTTTCCTTCGGAAGAATAAATTTTAAGATTTATATCCTCCGAAAAGATATTATTAAAATAGCAGTAATTATTTGCAGGGTTTGGATAAACGCAAAAATTATTTTCTTTAGTTGATATCTGACTAGATTGACTCGATTGATTGAGAAACATTACAGTAACCATATTAATATAATTGGTTGAATTTCTAGAGTTTACCAAGAGGAATTGATTGCCATTCTCGTCAAGGCAAAAACTAACAGGCTCATCGAGTCCAGTTACTGAGCCGTTGTAGTATTGTGTCCATTGGTGCTGACCACTCTCATTGTATTTAATTATCATTGCACCTCCGCCATTAGCTGGCATATTACTGGCTGTAACAAAAATACTCCCATCATTAGATTGCTTAATACTCTCATAAGTATCATTTGTTGAAAAGCTAGATTTGCTAGTATGCGACTCTATCCAAATTTGATTTCCATCAGTATCATATTTTGCAGTTATTGCATTTGCCCCATCTTTACCAGTAATAAAAACATTGGCTGCATTGTCAATAATCATCGATTTGAATGCTGCTCCTATGGATTCAGAATATACTTTTTTAGTCCATAAAACGTCTCCGTTCTGATTGTATTTCATCAATAATGCATCGTTAACATTTGTTTCTTCATTTGCTTCATATCCGCAAACGTAAACCGACAAGTCATTGGTAATAATAGCATCAAACCCCACTGATGAACGTTCTTCTAATGTTCTGTAATACTCATCAATAATTTTTGTTCCTTCATTATTATACACAACTAAAGCTGTTAGGAAATAATGTTCCCAGTCGGTATAGTTTCCAGTTATTGCAATCTGCTGGTTCGTTTGGTTGTAATGAATTTTTCGCAAATCAGCACCATAATAAAGAGTGTGAGTTTTATGCCAAGTCTTTTCAAGTTCGGCGTTTGTTTTTATTAGAATAAAATTTCGCTGACTTGTCGAAGTGCTAATACCTCCTATATAATAATTATTGTTTTCATCGATAACAATATCCACCGCTCTGTCGTCTAAATGAGCGGTTCCGTCAAAAGTAAAAGTGTTTAACAATTCACCATTGGGGCTATATTTAAGGCATAAAACATCATCTCCGTTGGCAGAAGTACTAGTTGTTCCTGCAATAATGAGATTGTTTTCGGAATCAACTGCTGCTTTTGTTGCCTTGTCAGAGTTTCCTGCGTTATCGTAGGTTCTAGTCCACAAAGTATCTCCAGAATTGTTGTATTTTACGACAATGATGTTTTCTTTTTCGGTAGTATTTACAAAAACATTTCCAAGAGAATAAATATTCCCCTGATTGTCCATAACAATTGATGCACCGTAGGTACTATAAGCGGATGGGTTAATAACAGAAGTCCATTGTGCATTCATTACAATCGCAAAAATACTGCATAGCAAAATAAAAAAAATCTTTTTCATAATATCATTATTACGGTTATTTGATATGCAAATATACAAAATATCTCAATAAATGTAATTGGGAAATTAAAATGTTTTCGCTAAATTTTTTCTCCAATTTAGCCTTTACTGAGCTAAATTCAGAACTCCTGATTTTTTGTAGTCGTTACTGTCGTAATTTTATAAACTTGAATAAACAAAAACATTCGAATTGAAAATAACAGATTTCTCATCCTTCCTTCGTTAGGATTCGAAATGACTAATTATTTGGGAATATGGGAGAGGAGAGGCTTGGTGGCGACCTTGTCGCCACCAAGCCTCTTTTAATAATTTGAATTACTAGTCATTTCGACCAAGGGGAGAAATCTGTTATTTTCAATTCGTAATTCTAAAACAAAAATACGACAATTATATTTTACGAATAAATAGAAGTAACCGCCTGCATTTTAGAGATAGGGGGGCAGTAGTTCTGAAATTTTACGATGTTAATCACATCTTGACAATATTGATGACAATTTAATAAAAAAAGGAGGACAAATCGCCCTCCTCTTCACCATATACTATCTAAAAACATGAAAAAAATTATTTTATTGGTACGTTTTTGAGTGTTTCCACAATATAATTCCAGAATTTTTCTACAGATTCAATATGTACTTTTTCGTCTGGAGAGTGTGGGTATCTAATTGTTGGGCCAAATGAAATCATATCCCAATTTGGATAAACAGATCCTAATAATCCACATTCAAGTCCAGCATGAATTGCTTTAATTTCGGGTGTTTTTCCATATAGCTTAAGATAAGTTTCTTGCATAGTTTTGAGGATTGGCGAATCCATATTAGGTTTCCAGCCTGGATAAGCTCCATCAAAGCTAACATTTGCACCTATTAAATCGAAAATTGTTCCAATTTTATACATGGCACCGGCTTTTGCAGAATCGACTGAACTACGAACAAGGCAGTTAACGGTGTATTTACCATCAACGCATTTTACAATTGCAAGATTATTTGAAGTCTCAACAAGACCTGGCATAGCATCACTCATTCTTTCAACGCCGTGAGGACAAGCAAATGTGGCTTTAACAATTTTTACCATTACATCATGCTCCATTACTTTTGCAGGAGTATTAGTTTTTTTAGCAAACATTTTTAATTCGGGTTCGGTTGCCGAAAATTCTTGTGCAAAAATTGTTTCAAACTTTTTTACTTCAGCCTCGAAACCAGCAGCGTCTTTTTCTGAAACTAATACTATTGCTGATGATTCGCGAGGAATAGCGTTGCGAAGGCTACCTCCAATAACATCACTTAATTTAATGTCAAAATGATAAATGCAATGGTTTAGAAAACGGAATAAAAGTTTATTGGAGTTTGAGCGTCCGATATTGATATCCATGCCGCTGTGTCCACCTTTAAGACCTGTAATCTCAAGTTTGTAAGCTATAAGACTTGCTGGAGTATCTATTTGTTGATAATCCATTTCTACATTAACATCAACGCCACCAGCACAACCAACATATAGTTCGCCTTCATCTTCAGAATCTAAGTTCATTAAGATGTCGCCTTTCAATATACCTGGTTTTAATTCGTTTGCTCCTGTCATTCCAGTTTCCTCATCAATTGTAAAAAGAGCTTCTACTGGACCATGAACAAGATCTTTAGCTTCTAAAACCGCCATTGCTGCTGCACATCCCATTCCGTTATCTGCACCTAGAGTTGTTCCTTTTGCTGTTACCCAATCGCCATCAACATAAGCTTCGATGGGATCTTTTTCAAAATCATGAACTTTATCAGAATTCTTTTGAGGTACCATATCTAAGTGTCCCTGAAAAACAATTCCCATGCGATTTTCCATTCCTGGAGTCGCAGGTTTACGTATTATGACATTACCAATATGGTCAACAATAGTTTCTAAACCAAGATCTTCGCCAAATTTTTTCATAAAGGCAATAACTTTGGCTTCTTTTTTTGATGGTCTTGGAATCTGAGTCAAAGAATAAAAATGTTTCCATACTCTTTGAGGATTTAAATTTTTGATTTCGCTCATAACTTATTATTTTTACATTTTTAAATTTAAAACCTTAAAGTTATAATTTTTTAACATATTAACGAAAAATTTGTATAAAAATAAATAAAATTTATTTATGAAGTCTATTATTACATTATGTATTTCGGTTTTTATTAGTATAATTATTTTTGCTCAAACAATTGCCCCAACACCAAATCAGGTTAATTGGATGAGTTTTGAAGAAGCGATTAAACTACATGAGGAAAATCCCAAAACAATACTAATTGATATGTACACCGATTGGTGTGGGTGGTGTAAAAAGATGGATGCTGAAACTTTTAGTAATCCACAGATAGCAAGTTATATCAATGCAAATTTTTATCCTGTACAGTTTAATGCCGAAGGAACTGATACTGTGGAGTATAAAGGTAAATCTTATGTGAATTTAAACACAGGACGAAGATCATCTCATCAATTAGCACAGGAACTGATGGGCGGACGAATGTCGTATCCTACAATTGTATATATTGATTTTGAAAACAATATAAATCCTGTCCCTGGTTTTATGGATGTTAGAAAAATTGAACCGCTTCTGGTCTATTTTGCCGAAAAAATTAATAAAAATTGTAGTTATGATGATTTTAATAGAGGGTTTATTGACACTTTTATGCCAGATTCTTTGTCAAATACTGAGGGCAAAATTAATTGGTTATCGTTGGATAAAGTAAATGCTCTTATGGATACTGCTCCTAAAAAAATACTATTGTATATTAACTCCGATTTTACTAATGGGAGTAAAATAATGTTGGCCTCAAGTTTAACACATCCTGTAATTTCAAATTTTATTAATGAAAATTATTATCCCGTTAAAATAAATTTTGATACTCCAGATACATTAAGAATTGCTAATAATGTATTTGTAAATGAGAATAAAGTACCCGGATACCCTAATCAACTCGTAATAGCTTTGTTACAACCCGACATAAAATTACCTGCAACTGTGTTTTTTGGTGAAGATTTTTCCCTTATATTTGCATTAAAAGGATATTTCCCGTCAGGAGTTTTGGAAAGATATCTTGAGTTTATTAGCAGGGATTTATATAAAACTGGTACTGACTGGCAAAAATTTAATGATGAATTTAAAACGAAACTAAATTAAACAAAACTAAATCAACCTATTATGAAACAAACTACTGAAATCCGTTGTTCAGAAAATCTTAAACTAAGATTACTGACAAATAATGATGTCGAAGACATCTTTGAGGCTATAAGTGCACAACGTTGCTATCAGGGAGCATGGTTAACAATTTCTAATGATAATCTTCGTGTAGAAGCGAAGGAATATGTTAAATATGTAACCGAACAAAAAGATAACATTCTCGATTTAATTTACGTAATTGAGTATGACAATGTATTTGCTGGATTGCTTGGTCTGCAAAAAATTGATAATCAAAACCATAAAGCAGAATACACTTGTTGGGTTCAAGAAAAATATCAATATCTTGATATTTTGGCAGAGGCATCCTCTAAGTTCATCGAACATTATTTTAAAGATTTAAAATTTAATCGTCTCGAAATACGTGCTACCTGGGATAATATTAAAGTTAAAGATATTGCACGTCGGTTTGGTTTTATCGAAGAAGGTGTCGAAAAACAAAGTCAATTTATAGGTGACGAAAAATATAAGGATGTAATAATCTATGGTTTGCTTAGACACGAATATCAAACTAAACTAATGTTTTATCGCCATAGCACTAAATTACGAACCGATATATAGTAGTAACACAATTTATTGTCGATGTTTTTAAGTGTAAGCTCACTTACTTATCTGATTTGTAGCAAGATAGATATTATATTGGGATTGTACTAATATTTTATAGCCTATAATTATTAAATGTTCTGATGATAACGTGGTTGGGACAGTTTTAAATGAACAATTTTTATTTTCCTATAAATTTTTATTTTTGGTTGCGTATTTGTTATGTAGTTTTAATTATTTTAACTTACTTTCGCAAGCAAAATTGACATAGGATTATGAAGAGACTATTTTTTAATTATTTAATTATTGTGTTTTTAATTTTTGGTACAAATTTATTTTCGCAAAATAATGATGCACCATATTTTATTTATGAAAAAGGAGCAAAAATTAAGATTGGACATTTTAATAAAAGACAAATTCCACAAGGATATACTGTTTATACAGTTACAGATGTTAATGAAACGGACTCTGTGAATTATATAACAATAAAAGCCGAAACATTTGACCCATACGAAAAACCATTAAATTTTACCGAAATAGAAGCCGTTTATAAAGATGGAGAAATATCTCTTGACATGTTATATCTTATTCCTGTTGACTCATTAGCTGCCATATCTTTAGAGGATTGGAATTTGCAAGGCAGAGATTTTATTATGCCTGCATTTTTAGGAAACGGGATATCACTAAAGGCTGCTTATGTCGAACTTGAGACAGATGATAACAGATACATAAAAGTTTCTGAATTTAGTAGAATTGTTGATAAATTCGAAAAATTAAAAACAAATATTGGCGAATTTGAGACATGTGTGATCTCATCAAAGTTAGAAATGCAATTTGCCGAAAACGAGCTTTTTACTATTTACGCTTGGTATTCAAAAGGAATTGGCCCTCTTAAAACGAATTATTATAATAATAAACGGAAATTGGTAAAGTATTCAGAAGTTGTTGAGATTGTGATGCCAGAAAAATCGTAGTTATTTATTTTATATATGCCTCCCCGTTTTTAGAATAATCGTTTAAAAAAGCCTTTTTTCTTTTTAAGATGATTTTCTTGCAACTTAGATTCTTGCTTATTGTTTGGCGAATTCGGGATAAGGATTTCACGAATTTTATCCCAACCTATAAAACCACCGATATTTCTATCATCAATAAATATGTTCACGTCCACTTTGCGACTAATATACTTATTAAACTCTTCATTGGGGAAACTTTCATTTGCAGCATAGAACATAATGCCGTGATCAAGACAAAAGTCAATGGCGGCTTGTAAATCTATGCCATCACGTACAGTCCATAGTACAAGTTTATGCCCATTTTCTTGTAGCTCACGTAAAACTTCAAAAGCTCCTGGAATAATTTCTCCAATGTCAGGGTATCTATGTTCTACAATAGTTCCGTCAAAGTCAACAGCAATCTTATATTTTGGCATTTCTGATTCCATAGTATTATTCGGCTTTATACATGTATGCTTTAGAGTTAGCCGAATTAGGTTCTTCAGGTGCTAAAATTAATTTTTGATCGCTTAGTTCTATAATTTTGGTTTTTGATATCTTACTATCCCCATTAAGTTTTACTAGTATAAATTGTCCATTATCTGAGATACTCCATGTTCCCTCACGTTCGCCTTCAAAACCTTTTTTATAATATTTGCTTCCAGACTTAAATTGCACCTCTGTCATTGCAATTATTTCAGGCATTTTTTGGCGAACAATCTCCTCATACTGGGGGCTTAAATTAAAATTGCCGATGTCGAGAGAGTCAACTTTCCACGTTCCTATAAGCATTTTTGAATATTCGGATTTAATGTTTTTTTGTGAAAACCCAATGGTCGCAATTGAGATAAATATAAGACTCAATAAAAAATTTAATTTATTCATAATTAGTTACAGTTTTATTGTTTGACAAATTTACTATTTTATGTTTAATATCCAATTCATTTAAAATATTTGGCATACGAGAATAACTTGTGTCTGTAATAAATATTTGACCAAAATTCTCATCTGAAACCAGTCCTGTTATCATTTTTACTCGTTTTTTATCTAACTTATCAAATATATCATCTAATAGCAATATTGGAGCCAAATTAGTTTTTGATTTAATATAATCGAATTGAGTAAATTTAAGACTAATAACGAAAGTTTTCTGTTGCCCCTGTGAACCAAATCTTTTGATTGGATTTTTGCCTAATAAAAAATCAAAATCATCTTTATGTACGCCAACACTTGTAAACCCTAAGAACTTATCTCTATCAACAGAAGCTGATAACTCTTTGGCAAAATTACCTTTAATCAAATGCGAAACATATTCAAGGCTTACATTTTCCATATTATTTGAAATGAGGCTATAGTATTTTTGAAAAGTTTCTCTTGTGTCGGTAATAAAACTATTTCGTGCTTTAAAAATCTTTTCGCCAAATTCGACTAACTGCATATCCCATATTTCAAGCTCTTCAATGTCAAGACGACGGGTTTTGTAGTAGTTCTTTAATATTTGATTGCGTTGTTCTAATATGTGGTTGTATGAAATTAAGGTTTGTAAATAACTTTTGTCAAATTGTGATATAATGGTATCAACAAATTTGCGTCTCCCATCGCTGCCATTGTGTATTAGGTTAGAATCATAAGGCGTTGTATAGACTACTGGAAGAAATCCTATATGCTCACTTAATTTTTGATATTCAGCACTATTTTTTTTAAAAGATTTTTTTTTATCTTTCTGAAAAGCACAACTTATTTTTTCTTCAATATTACAACGTGAAAAATCTCCATTTATTAAAAAAAAGTCTTCGTCGTCTTTAATATTTTGGCGGTCACTTAAATTAACAAAACTTTTACAAAAGGATAAATAATGTATGCTGTCCAAAATGTTTGTCTTTCCAATACCATTATCACCTATAAAACAATTAACTTTGTCACATAAATTGATGTCGAATGTGTCAAAATTTTTAAAGTTAATAAGCGATAAATTTTTTAAAAACATTGTGTAAATTATTTAGTACAAAGTTAATAAAAATTTGGATTGTTTTTTAATTAAAAGCCACAAGCTAACTTCGAGACATTTTCAACGGAGACTGAGGGTTTTGGCGAGCCAAAACGTCTCAAAGTCTCCTTTGAAAACCCTCAGCCACCTTGTGGTTTTCCATTCCCCCGTTCGTCATTTGTCATTTCACGCTTGTCATTTTGTGCAAGAACACACATTCTTCAAATTATAATAATTACAAACATAGATATTTAAAAAAATAAAGCTGTTTACCAACTGGGGAACAGCTTTATTCAATTTATAAATATGATATTATTACATTTCTGATTTTGCGAACTCATATCCTGCATGTAGTGCAGTAATATTCATTTCGACAACATCGTCTCCTTTAGATCCGAACAAGGATTTAATTCCACCTTCTAACTCTTTGATACTTAATCCAAGGAATGGTACTGCTGCACCTAATACAACAATGTTTGATGCTCTTGTATTACCTAAATCTTTAGCTATTTGGTCAGCATTAATAGCAATTCTATTTGGTAGAGCTTTTATTCTTGCATTTAGTTCATCTTCATTAGGATAATTAACTATATTATTAAATTGTACTATATTAGTAATTACATAACCACCTTTTTTGAGGTAAGGTAAATACCTTAAAGCCTCCATTGGTTCCACCGATATAATTATATCGGCACATCCTTTAGTAATTAAATCAGAGTAAATAGGTTTGTCTGAAAGTCTCAAGTTTGATTGCACATCGCCTCCACGTTGGCTCATGCCATGTACTTCGGCTTGTTTCAAATAAAGGTTTTTATCAACAGCGGCCATACCAATTACTGCTGCGATAGTTAGAATTCCTTGTCCGCCTACACCGGCTAAAATTATATCTATTTTCATTTTTATCTGTTTTAGATTATTTTGTTTTTTTTGCTGCTTTTTTGTTGCGAATTGCAGTTTGAATACACTCTCTTTGTGCCACTACGACTGATAATCCCTTATATGCTAGTTCTTCTTTTAAAATGGCAAGGTTTTCTTCGTGTAATCTTTTTAAGGGATTTAGAATTCTAATATGTGCGGGATTAACACCAATACCTTTACAAATATCAACTATACGTCCTTTTGCTGCTGACGCTTGACCTCCTGTCATTCCAGTAGTTGAATTATCCGAAATCAACACAACAATAGGAGCGTCTTTGATTACGGCATCTAAAAGACCTGTCATTCCAGAGTGAGTAAAAGTTGAGTCTCCAATAACAGCTACTGCGGGAACTAATCCAGCATCAGATGCTCCGATTGCCATAGTTATTGAAGCTCCCATGTCCACGCATGAGTTTATAGCGTTAAAAGGAGGCAAGGCTCCTAAAGTATAGCATCCTATGTCTGCGAAAACTCTACCTATGTCGTAATCTTCTAGAGCCTCGTTAAGTGCATTATATACATCTCGGTGCCCGCAACCCATACAAAGTGATGGAGGACGCATTTTTACTATTTCGGGAATCGCTTCTCCTTCAATAATCTCTAACCCGAGTGCTTTTGCTACCAAATTAGGATTTAATTCTCCATCACGTGGTAAACTACCGTCTAATCTTCCTCTTATTTGTAATCCTTCGTTAAAAAATCCTTTAAGGTTTTTTTCAACTAAAGGATAACCTTCTTCTAAAACCAAAATACTTTGACATTCATTTCTGAGTTTTCTCAAATGATTTTCAGGTATAGGGTATTGCGAGATTTTTACTACTGGATGCGGACATTTACCATCGAAATTTTCCATCAGATAATTGTATGAAATGCCGCATGCAACAATGCCTATCGATTTATCGACACCATCAATATATTTATTATAAATCGAATTGTTTGATGCTTCTTGCATTGCTTCTTGCATCTCTAACAATTTTTTATAATTTTTTCTTGCTATACCTGGTAGTAATACAAATTGTCTTGGGTCTTTAGGTAAACTTATTGGGTTTTGAGCTATTTTATTACCCGTACTAACTCCTGCTCTTGAGTGTGCAAGACGAGTTGTTATTCGCACAAGAATAGGAACATTGTATTTTTCAGATAACTCGAATCCATTTTGTGCCATATCATAAGCTTCTTGTTGATTTGATGGCTCTAAGATAGGTATCATAGCAAAATCACCATAAAATCTAGAATCTTGTTCGTTTTGTGATGAGTGCATAGAAGGATCATCCGCTGCAACAACGATTAGTCCACCATTAACTCCCGTAATCGTAGAATTAATAAAAGCATCGGCAGCAACATTTAATCCAACATGTTTAAGCTGTACCATAGCTCTTTTACCAACATACGACATGCCGATAGCAGACTCCATAGCAGTTTTTTCATTTGCTGACCAAACGCAGTTAATACCGCTGGCTTTTACTTCTTTTGAATGTTGAGCATATTCCATTATCTCTGTTGATGGAGTACCTGGATAAGCATAAAATCCAGATATCCCCCCGTCGATAGCTCCTTGAGATATTGCTTCATCTCCTAATAGTAATAATTTTTGCATATTATAAGTTTTTTATGTTTAGAATTTAGATTACGAAAATAAACTTATTTTTTTACTTATAAAAATTATTCTCTTTTAAAATATGGGATTAGTTGTATAACATGTTTTAATAATAATAAAGTATTATGAAACAATGTTGGTGGAGGAGCAAAGTAAACAATGAAGAATTATACTGTTTTTTTACATTATATGAAAAAAACTCCTATTTTTGTAGATTAGAAAATTTGTAATTTAAAATGATTAAAATATTATGACTTTAAAAAACGTGTATTCATTAATAATAATTCTACTGCTGCTATTAAATTTTAATATAGTCTCATTTGCTGATAATGATTTATCGGGTAAAGCAAAATATAAGCAGGCAGAAGAACTATTAGCTTTTGATAATTTTGATAAGGCACTTGAGTTGTACTTTGAGTTATATAATGATAATAATCAAAATTTTAATTATGTTTATAAAATCGGATATTGTTACTTAGCAGGTGAAAATAAGCAAAATATACCAACTGCCATTGACTATTTTTTGTTGGCATCAGAGAATGTGGATAAAAATTATAAAAATAAATACAAGGAGAATAAAGCTCCTGTAAACACACTATATTATTTGGGAGTAGCATATCGTTTAAATAAAGATTTTGAAAAGGCAATTGATGCTTTTAATGCTTACAAACAAAAAATGTCTCGAAAGGATCGCAAAACGATACCAGGGATGTTTATAGATCGAGAAATTCAATCTTGTTCTGATGCTATGGAAGTCATAGATACCGAAAGAATGAAAATCGAAAAAATAGTAGTTAATGGACTTCAAGAGCCTAATGTACGTTGCCCCATACTTTGTTGGGAGGCAAATAGACTCATCTTTACAAATGGTAAATATAATGTTTTTCCTCCAGATATTAACTATAATACCGAATATAGTGAAGGGCCTTTTGACGGTGTATATATGGCCGAAAGAAACGAAGATGGAACTTTTTTTAACCCTCAAAAAATTAGTGCCGACCTGCAAATCTCCTATCCTTTTATTCCCGTGACTGCAACAGCAGACGGCTCTGAATTGTATTTAGTTGCCGATTGTTATGATAATGGAGATATTTATGTTAGTAAATTTGAAGATGGGAAATATCAACCTGCCCAAAAGGTAAAAAAACTAAACTCACGAAAATGGGAGTCGCACGCTACTATTACTGCTGATGGACAACGGATATATTTTACAAGCCTACGTAGAGGTGGTGAAGGTGGATTGGACATCTGGTATAGCGACAGAGATGAAGACGGAAAATGGAAAAAACCAATTAATGCCGGACCAGAAATAAATACTCCTTTTCATGAAGAAATGCCTTATGTAATTCGAAATGGGAATGCATTGTATTTTAGCTCCGAATCTCATACCAATGTCGGAGGATTCGATGTTTTTTATACAAGTAAAGATGAACAAAATAAAAAATGGACAAGTCCGGTAAATCTCGGATATCCATTTAGTACAGCTGGTAACGACATGGGATATGTTATAGAAAATACACCAGTTTTTGCTTTTTGTCCTATAAATGATAATAAAAGAAGAATTGGGGTCGAGGAATGTGATTGCATTAGTCTATTTGATGAACAAGCTCCTCAATTAGCTTCAATATCTGGACTTATTTCGCTTAATTCAGAAGATCAAGAAAAACTAATGCAGTTTAGAGTAAAACTCGTTGATGTTAATGACGGTAAAGAAATTGCAAATGTGCAAGTTAATGAAAATGGAAATTATTTTATCGAAGGAATAAAAGCTGGAAATTATGAAATAATTGCTTACGATAACGAGGCTTACCTAATGTCTAGAACAATTGAGATCCCTCAAAATGAAAAATGGGACATTACTGGACTTAATATAACTGTTGAGATTACGGATCTTGCTAGTACCGATAATACCGAGAATGTTGAGCTTGCTAGTACTGAAAATATTATTGTCGACAATTCGCAAATAGTAGGCATAAAAAATGTATTCTTTGATAATGATAGTGATGTTATTGATGATAAGTTTACAGAGGATATTAAACTTGTTGCAGATTATCTTAAGAAACATCCTGAAGCTAAAATCGAAATACAGGGATATTGTTCGCAAACAGGTTCATTGGCTTATCATATGCAGTTAAGTGAAAGTAGAGCTAAAAATCTTATGCAACAAATTGTGCAATATGGTGCAAGTGAGACACAGATACAAATTAATGCTTATGGTTATGCTAAGCCAATTGCTATTAATGACTTTCCAGACTCAAGATTATATAACAGAAGAACTGAAATAGTGTTTCTAAACGAAGAAGACAATGTGAATACTGTTATGGCTTATGTCCCAACATATTATCGAAGCCAGAATGAACCAAATTATGATAATGGCAAATTCTTTTATTGTGAAGTCGAAATTTTTAATGAATTAGTTGCCGAAGCTGTTTTCTTTGATTTTGATAAATATGTTATTAATGCTCAGTATGAGAAAAACCTTAATATAATTGCTGATTATCTAATGAATAATCCAAAAGCAAAATTTAAGTTATCGGGACACACTGACCACTATGGTAGCGATGATTACAATCTAGGGCTTAGTCAAAATCGTGTAGTTAAAGTTAAAGATTATCTTATAAATAAAGGTGTTAGTGATAGTCAACTAGAAATGGAATTCCTTGGCGAAAAAGAAAATATTACTATTGCAACTGATAATGATCTTGTGAGACGACTTAATAGAAGAGTAAACGTTTTTGTTCTTAAACAAGGCGAAACACCAATAAGAGTAGCTCCAATTATTGTACCCGAAGAATATAAAGTTAAGAAAAACTAAAATTACGATTAAAAATATTATTTTAGTTTTTCTGTTTTTACAAAAAATAATTTATGCAAGAACATGATGTTGCAATAGTAGGTGCTGGTGCAGCTGGCTTACTAGCTGCAATAAGAGCCGCAGATAGAGAATTAAGTGTCGTGGTTCTCGACAAAATGAGTTTGCCTGGACGAAAATTGATGATTACTGGTAAAGGTAGATGTAACATTACAAATTCTGCTGATATTGACGATTTTCTTATGCAAGTTTATCCTGATGGTAGATTTTTATATCCAGCTTTTAAAAAGTTTTTCTCTTATGAAATTATTGGCTTACTCGAAGAGTGTGGAGTTGAATCTATGCTTGAGCGTGGAGGTCGATATTTTCCTAAAAGCGAAAAAGCCGATGATGTGGTAGACGCATTATATAAAAAGGCATTAAAAAATGGCGTTAATTTTATTTTTAACGCAAAAGTGAATAAAATACACTATAATAATAATGATGAGGTAAGTGGAATTGAATATGTGGAGGGTAGTAAAATGAAGACTTTAGATGTTTTTAATGTAATTATTTGTACTGGCGGAAAATCTTATCCAGGCACTGGCTCCTCTGGAGACGGATATGTTTTTGCTCGTGATGCTGGGCATAAAATTGAAAATCTGTTTCCAGTACTTGTTCCACTTGAAACTAAAGAAATGCACGCTGCCGAAATGCAAGGGCTTACTTTAAAAAACATTAATGCCAAAGTATTAATTAATGGAGAATTAAAACATGAAGAATTTGGAGACCTTTTATTTACTCATTTTGGTTTGTCGGGACCAGTAATACTGACCATAAGTCGGAATGTTGTTTATGCTTTGGATAAAGGAAATGATGTGAAAATTCAGATAGACTTTAAACCAGCTCTTGATGTTGAGAAGCTTGATGCAAGAGTAATGCGCGATCTTAACGAAAACGGTAAAAAGAAAATAGGAAATTTGTTTCGGAAATTATTACCTCAAAAAGCAATCCCCGTTTTTTTGAATGTTTTAAGCTTAGATGAAAACAAACTGGCTAATCAAATATCGGCAGTAGAGCGGAAAGCAATTGTTGAATTATTAAAAGGTATGGATTTTACAGTCGTTGGGCATAGAGGTTTTAAGGAAGCAGTAATAACTGCTGGAGGAGTTTGTCTTAAAGAGATAAATCCTAAAACTATGCAATCTAAACTTAAGAAGGGACTTTATTTTGCTGGCGAAGTACTCGACCTTGACGCAAATACAGGAGGATATAATTTGCAAATTGCATTCTCGACTGGCTGGTTGGCAGCAGATTCAATCTAAAATCAAATCAAATAACAAAAATTATTATATAACCTTAAATCCGCAACAAAGTTATTAACAAAAGCAGTCAAAACACTGTGTATAAGTATTTTACACAGTGTTTAACTGCTCGAAAATTTCACCTAATTTAGTGATTGTAAACAAAAAAATAGGATTAA
>Ga0265295_1002354_pt1 | contig 30295 bp, 27 predicted proteins | sample Munlansysbiofilm_FD_192503 | JGI IMG/M metagenome (GOLD analysis project Ga0265295, IMG submission 192503) | Leachate microbial communities from a municipal landfill in Southern Ontario, Canada - Methane capture system biofilm | ecosystem: Engineered > Solid waste > Landfill > Unclassified ... | reverse complement strand
ACGTCATCCAGCTTGTGCCGAACATGACCGGAGCCAAATACACCCTGGCCGTGCCGAGCTACGCGGCCGAGGGCGGCCTCAAGGATTTCAAGGACATCGCCAAATACGGCGACAAGCTGGAATGGAAAATCTACGGCATCGAGGAAGGAAACGACGGCAACGACATCATCGAAGCCATGATCGACCAGGACATGTTTGGCCTCGGCAAATTCGAACTGGTCGCCTCCAGCGAATCCGGCATGCTGGCCCAGGTGCAGTCCTTCATGCGCGAAAAGAAGTGGATCGTCTTTTTGGGCTGGTCCCCGCACAGCATGAACGAAAAGATCGACATGACGTACCTGACCGGCAGCACGGATCAGACCTTCGGGCCAGACGACGGCACGGCCACGGTCTACACCAACGTGCGCAAGGGCCTGCCCCAGGACATGCCCAACGTGACCCGTTTTCTCAACAATTACGTCGTGCCCGTGACCATGATGAACTCCATCATGGTCACCATGCATGAAAATCCGGAGATGAAGGCCCGCGACGCGGCCCTTGACTGGGTGGCCGAGCATCCGGACATGGCCGCCGCATGGCTTGAGGGCGTGACCACCAAGGACGGCAAGCCCGGTCTGCCCGCCTTCCTGAAGCTGCTGGAATCCCGCAGGTAAACGCGACCGGGGCGGGCCGCACATAGCACGACCCGCCCCGAAAACGTTCCTCCCCGCCCTGTGCGGGCGAGCCCATTTCTCATCCGAAAATTCAGCGCATCAAAAGCAGGCTGAGCGCCATGACCGCCATGCCTCCGACCAGGCCGAACAGGCTGTCGTGCCCTTCTCCGTAGGCCCGGCTGGTGGGCAGAAGCTCGTCCAGGCTGATGTAGACCATGATCCCGGCCACCCCGCCGAAGAGAATGCCCATGAGCTGCGCAGGCAGCACGCCGTCCGGCCCGCCGGCGAAAAAGAGGATGCCGAGATAGGCGATGCCCGCCCCGATGGGTTCGGCCAGCCCGCTCAAAAACGAGTAGAAGAACGCCGTTCTGCGCTTCCCCGTGGCGTAATAGATGGGCACCGAAACGCTCACGCCCTCGGGGATGTTGTGCAAAGCGATGGCGATGGCGATGGCGACGCCAAGGCTCGGGTCCTCCAACGCCGCCAAAAACGTGGCCAACCCCTCGGGAAAGTTGTGAATGCCGATGGCCAGAGCGGTGAAAAGGCCCATGCGCAGGAGCTTTTTCTCATGCCCCGGCGGGGGTGGAGTCGGCCTGCGGCTGTGCTCCCCGATATGCAAGAGGGTGGAGACCTTGCCGTGCAACTTGTCGGCGTCGCTCTCGGAAGGGATTTCATGCGGGTTGGTCTCTTCGGGAATGAAATTGTCGATCAGTCCGATCAGCAGCATTCCGCCGAAGAACGAGGCCACGTTGACCCAATACCCCTGTGGATCCCCGTAGTGCTTGACCAGGGCCGTCTGACCCTTGAAAAAAATCTCCACAAAGGAGACGTAGAGCATCACGCCCGCCGAAAACCCCGTGGCCACGGACAAGAACCGGTAACTGGACAGCTTGGCCGTGAAGGCGATGATGCTGCCGATCCCCGTGGCCAGGCCCGCGAACGTGGTCAACCCCAGGGCGAACCAGACTTCATTCATGCGCGCATTCCCTCCGCTGCATGTGGGCGTCAAGAACCCGCGATTTTTTCAATTTCCGCATCCGCCCTCCGCGGTTCACCGAAAACGCCAAGCGAACGCGCCCTTTTTTCCCATTGCTGCCTGGCCAAAGCCTGCATGTCCGCGACATTGTCCATCTCATCCATGATCTCCATCCCGAAAAGGGTTTCCACCACGTCCTCCAGGGTGACCAGGCCCCTGGTTCCGCCGTATTCGTCCAGGACGATGGCCAGATGCTGACGCTTGTCGAGAAAGAATTCCAAGAGGTCCGAGAGGCTCAGGCTGTCGGGCACCGACAGGATCGGACGTTTGATCGACGCCAGGGTGCCGTCGCAACTCCCCCTGGACATGCAGATAAGCACCTCGTCCTTGAGCACGACGCCGGTGATGTCGTCCAGGTCGGCGCCATAGACCGGCAGTCTGGAAAACGGCGTCCCGGTGACCAAAGGCAGGGACTCGGCGATGGCCATGTCTTGTCGAAGGGCCGTCATGACCGTGCGCGGCGTCATCACGGCGGTTATGGTCACTGATCCAAAACGGAAAATATTGCGAATGATTCGTGACTCATGCTCCTCCAGATGACCCGACCGCTCTCCGATTCCGGCCATGGCGATGAATTCGTCACGGCTGAAGACATGCTCCGTTTTCCCGCGCGCGATGATCCGGGTCAGACCATTGGAGAGCCAGACCAGCGGATAGAGGAGCTTGATTATCGCATCGATGAAATGCGCCGTCGCGCCGGTCAGCGCTTGCCAATACATCGCGCCGATGGTCTTGGGCACGATCTCTGACAAAAACAGGATCAAGAGCGTCATCACCACCGAAAAAAGGCCGATCCAGGCATTGCCGAACACGACGACAGCCTGCGCGCCGGCCACGATGGCGCCCACGGTGTGGGCGATGGTGTTCAGCGTCAAAATCGCGGACAGCGATTGATCCACCCGTTCCAGGCGCAACCTGGACAAAACGTCGGCGCGCGCCGGATTCTTTTCCCGCAGGCTCGCGATGTACGAAGGCGTGATGCTCAAAAGCACCGCTTCGGCCACGGAACACAGAAACGAGAATCCCAGCGCCAGAAAAACGATGGCGAAAAGCAGCAAAAGATCCCCGCTCATGATCCGGACTCCTGCGAATCACCGAGATCGGCCCGCAGTCGCGCCACGCGAAAGCGTTCCCGGGGCGAGGCCGGAAGCCGAAGACAACACAGCGTAAACAAATCATCCTCCTTCATGCATGAACACTCAACGCCGGCGCAGAAAGACCGCGCGCCCGGCTGCCCGATGAAAAGACGCTCCCTGCCGAAGCCCGGCCACGTCTCGCACGGACACAAATAGTCCGGGACGCCGGAACGGCACAAGAAGTTTCGGCGTCTTGACATATTTGCCTATACGGATACATTTTCGTCATGGAAAAAATCGCTGAAACGCTCAAGGCCCTGTCCGACCCCACCCGACTGCGCATCGTCAGCCTGCTTCGCCACGGCGAGCTCTGCGTGTGCGATCTGATGGAAGCCCTGCAAACCCCGCAATCCAAGGTCTCGCGGCATCTGGCCTTTCTGAAGAACGCCGGATGGGTCAAGGCCCGGCGCAGCGGAAAATGGGTCTACTACCAACTCCTCAATTCCACCACATCCCTGCAATCCTCGGTCATCGAGGCGCTGACTGGGCACATCGCGTCGCATCCGGTCTGCCAGGAGGACGAGCAGCGCTATTTCGCGTATCTGGCAGTCAAATCGTCGTCTTCCTGCGACTAGGCAGCCGCATGGGGCCTGACGCGTTGAAGGTACCGTAGACGATCCGGCGGATGCGTCGACAATCGGGGTTGTGGCCGGTCGGCCGGGAATCTCCCGAAAAAACGCATGCTCCCGGACTACGCCGGGTCTGTCGGCGCGGCCTCGACCCGATCAGGATCACAGGGCAGCGTCAACACGAAAACCGCGCCCTTTCCGGGGCTGGTTTCCAGCATGATCGACCCCTTCAGGGTCTGGGTGACCAGATTGTAGACGATGTTCATGCCCAGGCCGGTGCCGCCCGAACCGCGCGTTGTGGTGTAGAACGGATCGTAGATCCGCTCTTTCTGTTCCCGGTCCATGCCGACGCCCGTGTCGCGGTACGTCAGCAGCACGTTTTCTCCAGCCGGTTCGACCTTGATGGATATCTCTCCGGGCCGCCCGTCCGCGAAGCCGTGGAGTAGCGAATTCATGATCAGGTTGGTCATGATCTGCATGATGGCCCCGGGATAGGAGTCAAGGATCAGGTCATCGGGACAGTCCATGCTCACCTGATGCGGGGTGCGTTTGAACTGCGGGCGCAGGCTCAAAAGAATCTGTTCCAGATAGTTCTTCATCCCGAAGACGCGTTTCTCCTCGGAACTCTGATCCGCCGCGACCTTCTTGAAGCTCTGCACCAGTTCCGCGGCCCGCTCCAGATTGGAAAGCACCGAGCCGGAAGACTCCTCGGCCAGGCTCAGATATTTCTCCAGATCCGAACGCTTCATCTCCCCCTTCTCGTACAACTCCCGAAGCTGGCGGGTTCTTTCGGCCAGAAAGGAGGCCGCCGTGACGCTGACCCCGATGGGCGTGTTCACCTCGTGCGCCACCCCCGCCACCAGATCGCCCAGCGCCGCCATCTTGGCCGATTGGATCATCTCCTTCTGCGTACGGTGCAGCTTCTCCAAAGACTCTTCCAGACTTTGCTGGTACTCGCGGTTCTGCCGCTGCAACCGGGCCCGCTCCAGACACGTCTGCACCGAGTGCAGCAGGATGTTCATGTCCTGGATGGGCTTGACCAGATAATCCCATGCGCCCCGGCGCAGGGCCTCGACCACGTCGCGGATGTCTCCCGCGCCGGACACGACCATGACCGGCGTTTCAGGGGACAGCTCCTGAATCCTGGCCAGCACCTGCAAGCCATCCATGCGCGGCATGCGCAGATCCACCAGAATCAGATCCGGATGCTCGGCAGCGAAAACCTCGAGCCCGTGCTCCCCGTCTTCGGCCTGGAGCACGCCGTATCCAAAATCCTCCAGGAAATTGGCCAGACTTTCGCGCACCGCCTGGTCGTCGTCGATGGTCAGGACCACGGGATTGGCGCCCAGGGTCATGACCGGCCCTCCGACACCTTCTCACGGATAAGGGTCTCGAAAACCCCCATGTCCAGAACCGGCTTGAAAAGCACCTCGCGCTCCGTCAGACCGATGGCCCGAAGCTCCGGGTCCAGCTGAAAATCGGTGGAGCCCGTGTGGATCAGGCAGCGCACCGCCGGATGCAGGACATGCAGCCGCTTGATGAACTCCAATCCGTCGATGCCGCCCAGGCGTATGTCGACCAGCGCCACCTCCACATCGCCAAGCTCGGGCAGCGCCAAGGCGTCCTCGGCGCTCTCGGCCGTGAAGGTCGCAAATCCGCAATCCATCAGATACTCGGCCAGACTTTCCCGAATGTTGGGCTCGTCATCGAGAACGAGCACCCGCACCGGACTGCCCGGCATCGTGTCGCGTACCATCATAAAACTCCGCCGGCGCTCTGTTCGGCCGGTGTCAGCGGCAGATGGACGATGAAAACAGACCCCTTGCCGGGGATGGATTCCACATCGATCCTGCCGCCATGATTTTCAACTACCAGGAAATAGGACACCGAAAGGCCAAGCCCGGTGCCTTCACCCACCCGCTTGGTGGTGAAAAAAGGCTCGAAAACCCTTTTGCGCAATTCCTCGGACATGCCCGGACCATTGTCCTCGATTTCAACGCGCACCTCGCCGTCGCCGCGCATGACACGCAGGATGAAACGGGCCGGAAGGTCCTGTCCAGCCATGGCCTGCGCTCCATTGCGGATCAGATTGAAAAAAACCTGCTGCATCTTGCTTTCCTCGCAACGCACCAGGGGCAGATCGGCTTCGTATTCCCGCACGATCTTGATCTTTCGAAAATCATACTGCTTTTTCAGGTCATAGTCGTTGGCCGCAAGTTCGAGTGTGCGATCCAGCACGTCGCGGATATCGACCTCGCTCATGCGCATGCTGTTCTTGCGGCTGAAGGAAAGCATGTTCTCCACGATCCGCGCGGCCCGCAGGCCCGAGTCCATGATCGAATCCATCATGCGCAGGCAACCGCGCCGTTCGAAATAGGCGTGCACCAGATCCATGTCGGTGCCGAGCTCTTCCGCCAGCTTTCTGTTGGCGGGCAGATCGGGAGAAATCCTGTTTCTGATGACCTGCCCGTTTTGCAGGATTCCAGCCAGGGGGTTGTTGATCTCATGCGCCATGCCCGCAGCCAGGCCGCCGACGGAAACCATCTTCTCGGACTGGATGAGCATCTCCTCGAGGCGCACCCGCTCCGTGGCGTCGTCGATGCGGATGACCGCGCCCCGGGCATCGTTCGTGGTCAGGGGGTAGACCGTCACATCGACATATTCGACCATGTCGTCCGAAATCCTGGGCACCTTGGAAATCTTGACCGGCAGATCCCGATCCACGGCGGCGGCGATCTGCTCCATGCTGACCGGAGCCTTCGGGCAGACCTCGGTGAAAAGTCGCCCCACGGCCTCCGCCACCGGCACGCCCGTCCTTGACGCCGCCTGTCGATTCCACTGCGTCACGCGGCCATCCACGTCAACCGAAACCAGAATCGACGGCATCGAGTCGAGGATGTTGCGGATATAGCTTTCAGCATCTTTGAGTTTTTTCTCGGCGACCTCCCTTTGCTTGATATCCTTGAGCAGATTTTCGCGCATGTCGTTGAAAGCGCGGACCACGACATCGATCTCATCGGGTTTGGACGAGGCTTTGTCCAGGCGGAGCGGCTCCTGAAGCCTGTCGATGGTCAAAGAGGAGGTGTAGGCGGCCATGCGCCGCAAATGACGGGTCACCAGAAGATAAAAGATGAGGACGATGAGCACCGCCACCAACAGGATCTGCACGCCCTGGGTGATGACGATGACCAGGATCTTGTCCAGCAGCCTGCGCCGCAGGGCGTTTTTGTCGGCGGCCACAACCAGGGTGCCGATATGATCGATGCGGTCGAGAGCCTTGTACTGAAGGGGGTACTTCCGCACGATCAGTGTCTTCTCATCGGCATGCTCGCCGCGAAAGAAACTGATTCCTTCCGGGGTGACGACCTCGGCGTACATCATGTCACGCAATTCCAGCACGCCTTCGAGCTGAACCAGGATCTGCACTTCGTCCAAATGCCACAACGCGTTGGTCAGACTGGTCAGGCGCGATGTGCGGATCTGTTCCAGTTGCGACAGCATGATTTCCCTGTCCTTGCGGTAGTCTATGGTGAGCTGCACCGCCGTGCCGAACGCCGTGAACAGCGTGCTCCCGAGCAGGATCCACACCAGCAGCCTGCGCCCGAGGCGACCGCTGACGTCGGTTCGAAGAATCCTGGAGGAATTGGCCATCTGCCCACCGCTGAAAATGTGACGCCGCATATGCCAAGCCGAAAAATTCCGACAATTACTTGGTTATCTTATACACATTGCGACAACTTTGAAAAGAAAAACTCTTCTCCGCCGGGAAAGCCCTAGCCCGTTTCAAGGGAAGACAATGGACAAAATGACGATGGCGACCAGGGACGGCAGAAGACTGGAAAGTCGAATCGTCGTGAGCCCCAGGAGGTTGATGCCGATGCCCAGGATCAGTGTCCCCCCGGTGGCGGTGAGCTGGGCGATGAGGTAGTCCGAAAAATAGGCCTGGAAGGAACCTGCGAAAATGGTCAGCAGCCCCTGATACAGAAGAACCGGCAAGGCGGAAAAGAGCACCCCCGCGCCATAGGTCGAAGCCAGGGCGATGGAGGCGAAACCGTCCAGCAGGGCCTTGGTGAAGAGAATGGAGTGGTCGCCGCGGATGCCTTCGTCGAAAGAACCGAGAATGGCCATGGCCCCGATGCAATAAATCAGGGAGGCGTTGACCATGCCGTCCACGAAGCGGGTGTTGTTCGAACGCACCAGGCCTTTGAGCTTGCCGGCCAAGCCGGCGAAACGGTCTTCGAGGCGCAGGGCCTCTCCCACGATGCCTCCGATGAGAACGCTTAAGACCACGAGCAGGCCGTTCTTTCCCTGCAAGGCCATCTGCATGCCGATGACCAGGACGCAAAGCCCCAGTCCCTGAAAAACGACCTGCCGCATTTTCTCCGGCAACCGTCCATGCAGCAGCAAGCCCAGGGCGCCCCCGGCCAGGATGGCCAGGGCGTTGATCACCGAACCGAGAGGGAAAACCATCGGATTGACTCCAGGACAAGATGTTGAAAAAAAACCGCCCCGCTCCACGAATGGAGCATGGGCGGAAAAAGGACCCCGAAAAATGAGTTCAGGAGGCCCCGGGTCCGTTCAGGGCGAACCGCTCCAGCTTCTTTCTGTACGCCATCACTCCGCTGGTCAGCCCCCTGGCCATGGCCTGCAGGTATGCGTCGGTGTTCAGCTTGGCGGCTTCGGGCGCATTGGTCAGATATCCCAGTTCCACGAGAATGGACGGCATGCGCGCGCCGGTCAGCACGTAAAAAAACGCGCCCTTGGACCCATGGCTGGAGAGGGAATACTTGGGGCGCACGGTGCGCAGGGTTTCCTGTTCGACCAGAGCCGCCATCTGCCGCGATTCGTTTATCTTGGAATTGAGCATGAGGTCGGAAAGGATGAACTGCATATCGCTGATCTTCTTGGCCGACACCCCATTCTCACGCGCGGCCACGCGCACGGCCTGAGCGTCCGTGGCCAGGTTCAGGTAATAGACCTCAAGACCCCTGACGTTTTTATCCTTGTGAGCGTTGCAGTGAACGGAAATGAACAGATCCGCGTTCTTGCCGTTGGCCATGGCGGTGCGCTCCTCCAGCGGGATGAACGTGTCGCCGGTGCGAGTGTAGTGGACCTCAAAGCCCTGCTCCTTGAGCATCCCGCCCAGAATCTTGGCCATGCGCAGATTGATGTTCTTCTCCTGGAGTCGGTTGGCCACGGCGCCGGGATCCTTGCCGCCATGGCCGGCGTCGATCATGATCGTGCGCACCTTGAGCCCCAGCTGCTCGACCAGCGAACCGGTGTACTTCTTCTGCGTGGTGCTGACCTTGATCTCCGGGACCTTGCCCTTGGGGGCCGCGGCCTTCTTGGCCGAGGACTGGGCCGGAGCCTTGGGCGGCGCGGCCTTGGCCTGCTTGGCGACGGTTTCTTTTTTTGGCGCGGCGGACTGCTTGGCTTGCAACTCTGCCAGCGCAGCCTGGACGTGGTCCACCGCCCCGCCCGGCCGCGTGTCCGCTGCGGAAGGCGAGGATGCCGCGACGGCCTGTCGGGACTGCCCTCCGGTTCCGTAAATATCGATGACCACGCGGTAAGGATCGGGCAGAGTGAAAACCCGGTAATGATCCATGGTCATCAGGTCGAAAGTGACCAGCGCTCCACCGGCAGGATCGGGGCCGACCTGAATCTGGGACAGAATGCCGTCGTCGATGCGGCGCGCGGGCATGACGTCGCCGGCGATGCCGGCCTGCTGCAGGATGATCTGCAACTGCTTGTTGCCGTCCGCCGCCTTTTCCACCAGGGCGCGCTCGTAGTGCACATCCTGGGTCATGTCCATGACCACGCGGGTATAATCGGGACTCGACCAGTGCCGGATGCCGAGCAGGGTCAGCCCGTCCTTGAGCTTTGCGGACGCGGCCTTTTCCGGAGCGGCTGCGGTTTTGGCACGGGCGGGCTTTTCCTTTGCAGGCTTCGTCGTGGCGACGACGGGTCGCGGCTGATCGCCGCCCTTGATGCCGAGCAGCCGCTCCCGAGCCTCGGGCACCTTGTCGCCCTGGGGATAGGTGTCGATGAGGGTCTTGAAAACCCGTTCGGCCTTCGCGGCATCCTTGAACTGTTCCTGCCAGATGAGCCCCATGCGGAACAAGGCGTCATCCGACCACCCGTACTTTGGATAGGTGGCCAGCATCCGGTCGTAGGCCTCCAGGGCCTTGAGCCGGTCCGCCCGGGAAAAGGAGCGCCGCGCCAGTTCCTCGTAGCATCGGCCGAGGAAAAACATGGAGCGCGGCGCATACTCGCTTTTGGGATCGGCCCCCAGCGACCGCAGAAAGGGTTTCATGACCGCTTCCCACTCCGCCCGCAGCCCGGCCCTTTTTTCATTGGCCAGCAGGGAATTGAAAGCGCTCACGCCGCGCTGATACTCGCTTTTGGCCGAGGCGAAAGCCGTCACGGCAAAACCCAGCACCAGCGCCGATACAAAAACGATTTTCAGCAATGCTCGTACATTCATCCTTATTCCACGGTCATCGAGCGGACAAAAAACAATCGCTCGGACTGACATGATTATCTGTTTGGACACTTCCGCGACATCTCTGCGCATCAGGCTGATTTCGACCGGACGCCATGCGCTTCTTGAAACCGGCAGTCGCCCCCATGCCCGCGCCGTCGGTTGGCCGCCTGCGCCTCACATCGGACCCGCTGCTCCGGCTTCGTCGTCATCACGACCCGGATGCGGCGCATCGCCGTCGCCGGAAAACCCCCGCTTCCGCCGCGCCTTCATGGGCCCGAAAAAGCCTCTTCACTGTGGCCGCGCGACGACTCCGAAACCGGGACAAACGGACAGTTCCCCGCCGTGAAGATGAGGCGGAAAGAGCTCCTTGTCAACAAGCCTCCATTCCAGCTCGTCAAACCCCTCTCTAATGCCCCCCTTCCGACCCCCTGTTTGGTCGTCATCGACCACGCGTGCTTGCCCCAAAATGTCTGACCGCGCACAGCCGGCATGTCCTGTCCATTGACTGGCGGAATCCTTGGCAATCGCTCCATGAAGGTTGCCGTGAAGACTGATCGCGGCGATGAGCCGGGCTTGGCGGTACGGGAAGGGAGCGGCAGAGAGGCGGCGCCGGTACGGAAAGAAATCGAGCGGGGGTGCCTGACGCGCAGCTGCGGCAGGCACCCTTTCGAGATTATTCCACGGTCACCGATTTGGCCAGATTCCGGGGCTGGTCCACGTCCTTGCCCAGGTAGACGGCCATTTCATAGGCGAAAAGCTGCACGGCCGGCAGCACCAGAAAACTCTTCAGCGGCCCCCACGCCTCGGGCAGGACCCAGGGGTCTTCCACGGCCGGAGCGGCCCCGGGATTGACCAGGGCGATGATGCGACCGCCCCGGGCCTGCACTTCTTGCAGATTCGAGGCCACCTTTTGCAGCAGCTCGTCGCCCAGCGCCATGGCGAAGGTCGGAAAATGCTGGTCGATGAGCGCGATGGGGCCGTGCTTCATCTCCCCGGCGGCGTAGCCCTCGGCGTGGATGTAGGAAATCTCCTTGAGTTTCAGCGCGCCCTCAAGGGCCAAGGGAAAGTTCTGCCCGCGGCCCAGGAAAAAGAAGCTCTTGGCGTCGGCGTAATCCTGGGTCAGGGCTTTGGCCTTGTCGCGGATGACGGGCAACTGCGCCTCCAGTTGATCGGGAAGCTGCGGCAGGTCGCGCAGGCACGACTCCAGGGTCCCGGCAGGCAGCGCGCCCTTGCGCGCTCCCCAGGACAGGGTCATGAGCAGCAGCAGAACCATCTGGCTGCACATGGCCTTGGTCGAGGCCACGCTGATCTCGGGTCCGGCCTGGGTGTACACCACCGCGTCGGACTCGCGGGCGATGGAGGACCCGACCACGTTGCACAGGCCAAGGATGGGCACCCCGGCCTCGTGGGCGATGCGGATGGCGGCCAGGGTGTCTGCGGTCTCACCGGACTGGCTGATGGTCAGCACCAGGTCGCCGGGCAGAAAGACGCTGTCGCGGTAGCGGAATTCCGAAGCGATTTCGACCTGCACCGGGATGCGCGCCCAGGATTCCAGCAGATACTTGGCCCACAGCCCGGCATGGTACGACGTGCCGCAGGCCACTATGGTCAGGCGCTGCGGGATGTCCAGGGCATCGAGTTCCGGCAGCACGACGCGCCCCTTCTGGATGCGCCCGGTCAGGCAGTCGCGGATGACCTTGGGCTGCTCGAAGATCTCTTTGAGCATGAAATGCTTGAATCCGTCTTTCTGTGCGGCCTGCACGTCCCAGGAGATGTGCTTGACCTCCTTGACCTTGGGCTCCAGGGTCAGGGAGTCGAAGACCTGCCAGGACGCGGCGTCGATCTCCACCAGTTCGCCGTTGTCCAGGAACACCACTTCGCGGGTGTAGGGCAGGAAGGCGGGGATGTCGGAGGCCAGGAAATTCTCGCCCGTGCCGATGCCCATCAGAAGCGGGCTGGCCTTGCGGCTGGCCCAGATCTTTCCGGGATGCTCGCGTGAAAGCAGGGCAAAGGCATAAGCGCCGTCGACCCGGGACAGGGCCCAGGAAATGCCCCGGCGCACGTCGCCCGTCAGCTCCACGCCCTTGGCAATGACGTGCACCAGCACCTCGGTGTCGGTCTCGGACAGAAAGACATGGCCTTCGGTCACGAGTTCGGCCTTGAGCTCCGCGTAGTTCTCGATGATCCCGTTATGAACCAGGGCGAACTTCCCGTCTCCGTCCATGTGCGGGTGCGCGTTGCGCTCCACGGGCAGGCCGTGCGTGGCCCAGCGGGTATGCCCGACGCCGCAGACCGAGGACGCCGTGTCCAGGCCCGCGATCTTGCAGTCCAGCGCCCCGAGCTTGCCCTCGGCGCGGATGACCTTGAGCCCCTGGGGCTCCTCGTAGGCCACTCCGGCCGAATCGTAGCCCCGGTATTCCAGACGCCGCAGACCTTCGACAATGGCCGGGATGGCCGGACGATGCCCCGTGTATCCGATGATTCCGCACATGCTTATTTCTCCAGTTCCAGCCGGGCTTGTTTCCAGAATTCGGGCCAGCCGCGCAGCATCCCGCGCAGGGCTAGGCCGCGATGACTACGGGCATTCTTGACCTGGGCGTCCATCTGCGCTGCGGTCATGCCCAGTTCCTCATCAAAAAATACGGGGTCGTATCCAAACCCCGCCCCGCCCTGCGGAGCATGGGCCACCCGGCCATGCCAGGCCCCATGTCCGACCAGCTCCCGGCCGCCGGGGGTGGCCGCCAGCATGACGCAGGCGAAATGGCAGCCGCGCCATGGGTCCACCACGTCCTTCATGGCGTCCAGGAGCTTGGCCACATTCTTCTCGTCCGTGGCCCCTTGGCCGCTGTAACGGGCGGAATAGACGCCCGGCGCGCCGTTCAGGGCGTCCACGACCAGGCCGGAGTCGTCGGCCACGGCCACCAGCCCCGTGGCGCGGGCCACGGCCAGGGCCTTGATGCGGGCGTTGTCCTCGAAGGTCGCGCCGGTCTCGGGTATTTCGCCGATTTCCGGAAAATCATTCAGGCCCAGGACGCACAGCCCCGGGTGCGACTCGGCCAGCAGGGCGGAAAGTTCACGTATCTTGCCGGCGTTGCCGGTGGCGAGCACAATGGTGTTCATCTGTATCCGTCACGAAAGGTCATAGATTTCAAAACGAAACTCCGACAGATCCGCGTGCAGCATGCGACCGGCCAGGCGCAGGGAACCGTCGACGAGATACTGCACGGTCTCCGCCGCCTGCACGGCGGCGGCCAGGGATGCGACAGGGGCCAGACTGCCCAGCACATGCTCCGCGTCCTTGTCCGAAGGGTCGGTCCACATTCTCGAAATTCCCGTCTGGCCGGGCCGTTCGCTGCCGACCAGGGCCGTCCACCCGGCCACTCCCGCGCTGACCACCACGATTTTGGCCCGGCTTGCGGCCTGATGCAGGGCCAAACGGGGTGCGATTCCTCCAAGGGCGTCAACGACCACATCCACGCCGACCAGCGTCTCGTCAAGGTTGGCGGCGTCCAGGAAAAACTCAAGAGGCTCGACGGTCACCAGCGGGCAGGTCCGCAACGCCCGCCGTGCCCCGGCCAGGGCCTTGTTGCGCCCCAGGTCGTCCGCCGTGGCCAGCAACTGGCGATTGAGATTGCTCTCCTCGAACCCATCCCCGTCGGCGACCATGATCCTGCCCACGCCGAAGCGGGCCAGCAATTCCAGGACGTACCCCCCAAGCCCCCCGGCCCCCGCCAGGAGGACCGTGGAACCCATGAGCCTGTCCTGCTCGTCGACGCGTAGCGTATGCAGGTTCTTCAGAAACGGACGGGGCACGATTTCCCGGGCCAGGGCCTTGCGCGCGCCCTGCGGAAGAGTCAGGCCGTGATCCCCGCAGAATTGCCGCAGTTCGTCGAGACCCAGGGTGCGGACCCGACGCGCCGGGTCTTCCGAAGCCAAAACGTCCAACGCGGCGTCAAGGTCCTTCATCCGCCACCCACCGCCGGAAAAATGCCCAACTGGTCGCCGTCGGCGAGTTCGGTTTCCAGGCCGCTGTTCCTGCTGTTCACGAAAATCAGCTTGATGTCGTCCGGACCGAGCCCGATAAGCGGCAGGAGTGCTTCCACAGTGACGCCGTCGTGCAGATCGAGAAAGCCGTTCGGCGGTGTATGATCGGCAAGAGTGGCAAAACATTTGACGCGCACACGCATAATCGTTCCCCTGTCAAACAGCCGAAATGACGACCCCGGATCACTTCACGGGACACATCTATTACGACGCACCCCCCAGGAGTCAACATTTTTCGACCGCCGACACGCTTTAAGAGTCCGCCGGACCCTCACTCCATGATGATCTCGACCTTCTGCCCAGGCACGTTGCCCTTGAGTTCGGTCAAAAGCCCGCGAATGGTCCCCGTGACCAGCCGGTCCAGAAAGGGATTGAGCGCCAGGCGCTGCCCGCCCACGCGTACGCAGAGCCTGCCGTGCATGGCGACGCAGGACTGCGCGTCCGCTTCTCCGGCCACGATCTCCCGCGCCAGAGCCAGGCACGACTCCCGGCCGCAGCCTCCGCAATCAAGGCCGGGCAGGGCAAAGGCGCTGTTTTCCGCCAACGTGGCCAGTTCCGTCAGGCTGTCCGCTTTCCGTACTCCGGGAAGCGTCCCCGCGCCCCAGGAGGCCAGGGCCAAGCCGTTGTCCAGCATCGACTCGTCCTCGTCGGAGCCAAGCACCACGATCCGGGGCAGCCAGGTCAGGGACTTGCCGCCTTCGACCAGCACGATCTCCGCATCGAGCAAGGGGAATATGTCCTGCAACGGCCTGGCCGTATTCCAGAGCAGGGTCGTGGTTCCGGGGCCGATGCCGGCCACGCTGACGCATTCCTGCGCGAACCGGGACGTATCCGTCCCCTCCAGGTCCAATCCGTGATGCGTGAACTTGACCGCCGCCACTTTCCGCCCCCGGGCGGTCAATTCCCGGGCAAGTTCGAGCACAAGCGTCGTCTTGCCCGATTTCTTGAAGCCCACCACCGACACAGCCTTGAACATCGTCCCTCCGTCTTTGACAATCAAACGCTCATCAATTAAACAATTCAATTTTCCTCATGCGCATCGCCGCAAGTCCCGCCCCATCGCAAACGGAGCCCGACCCGAAGCGCGCATCCCCATCCCAAATTCGTCAAGGACAGATATTTTCTATGTCTAAAATTCAGAAAATTAAAGGCTTTTCTGACCTCTTCAGCCCGGAGAGCACGGTCCACACCCTGATGGAGAACCTGGCCCGTCAGGTTTTCGGCACATACGGCTGCCAGGAAGTGCGCGTGCCCATCCTGGAGAAGACCGAACTTTTCGCCCGCTCCATAGGTGAAGAGACCGACGTCGTGCAGAAGGAAATGTACACCTTCGCCGACCGCAAGGGCCGCTCGCTGACCATGCGCCCCGAGGCCACCGCCGGAGTGCTGCGCGCCTTCATCGAGTCCGGCCAAAGCGGGGCCGAAGGCACGACCAAGCTTTTCGCCTGCGGCCCCATGTTCCGCTACGAGCGTCCGCAAAAGGGCCGCCTGCGCCAGTTCCACCAGCTCGACGTGGAGGTTCTGGGCACGGATGCGCCCCAGGCCGACGCCGAGGTCGTGCTCATGCTCTGGACCTTTTTGACCAAGCTGGGCCTCAAAAACCTGTCCCTGGAACTCAATTCCCTGGGCTGCCCCGAATGCCGCCCTGTCTTTCACCAGCGCCTGCGCGACTTTCTCTCGACCATCGACCACGCCCAGCTTTGCGAGGACTGCCGCCGCCGCGCGGAGACAAACCCCCTGCGCGTGCTGGACTGCAAGGTCCCGGCCTGCAAGGCGCTGGTCGAGAACGCGCCGAGCATCTCCGGATCCCTCTGCCCGGGCTGCGACGAGCATTTCGCTCAGGTGCGCGACATCCTTGACAGCGCAAAGCTCCCCTATCGCCTGAACGACCGTCTGGTGCGCGGCCTGGACTACTACCAGCGCACCACCTTCGAGGTCGTCTCCGGCGAGATCGGCGCCCAGACCGCGGTAGCCGGCGGCGGACGCTACGACGGGCTCATCAAGCAGCTCGGCGGTCCCGACCTGCCGGGCATCGGATTCGCCTGCGGCATGGAGCGACTGGCCCTGCTGTACGGCGAGGCCCATATTCCCGCTCCGGACTTCTACTTGGCCGTACTTGATTCCCGCGCCCTGAACACGGCCCTGCTCCTGGCCCAGCGCATGCGCGAACAGGGCTTTGCCGGCGAGGTGTCCTTCGAGGCCAGAAGCATCAAGGCCCAGATGCGCCAGGCCAACAAGCTCGGCGTCAAGACCTGTCTGATCCTGGGGCAGGACGAAATGGAGAAGGGCCAGATCGTAGTCAAGGACATGGCCACGGGCGTGCAGAAGAACATCGGTCAGGACGACTTGGAACAGGCCCTGGGCTTTCGCAAACCCTAGCAGACCGCCCCAAAAATTCAACAATCACAGGGCGTTCAAAAATGGTGAGATGCAAGGAAGCGAAAAAATCCAGGGCGCGCAGTGTATTGCGCATACATAAGCGGTCTGGATTTTTTCGCTGACGCAGCAGATCGCCGTTTTTCAACGGCCTGCTAAGTCTTTACACCACGAATTCGCAGCTTATCGTACCCAAGCGAGGAACATATATGGATGACAGAAACACGGAACTCGGCATGGACTCCCTCGGCGGATGGCGCAGAACCCACACCTGCGCGGATCTCGGACCGGAGCAGCTGGGCCAGGAAACCTGCCTCATGGGCTGGGTGCAGTACCGCCGCGATCACGGCGGGCTGATCTTCATCGACCTGCGCGACCGCCACGGCCTGACCCAGGTCGTCTTCTCGCCCGAGGTCGCGCCCGATGCCCACGCCCGGGCTCACGTGCTGCGCACGGAGTTCGTGCTGGCCATCAAGGGCATGGTCCGCCCGCGCCCAAACGACATGGTCAACCCCAAGCTGGCCACGGGCGCCATCGAGGTCTACGTGACCGAGTTCAAGCTGTTGAACACGGCCAAGACCCCGCCTTTTCCCATCGAGGACCGGGTGGACGTGTCCGAGAACCTGCGCCTCAAATACCGTTTTCTGGACCTGCGCCGCAAGGCCATGGCCGACAACCTGATTTTGCGCAGCCGCGTTTCCCAGTCCGTGCGCCGCTACCTGGACGAGATCGGATTCCTGGAGATCGAAACCCCGGTTCTGACCAAGTCCACCCCCGAGGGCGCGCGCGACTTCCTGGTGCCCAGCCGCGTCAACCAGGGCCAGTTCTACGCCCTGCCCCAGTCGCCCCAGCTCTTCAAGCAGCTCCTCATGTGCGGCGGCATGGACCGCTATTTTCAGATCGTCAAATGCTTCCGCGACGAGGACCTTCGCGCCGACCGCCAGCCCGAGTTCACGCAGATCGATATCGAGATGTCGTTTGTGGACGAGGAACAGGTCATGGACATGGCCGAGGGCATGATGGCCCGCGTGCTGCGGGAAGCGCTGGGGCAGGAGCTTTCCCTGCCCATCCCGCGCATGAAGTACGAGCAGGCCATGGCCGAATACGGCGTGGACAAGCCAGATATCCGCTTTGATCTGAAGCTTGCGGAAGTGACCGACATCGTGCGCGGCTCGGAGTTCAAGCTCTTCGCCACGGCCGCGCTGGTCAAGGCCCTGCCCGTGCCCGGCGGCGCGGAGCTTTCGCGCAAGGAGATCGACGACTACACCGAATTCGTCAAGATCTATGGCGCCCAGGGTCTGGCCTGGATCAAGATCAAGGAGGACGGCTGGCAGTCTCCCATCGCCAAATTCCTGAGCGACGACGAACGGGCGGGGCTCACCAAGGCCTTGAACCTGACGCCCGGCGACATCGTCTTTTTCCAGGCCGGAGCGCCGGACATGGTCAACAGCGCGCTCGGCAACCTGCGCCTCAGACTCGGCGAACGGTTCGGCCTGATCCCCGAGAACACCTTCGCGCCCCTGTGGGTCACGGATTTCCCGCTCCTGGAATGGGACCCGGAAGCCAAGCGCTGGGTGGCCATGCATCACCCCTTCACCGCGCCCAAGGACATGGCGGCCCTGGCGTCCGATCCGGGCAAGGCCGTGGCCCGCGCCTATGACCTCGTGCTGAACGGCACCGAAGTCGGAGGCGGCTCCATCCGCATCCACAATCCCGAGACCCAGCAGCAGATGTTCGCCGCGCTCGGCATAGACGCCGAAGAGGCGCAGGCCAAATTCGGGTTCCTGCTCGACGCCCTGGTCTTCGGCGCGCCGCCCCACGGCGGCATTGCCTTTGGCCTGGACCGTCTTATCATGCTCCTGACCGGAGCCAAATCCATCCGCGACGTCATCGCCTTCCCCAAGACCCAGAAGGCGACCTGCCTCATGACCGAGGCTCCGTCGGCGGTCGAAAACACGCAATTGCGCGACCTGGGCCTGCGCCTAAGAGAAAAGCCCAAAGAGTAAACATCATGTCGAGATCGATCATAACCTACCCCAACCCGGTGCTGGCCAAAAAGGCCGCGCCGGTGACGGAGATCACGGACGAAATACGCGCCCTGGCCGCAGAGATGCTTGAAATCATGTACCAGGACAAAGGCATCGGCCTGGCCGCGCCGCAGGTGGCGGAGAGCATCCGCCTCATCACCGTGGACCTGAGCGGCCCGGACAAGCGCGAAGACCCGCATGTCTTCGTCAACCCCGTCCTTTCGAACCTTGAAGGCGAGGTGGAGTCCGAGGAAGGCTGCCTGTCCGTGATCGGATACCGCACCACGGTGAAGCGCGCCGAACGGCTGCATCTCTCGGCCACGGATCTGGACGGAAACCCCGTGGAAATGGATGCCGACGACCTCATGGCCATCTGCCTTCAGCACGAGGTGGACCACCTTGACGGCGTGCTGTTCATCGACAAGATCAGCAAATTGAAGCGCACCCTGTACGAGAGAAAACTCAAAAAATGGCTGAAAGAGAAAAAAGAAGACTAAGAGTCGTGTTCATGGGTACGCCGGACTTTGCGGCCGCGTCCCTGAAACACCTGCTGGACTGGGACGGTTGCGATGTCGTCGGCGTCTACAGCCAGCCCGACCGGCCTTGCGGGCGGGGGCAGGTCTGCACTCCGCCGCCGGTCAAGCTGCTGGCCATGGAAGCGCGTCGGCCCGTGTTCCAGCCCCTGAACTTCAAGAATTCCGAGGATGTCGAGCAGCTCCGGGCCCTTGAGCCGGACCTGCTGCTCGTCGCGGCCTACGGGCTGATCCTGCCCCAGTCGGTACTGGACATCCCCAGGCTCGGGGCCATCAACGTCCACGCCTCGCTTTTGCCCGAGTACCGGGGCGCAGCCCCCATTCAGCGGGCCATCATGGACGGACGTCCCGTGACCGGCATCACCATCATGCGCATGGAGGCGGGGCTGGACACCGGCGACATCCTGCTGCAGCGCAGCCGGGCCATCGGCATAAACGACACGGCCCAGTCCCTGCACGACGAACTGGCCGAGATGGGCGGCAAGCTTCTGGTCGACGCCCTGGAGAAAATGGACCAGGGACGCCTCGTGCGCATACCCCAGGACCACGCCCGGGCCACCTACGCCGCGAAGCTTTCCAAGGAAGAGGGACGCATCGACTGGAACCAGCCCGCCCTGACCGTGCACAACCGCATCCGCGGCCTCTTTCCCTGGCCCGGCTCCTGGTTCGATTGGAGCGGCATGCCCGGCAAGACCCTGCGCCTGACCGTGCACCCCGGCACCATCGGCGATCCCCTGCCCGCAGGCGCGCAGCCCGGCGAAATCCACGGCGTGGCCGACGACAGCGTGCTCATCGCCTGCGCCGACAGGCTCTACGCGGTGCCGGTCATCAAGCCCGCAAACAGCAAGCCCCTGCGCGGCCGGGAGTTCTACTGCGGCTACCTGAGCCGCTGTTCCGGCGACCACCTGCTCAAACCCGAACCATCCTGTCCCGGGGAATAACGCGTCATGGCCAAGCCCAGGAGCAGCTCGGGCAGAAGCCCTCTCGAACAGGAGATCCGGGATTCCTTCAAAACCCGCAAGCGCGTCTTCATCGGCCTCATCACCGGATCGTCCATTTTCCTGTGCCTCTTCATCGCCCTGCTGTGGATCGTCCCCTTCGTCGGGCTGACCACCATCCATCCCTTGGCGCCATGGGTGCTGGGCTTCATCACCGCCGGCCTCATCCTTGCCATCGGCTGGGCGGCCCTGGCCCTGGTTCTGAACATCCTGCTCGGGCGGCCAGTGCTTTTCGCCAAACGCCTGCGCGGCATCACGGTCAAGCTCTTCCTGCCGCTCATGACCCTGCTGGGCCGCTTTGTCGGCATCCCCAAGCAGACGGTGCGGGCCTCCTTCATCAAGGTCAACAACGAGCTGGTCCGGGGCGAAGGGCACCGCTATGCGGCGGACAAGATCCTCTTACTCATGCCGCACTGCATCCAGAACAGCCGCTGCAAGTTCCGGCTGACCTACGACATCGACAACTGCAAGCGCTGTGGCGAATGCGCCCTGGCCGGTCTTTTGGACCTGCGCGACAAGTACGGCATCAAACTGGCCGTGGCCACGGGCGGCACCATCGCCCGCCGCATCGTGGTCCAGCACAGACCCTCGCTCATCATCGCCGTGGCCTGCGAGCGCGACCTGGCCAGCGGCATCCAGGACACCCATCCCCTGCCCGTGTACGGAATCCTGAATTCCCGCCCCTTCGGCCCCTGCCTGGACACCGACGTGGCCCTGGACCGAGTCGAATGGGCCATCCGGGAGTTCACGGCATGAGCACGCCCGCAGCCCGCCGTCTGGCTCTGGACATCCTGCGCCGCGCCCTGGACAACAAGCAGGATTTGCAGGCCGCCGTGGACGATGTGCTGAGCGTCGTCCCGCCCGGCCCGGACAAGGGCCTGGCCACGGAGCTGGCCTACGGCTACCTGCGCATGCGCGGACGCATCGATTTTCTGCTCTCCCAGCTGCTCAAGAACCCGGTCCAGACCTCGCCCGTCATGAAGCGGATTCTGGGCGTGGCCGTGTACGAGCTTCTTTTCCTGAGCCGCATCCCCGACTACGCCACTCTCGACTGGGCGGTGAGCCTGGTGCGCGACCGCCTGGGCCAGACCATGGGCAAGGTGGCCAACGGCGTGCTGCGCAACCTCTTGCGCCTGGGTCTGACCGTGCGCTTTCCGGACTATTACCAAACCAAGACCGCCGGACACGACCACTTTCTCAGCGCCTGGCATTCCTGCCCGCAGTGGCTGGTCCGCCAGTGGCTGGACGGCTACGGCAAGGAACGGACCGAGGCCTTTCTGCAGGCCACCCTGATCGCGCCGCCGCAGGGGGTGCGGATCAACCGCGCCCATCCGCGGGCAGGAGAGGTGCAGGAGGCGCTGAAACCTCTGGCCCGGAGTTCCTCGGACTGGGGATTCGCCCTGCCGCAGTGGCCGGAGTTTCTGACGCGGGCCGTGGCCGAAGGCTCGGCGACCCGCCAGAGCCTGGCCGCGCAGAAGATCATGAACGCCCTCGGCGCGAACCATTGGCCCGGACCGGTGCTCGACGCCTGCGCCGGACGCGGCGGCAAGACATATCTGTTGTCCGAACTGGGCAAGGAGGTGTGGGCCTCGGACGTGAACGTCTTTCGCCTCAGACAGCTCAAGGCCGAAGGCACGAGGCTCGGCTTCGACGTGCCCGTCTTCCGGGCCCAGGGCCAGGACCCCTGGCCCTTGCGCCGAACGCCGCGCACCGTTTTCCTCGACGCGCCCTGCTCGGGCCTGGGCGTTCTGTCCCGGAGGCCGGACATCAAATGGAAGAGGACCGCCGCCGATTGCGCAGATCTCGCCAAGCTGCAGCGGGACATCCTTGAGGCCTCGGCCGGCCTTTTGCCTTCCGGCGGATGTCTGGCCTACGTGACCTGCACCTTGAATCCGGAAGAAAACGAACGCCTGATCGAGGCATTCACCCGCGATCATCCAGAGTTCGCCCTCCTGCGCCAAGCCCAGAGCGACCCAACTGAAGGGCTGGGGGAATTTTTCTACGGCGCCGTACTGCGCAAAGGCTGAAGCGCCGCCCTTTTTTCGGCTCGTCCGTACGGAAGCGAGCCGCCACACGACAAATCACAAGGAATGTGCAGACATGGACGTCAAAGACAGCAACGGAACGCCGCTCAAGGCCGGGGACTCGGTGCAGGTCATCAAGGACCTGAAGGTGAAGGGCTCTTCCGTGACGCTCAAGCGCGGCACGGTCATAAAAAACATCCGTCTCTCGGACAGCGAGGACGTGATCGAATGCAACGCGGACAAGGTCAAAGGCCTTGTGCTCAAGACCTGCTTCCTGAAAAAGGCCTGACCGGCGGAGGCACAGCCTCCGCTTTCGCAACCCCTAAGCCGTGGCCGCGGCCCGGCGGTGGAACTCCTTGACCAGGATCTTTTCCAGACATTCGCGGCAGATGTCGGTATTGTTGCTGTTCTGGAGCTTCATCTCGATTATCGGATTCAGTTTGCCCAGCTGCCCGCCCAGGCGGGTCAGGTTGGCCGGGTCCTCGATGACCAGGGAGTAGCGCTCTTCGTAGATCCCGTCCTTGAGGCCCAGGATCTCTTTGCCGCAGATGTCGCAGAATCTTTTGATCATTCTTTCCCTCCTAAACCTTGAGCGTGCCCCGATAGTCGTCCCATGACGCGATGCCCAGGGACTCGGCCAGCGCGCGCACCTCGTCCACCAGGCGAAAGGCGTTGTCCGGGCGCATGAAGTTGTACGTCCCGACCTGCACCGCGTGCGCCCCCACCAGGATGAACTCCAGCACATCCTCGGCGCAGGTGATGCCGCCCATGCCGATGACCGGCACGTTCACGGACTGCGCGACCTGATGCACCATGCGCAAGGCCACGGGCTTGATGGCCGGGCCGGACAGCCCTCCGACCACGTTGGCCAGGCGGCTCTTGCGCATGCGGATGTCCACGGCCATGCCCGAAAGCGTGTTGATGAGGGAAAGCATGTCCGCCCCGGCGTCCACGGCCGCCCTGGCGATGACGCGCACGTCGGTCACGTTGGGACTGAGCTTGACCATGACCGGCTTGGTCCCGGACAGCTTCTTGACCGCGTTGACGACAGCGGAGGCCATGTGCGGGTCCTGGCCGAACTGCACCCCGCCCTCGCGCACGTTGGGGCAGGAGATGTTGACCTCCAGGGCCGCGATCTTGTCCTCACCCGAAAAAATGCTTGCCAACTCCCCGAAGTCCTCGGGGGTCTGCGCATACAGGTTGGCGATGATCGTCGCATCCGCCGGGATATAGGGCAGCTTCTCTTTCAAAAACTTCTCAACGCCCACATTCTGCAGGCCGATGGCGTTGAGCATGCCGCAAGGGGTTTCCGCGATGCGCGGCATGGGATTGCCCGCGCGCGGAGCCAGGGAAATGCCCTTCAGACAGATCCCGCCCAGCGCGGACAGGTCGCCGTAGCGCATGAATTCCAGGCCGTAGCCGAAAGTGCCCGAAGCGGTGATGACCGGGTTCTTCAGGGTCAGAGAGCCGAGTTTTACGGTCTGGTCCATGTCTAGTCTCCCAAGTCGATTTCGCGCACGTCAAAGACCGGACCGTGCACGCAGCTCTGCACGTAGTCGCCCGCCACCGTCTTGCCCACGCAGCCCAGGCATGCTCCCACCCCACAGGCCATGCGGTTCTCCAGGGAAACCTGCCCGTCCGTGCCGTGCAGCAGACAGTACCTGCGCACGACTTTGAGCATGGGCTCCGGCCCGCAGGCCAGAACCTGCCCCAGCCCGGCCAGTCCCTTGATGCGCTCGGACAGCACGGTCTCGAAGTCCGCGATGTCGGCCGCGTTTTTCTGCTGCATGGCCTCGCTTTTGATGCGGGCCGCGATCTCGGCGTACGGGTAGTGCTCAAGGTCCAGTCGGTGGCCGAAGAGCATGGACAGATTGTCCGTTTTTTCGCGCCGGGCCAGCATGACGAAGGGGGCGATGCCCACGCCTCCGGCCAGGATCAGGTTGGGCCGGGTCTCGTCGATGCGGAACCAGCGCCCCAGCGGCCCCCAGACCGTGACTTTCTGTCCGGGAACAAGCTCGGCCAGCCTGCGCGTGCCGCGTCCCACGGTCTGAAAGATGATGCGCAGCCCCTGGTCCGACACGTCGCAGACGGAAAAGGGCCGGGGCCAGACCAGCTCCGCGCCCCAGTGCGCGGGCCGCAGCATGACGAACTGTCCGGGCTTGCAGGTCCAGCCCGGCGCGGACAGGACAAGGTCGACCAGGGACGGGTCTTTTGCGGGCGTGCAGGAGATGACCTCCAGATCCCGGCATGGTGTTTGACTGTCGATCATATCATATTCCCGGACACGCGTCCTGGCTCATGGGTGGAAGGTGGAGCCTCGCCCGCCATGCGCGCCAGCTCGGTCTGGCGCTCCGCGGGAGAAAGGCTTGCGCACAAGGTATAGGTCACGCCGTCGTGAACCTCCTTGCGGATGGAAAAATGTTCGTCGGCCAGCCGGGCCAGCTGCGGCCAGTGGGTGATGAGGATGACCTGCTGGCGCTCGGACAGAAGGCGGATGCGTTCGGCGACCTTGATCAGGGTCTGGCCGCCGATGCCCGAATCGACCTCGTCGAAAAGCAGGGCCGGAAGCTGCTCCCGGGTGCGCAGGCTGACCACGGCCAAGAGGAACCGCGACAGCTCGCCGCCCGAGGCGATGCGGTCCAGAGGCTGGGCATCGAGGCCGGGGTTGGGCACCCATAAAAACCGGGGCCGGAGCTCGTCAATACCCTCGTGGATGGTCTGGGCGCGAAAATCCACCAGCACCCGCAAATGCTCGGAAAAGCCCAGGTTGACGAGCTCGTTTCTAAGATCAAGGGTCAGCTCGCCGGCAGCGTCCTGCCGCGCGGCGTTAAGCGCGCTGGTCGTCCGGGCCAAATGGCCCGCGGCCAGGGCCTCGTCCTTTTCCAGGCGTTTGAGGGCGAGCCCGCTTTCGTCGAGAAAGGACAGATTTTCCTCGATCTCCGCGCCGAGAGCCACGATGGAGTCCAGGGATCGCTTCAGCTTGCGCTGCAACTGTTGCAATTCCCACAGGCGCTTTTCAACCTTCTCGACATCGAAATCCTCTCCCTGACGGGAACCAATGGCCCGCAGGTCACGCACCATGTCGGACAGGCCGTCGCGAAACCGCCCGGTCTCCCTGGCATGCTCGGCAAACCCCTCGTCCGCGCCGCCAAGTCCGGCCAAAGCCCGCTCCAGGGCGGTCAGAACGTCCTGCAAGCCGTTCTCGCCCAGCAGAAGCCCCATGGCCTCCTCGGCCAGCTCACGTGTCTTCCCGGCCTGCCGGGCCGCATCGCGCTGGCGCAGCAGTTCATCTTCCTCGCCGGGATGCGGGTCCACCTTGCGGATCTCGGCCAATTGAAATTCAAGAAATTCCCGCCGCTCCTGCAACCCGGCCATGCGCCGCCGCACCTCGGCCTTGCGCGTCAGGATGTCCTGCAAGGCGTCGCGGGCCTCCCGCTGGGCGGAGAGAATCGTTTGCCCGGCCAAAAACGCGTCCAGGATTTCGACATGGTGCTCGGGTGAAAGCAGACGCTGCTGCCCGTGCTGGCTGGTGTGCGTCAGAAGGCGGGGGCGCAGCTCGGCCAGGCGCTCCTGGGAGCCCAGGTCGTCGTTGATGAAGAGGCGGCTGCGGCCGGATTTGGCGGACAGCTCGCGCCGCAGGAAAAGCTCTTCGCCGTCGAGTCGGAAAACGGCCTCGACCAGAGCCTTTTCGCGGCCGGGCCGGACCAGATCGGCGGCGATGCGCTCGCCCAGGATGAAGTCCAGGGCGCGCAGGATGAAGGACTTGCCTGCCCCGGATTCGCCCGTGAGCACGTTCAGCCCTTGGCAGAATTCAAGCTCCACATCGTCGATGAGGGCCAGATTGCGTATGCGCAGTGTTTCGAGCATGTCCGTCTCTTATGGTGCGTGCGTTGCCGAAGCCAGGGCGGACTTCAGCATGTCCGTGATCCTTCCGGACTGATCATGGGCGGCGAGCCTGCGCCAGAAGCGCCCCTCCTGCCCTTGGCGCAGGGCTTCGTCCCGGGCATGGAGCAGCTCTTCGAGACCCTGCCGCACGCGGAAGGCGCGGCAATCGGCCGCCCCCAAATCAAGGGTCAGCCGCCAATTCGCGCGTTCGCGCAGGGAAAGATAGGACATGGCCTTGAGCCGCAGGCCGTCCCAGCCGCTGTCGCGGGCCAGAATCCTGGCCATCTCCCGATACGCGTCCAGATCGTCGGGGGCGAATTCGCTGGCCTGGACCAGACATTCCAGGCTTGATGCCGGCAGATGCCTTTTGGGATTGAAAAGGAACCCCGGTCTGAAAATCCACCCCACGCGTTGTAGCTCCCTGGCCCAGGCAAGGCAAATGGAAAGCGGGGTGTGCCCCGGATCCGGGGCGCCGGGCACGCAGTGACGCCTGTGCCGCAGGAAGAAAAGGCGCGACAACCGCGTGTCTCCAAAAGAAAGCGCCCCCATGGCGCCCGCCAGGTTGACGCTCAAAAAAGCTGCGTACTGCTCTTTTTCCGCCACCGGCACGGCCAGACGCATGAACTCCTCCCGTCCGCCCCTGGCCCGCAATCGCAGCAGCGCGGCCAAGATCTCGTCGGTCAGAGGCAACGTTTCAAACCCCTTGAGCATGGTCTCCCGATCCATGGCCAGGCGGCCGGCCTCCCAAAGGTGAAACAGGGTCAGCCACCACGCCGTTTCCGCGTCCGCGCCCAGCGCGGCTCCCGTCCCGGTGGACCGAACAGCATCCAGCAGCGTCTGGGCGCGGTGCTCGGGCAAATGCTCGCGCACCACTCGTTCCTTGGCCCGCAGGCCCATGCTGCGCGCCAGGAGGTCGTCGCGCAGCAACCGTCCGATCCAGTGGGCCAGCTCCGCCCCATCCCGATACACGGCCACTTCCTCATCCGGAATGAACAGATCCTCGAGCCCCGGGACCGCCGGATTGAGCACCGCGCACCCACAGGATGCGGCCTCGAACAGGCGGAAATTCACCTCGCTGAAAATGGATTCATTGGGCACGATGCGGCTGTGATCGTAAAAATCGAGCATCGGCGCAAAGCCGAGATCATCTCGCCGTTCCACGGGTCCCAGCGCATCGAGCCAATGAAGGAACCAGCCCCGCACAGGCCGCTCCGGCGTGACCCGACCGACGAAACCCATCCCCCTGCGCCGCTGGTCCCAGGGAGCGGCGGGGCGCGGCGAGCCGTACCAGGGCAGCCAGCGCACGCTGGAGATGCCCCGCTCCCGGAACCAGGTTCGCCAATGCTTCTGGGTCGTGCAGAAGAGATCGAAGAGGCGGGCGTAGGAAACATGCCAGAAGCTGTTCAGATGCGTGTCGATGGACCAGAAGACCTTGGGACAGGACAAGGCGGGCAGGTCGGCGATGAGGGTTCGAGGGCCGAGGGATTCCTGCTGGATCAGCAGATCGGGAACAAATTCGCCCAGCAGCGGCGTCAGATGCGCGATGCCCGGTCCGGGGCGCACGTTCAGCACCTCATGTCCCAAGCCGGACAGCGCCTCGCCAAGACTTGAGTGCACGCAGACGATTCTCATGATCCGTTCCGCAGCCGTTCCGGCACATCGAATAGGGAGGCGAAAGCCGAATGCTCCCGCAACGCGGGCCAGCCCGCCGCGGCAATGCTTCGCCCCTGGTCCAGAACGAGCCCGTGGGTCAAAAGATCATCCATGTGCTCCGGCGAGTGAGTGGCCAGCACCAGGGTTCGCCCTTGGGCGGTCCAGTGCCGCAAAAGATCGGCCATGCGCGCCTGCCAGGATGCGTCGAGGCCGGAAAAAGGCTCGTCCAGAACCAGCAGTTCCGGGGCATGCGCCACGGCCCGGGCCAGCATGACCTGACGCGCCTGGCCGTAGGACAGGGACCCGAGGGGGCGTGCAAGCCATTCCGCCATGCCCCAGGCCCGGGCCAAATCCTCGACCTGCCGGATCTGCGCCTCTGTGAGTCCGCGATGCACGCCCAACCCGTCGCACAGGCCCGAAAGCAGCACGTCGCGACACGATGCCGAAGATTCAATGCGCTCCCCGAGCCAGGGGGCGAGGATTCCGATGCGACTGCGGACCTGTCTCATGCGCGTGAGTCCCGAAAGACCGAACCACCGCGTCTCGCCGCCTGGCCAGGGGCGGCGGTAACCGGTGACGAGCTGCAGGAGCGTGGACTTTCCCGAACCGTTGTGCCCGAACACCCCCCAGCACTCACCGGCCCGCACGGTCCAGCTCACCGAATCCACGGCAGCCTGCCCGTCCATGAGCACCGAGCAGGATTCAAGTTCAACCACCGTGTCCGGTCGAGTCGCCGAAACCTGCTGGTCCGGCAGCTCCAGTCGACCGGGACGAACCCTGGACGGACATTCGACCAAACGGCCATGCTCCAGATATATCCGCCCCCGGACCTCTTCGGGCACAGGCAGCAGGCCATGGCCGCTGACCAGGAGGCGGGTGCGGCCCTCGGCCGCGATGCGGTTCAAGGCTTCGAGCAGGCGAAGCTGGCCCTGACGATCCAGACCCTGGGTCAGCTCGTCGACGGCAAGAAGCAACGGCTGGGCGATGAGGGCGCGAGCCAGGAGAGCCCGTTTGGCCTGTCCCGTGGACACGGCCCGCATGGGGCGGTCCAGCACGAGGCCCAGCCCCATTTCACGGCCCAGGGCGCGGGCCTTGCCGCGTTCCGCCTCGGAGACCTCATGATAGAGAAAAGGAGTGTTGCGCAGACCGGCGCAGATGACTTCCCAGACCGGGACACGCAGATCATGACGTTGATACCAATCCGCCATGTCGGGCGTGACCAGGCGCACGTGGGGACGCACAGGGATGGGCGAGAGCGAATCCTCGCCGAAAAGCCTGTACACGCGCTGCCCGGAGCTTCGCTGCGAAGGCCACAGTTCGCCGACCAAAAGACGCAGCAAGGTGGTCTTGCCGGCGCCGTTGTCGCCGAGCACCGCGAAATGCCCGGCTCCGGCGACGGTCAGGTTCAGGCCGTGCAGGATGCGGGCGGTGCCGATATCCACGTCGACGTGGCGAAGATGAATTTCAAGACTGTCCATTCTTCCTCTGGCTGCGGACGGAATCGCAGGAAGGATCCTTCGAACCGGACCCTCCTAGCGTTGCAGCAGTTCCATGTCGATAGCCAGATCGACGGTTTCACCCATGACTCCCATGCGGGTCCATTTTTCCTCCCCCACATGAAAATCCAGCCGATTTATGGAAAACGCGGCATGCAGTCCGAGCACCTGCGCGCCGGGAAACCCATCCGTGAGAGGATGCGGGACGACGCCAAGCACCCGCACCGGGATGCGCACCTCGGCGGTCACGTCGCGAATGGTCAGGTCGCCGGTGACGACAAGGGTATCCCCGTCTTCCCGCGCCACCTTTCGGGAAGAGAATATCATCCTGGGCGAGCGCTCCACGTCAAGAAAATCGGGACTGCGCAGATGCCCGTCGCGAGCCGGCACGCCGGTATGCACGCTTGAGCTGTCGATGAGCAGATAAAACTGGCTTTCCTCGGGCCGGGCCGGATCGTAGTCCACCTGCCCGGAAAACCGGGTGAAGACTCCGGGCACAAAACCCGCGATATGACGGACGCGGAACCCGACGGTGGAATGCTCCATGTCGATCTCCCACGGCCCTGGAGTCGGGCCGGCAGCCGAAAGCGCTCCTGGCGTGAAGCCGAAAAGCAACACGAGCACAAGTATTTTCAAGGATGAACACATCAAACAATTCTCCGCTGAGGTTACGGCGGGCCACAGGCTGCACAGCTTCGCCCGTCCGCCCCGGCCACACGTCCCGCCCTTTCGCCCACGCGCGCAAAGGGCCGGGAAAACCGGATTCGTCAAGCCCCCCTATCAGGGACGCCCACTGTGCGCCATACTTCGGCGTATGACAAATTTTCCTATTGACAGCCAGGATGGTTTATATCAAAAGGCGGCTTCGCGTTGTGGGGCTGTAGCTCAGCTGGGAGAGCGCTTGAATGGCATTCAAGAGGTCGTCAGTTCGATCCTGTCCAGCTCCACCACTTATAAACGCTTGAAATTCCACTTGAATGCCGCTTGAAAGCCGTCCATTAGGGCGGCTTTCTTGTTTCCTCCCGCCAAACAAAAAAATTGGCACCCCCTGTTGCAGCCAGCCTGCGAGTTATTCCTCCCCATCAGAAGAAGTAAAAAAACAGAGCCACTTGAGAATTTTCAAGGGGTTGTTTTCTGCTGCCCTCTTTTGAATTCGGATCAGAAATTTCTGAAAACTAGATGGGGATTGATGACCGATTTGACCCAAAGACGCTTGTGATTTGGACGGTGATGAGTCTCTGACGGTTTTGAAGGTGTGAATCGGCATGCAATAATGACCCACCTCTCGCAGTAATCGGCATCGAAAATTGACCGTCTCCGGCAAGCCCTTCAAGGTCGTTCGACTGAACGCCATGGAGGGAAGACGAGGAGATGCTGACGG
>Ga0265295_1002350_pt1 | contig 30325 bp, 28 predicted proteins | sample Munlansysbiofilm_FD_192503 | JGI IMG/M metagenome (GOLD analysis project Ga0265295, IMG submission 192503) | Leachate microbial communities from a municipal landfill in Southern Ontario, Canada - Methane capture system biofilm | ecosystem: Engineered > Solid waste > Landfill > Unclassified ... | reverse complement strand
GCGTGCGACAGCCAGCCGCGAATCTGCCCATAGCTGATGCCCTTGCTCTGCGCAAACGCCTCGGCCTTCAGGCCGCTGGCCTTGAGTTCATCGACAAGCGCCAGGATCTCGCGTATCCGCTCCTCACCGAGTTGGTCTGATCGCATCGAACCTCCGAAAAAACCCAAGCTTCGCTCAGCCACGCTTCATTGAAAAGATGGGTTGGCTGGACGCTTACGATCCTGCAGAGCGGAAGTCGGCTCATCCTTGCCGCAAACACCTTGCGGTCCGGTGCAACCGATACCGTGGTCGTTGCGGGTGGTCTGGTCGCATTGATAACAAAACATGTGGCGCTCCTGGCGGGTTGATGACAGGGCTGCACTCTAGGAGTCTGTCGGACTTGAGGATCGCGGGCTGCAAAAGAGCGGTGCGGCGCCCTGCGGCAGCGTCTTTTTGCCCCATAGCTTCGGCTATGGGGCTGCAAACCCGCCGCCACATGGCATCCACACCGCCCTTTTTCGCTTTCCGCGCCCCAAGCCCGACAGACTCCTAGGGAGGCGGGTTTTCCCGCGTCCTTGACTGCGGTCAAGCGCCAAAAAAGCTTGGCCTCGGTTTGATCTGACCCCCGGTCCAGCGGCGGTTCAGCGATCACTGCGCCAGGCGCGCAAGGCTCGGGGATCGGGTATGTCCACATGCAGTCGGCCAATATCGGCCAGCCCGTCGCGGCGCAGGCGGGCGAACACCCGCGAAAGCGTCTCCGGCTTGATGCCCAGACGCGCAGCCAGCGCGGCCTTGGTGCACGGCAGTTCCACCCGGGCCGGGCCGTCCCGGTGCGGGCATTGATCGAGCAGATACTCAGCCACTCGTGCATCGGCCGACTCCACGCTGAGGCGGCGAATTTCGTTGATCATGAAATTGAGCCGAACGCTGAGATTGCCCATCATCAGCCAGGTGAGCTCGGGCTGCTCGCGCAGAATCTGCAGGAAGGGGGCGAAGGGGATTTCGATCAGTTCGCAGCGGCCCTCGCAGGTGGCGGTGACGGGGTATTTTTTGCCCAGAAAACCCACGGCCAGCGCGAACAACTGATCGGGCTGGATGATCTCGACAATTTTTTCCTGCCCGGCGGCACTGCCCGAACTCAGCAGCACGCGCCCGGCGAGCACGAGGTAAAACGCGCTGCCCTCGCCGCCCTCGGTGAACAGCACGCTGCCCGTGCGCAAGCTGAGCAACTGGCAGTGCGTCTGCAGCCGCGCCAGCGCCTCGGCCGGCCAGGATTTGAAAATGGGGGTGTGCAGCAGGCGCTGGAACGGGAGCTTGTCAACTGACATGGTTGGCCTGGGCAATGACTTCGAGCAGTGCGGCGCCGTAGGTGTCGCGCTTTTTGTCGCCCACGCCGGAAATGCCGCGCAGCGCTTGCAGGCTGTCGGGCCGCGCCAGGGCGATGGCTTGCAGCGTGGCGTCGGGGAAGACCACATAGGCGGGTACGCCGTGTTCCTTGGCGGCGGCAGTGCGCCAGGTGCGCAACCGCGCGAACAGTTCGGCGTCGGCGCTCGACATCGCCTGCAGGGTCAGTCGCGTGCCGGTCGATGCGGTGCTGCCGCTGGCGCTGCGGCGTCGGCGTTGCTCGCCGGGCTCGCGGTGCTTGAGGTGGATGCGCTGCTGGCCCTTGAGCACGGCACGGCTGGCGTCGGTGAGATGCAGCACATTGAAATGCGCGGCGTCGACTTCGACCAGCCGCTGCGCCACGAGCTGGCGCAGCAACAGGCGCCAGTCGGTTTCGCTCAGGTCGGCGCCGATGCCGAAGGTGGAGAGCGCATGGTGGCCGTGGCGCTCGGTCTTTTCGGTGCGCTTGCCGCGCAGCACGTCGATGATGTGGCTCGCCGCAAAGCTGATGCCGCTGGCCTGGCGGCAGCGGTAGACGGTGGACAGCAGCTTCTGCGCGGACTCGGTGGCGTCGATGAGCTGCGGCGGCTTCAGGCAGTTGTCGCAGTTGCCGCAGGGCGCGCTGGCTTCGCCGAAGTAGCCCAGCAGCCGCACGCGGCGGCAGTCGGCGGCTTCGGCCAGCGCCAGCATGGCGTCGAGCTTGGCGGTGGACAGACGCTTGTAGGCGTCGTCGGCGTCGGACAGGTCGATGAGGCGCCGCTGCTGCACCACGTCCTGCAGACCGTAGGCCATCCAGGCGGAGGCGGGCAGGCCGTCGCGCCCGGCGCGGCCGGTCTCCTGGAAATAGCCCTCGATGGACCTGGGCATGTCGAGGTGGGCGACGAAGCGCACGTCGGGCTTGTCGATGCCCATACCGAAGGCGATGGTCGCCACCATGACAATGCCGTCCTCATCGAGAAAGCGCCGCAGGTGCGCCGCGCGCATGGCTGCGGGCAGGCCGGCGTGATAGGGCAGGGCGCGCAGGCCGTGGCCCGAGAGCATCTCGGCCACTTCTTCCACGGTGTTGCGCGACAGGGCGTAGACCACGCCGCAATCAAAAGGGTGCTCGCTGCGGATGAACTGCAGCAACTGCGCGCGGCCGTCGCGTTTTTCCACCACGCGGTAGCGAATGTTGGGGCGGTCGAAACTGGAGACGAATTCGGCGCCGTTCGACAGCAGGCGCTGCACGATTTCGTGGCGCGTGGGCTCGTCGGCGGTGGCCGTCAGCGCCACGCGCGGCACCTCGGGCCAGCGCTCGCGCAGCACCGAGAGCTGGCCGTACTCCGGGCGGAAATCGTGACCCCATTGCGACACGCAATGCGCCTCGTCGATGGCGAACAGGGCGATGCGCAGATCGTCGAGCAGGGCCAGGCCGGATTGGCTGAGCAGCCGTTCCGGGGCCATGTAGAGCAGGTCGAGCTCGCCCGCGCGCGCCGCGCGCAGCACGGCTCGGGCCTCGGCGGCATCCAGCGTGGAGTTGAGAAACGCGGCGCGCAGGCCCAGCTCGCGCAGCGCGGCCACCTGGTCCTGCATCAGCGCGATCAGCGGCGAGACGACGATGCCCACGCCGTCGCGCAGCAGCGCCGGAATCTGGAAACACAGCGACTTGCCGCCGCCGGTGGGCATGAGCACCAGGGCGTCGCCGCCCGCGACCACATGATCGATGGCTTGGGCTTGCAAACTACGGAAAGCGGGGTAGCCCCAGACATGCTGCAGCGCATCCAGGGCGGAAGGAAACTTCTTGGGCATGGGCACTATTGTCGCTGCGCCGCCATGCCAGCTCACTTGCGCATCAGCGTGGACTTGCCGAACAGGCTCTCGATCAGATCGACGGCCACTTCGGCCGTGCGGTTGCGCACGTCGAATGCGGGGTTGAGCTCCACCACGTCGAGCGAGGCCAGCAGCCCGGTGTCGGCGATCATCTCCATGCAGAGCTGGGCCTCGCGGTAGGTGGGGCCGCCCGCAACCGTGGTGCCCACGCCGGGGGCAATGTCGGGGTCGAGGAAGTCGACATCGAAGCTCACGTGCAGGTGGGTGTCGCCATCCACGCCGTCGAGCGCGCGGCGCATGGCATCTCGCATGCCGTATTCGTCGATATAGCGCATGTCGAACACATCCAGCCCGGCCTGATGCACCAGCCGCTTTTCTTCAGGATCGACGCTGCGAATGCCGATCTGCCGGATGCACGAGGGCTGGAGTTGCGGCGCCGGGCCGCCCAGGGCGGTGAGTTCCAGCGGGCCGTTGCCGCACAGGCAGGCCACGGGCATGCCGTGGATGTTGCCGGTGGGCGTGACGGTATGGGTGTTGAAGTCGGCGTGGGCGTCGAGCCACAGCACGCGCAGCTTGCGGCCCTGCGCGCGGCAATGCTGCGCCACGGCGCTGAGCGAGCCGATGGCCAGGCTGTGGTCGCCGCCCAGCAGGATGGGCAGGGCGTCGGCCCGCAGGGCGTCGCCCACGGCCTGATGCACTGCGGTGTTCCAGGCGATGACTTCGGGCAGATGGCGGTAGCCTTGAACCGGCGGCTGCCAGGGGTTGTGCGGGCCGACGAGGTTGCCGGTGTCGATCACCGTCAGCCCCTGGGCGCGCAGCGCGCGGTCGATGCCGGCCACGCGCAGCGCTTCGGGCCCCATCGAGGCGCCGCGGTCGCCCGCACCGATGTCGGTGGGTGCGCCGATGAGTTGGACCACCGGCGACGGATTCATGGCGTCAAAACCTCGGAGTCCTGGGCAAGGTCGGCGTTGTCCATCCCGAACGCCTGCGACAACACCTCCCAGGCCTGCTCGGCGGTTTCGACGAAATGGAACAGGTGCACGTCTTCCGGCGAGATCATGCCGGTTTCCACCAGATAGTCGAAGTTGATCAGCTTGCGCCAGAAACTCTCGCCGAACAGCACGATGGGGCGCTGCCGTACCTTGCGCGCCTGCGTCAGCGTCAGTACCTCGAACAACTCGTCGAGCGTGCCGAAGCCGCCAGGAAAGCACACCAGCGCGACCGAGCGCATGAGAAAGTGCATCTTGCGCAGCGCGAAGTAGTGGAACTGAAAGCACAGCTCGGGCGTGATGTAGGGGTTGGGGCGTTGCTCGTGCTGCAGCACGATGTTCAGGCCGATGCTCTTGCCCTGCGCCTCGAATGCGCCGCGGTTGCCCGCCTCCATGATGCCGGGGCCACCTCCGGTGACGACCACCAGCGGCTCGTCGGCGTCGCAGGTGGCGCGGGTGACGAGGGCGGCGAAACGCCGCGCTTCCTCGTAGTAGCGCGACATTTCGACCTGCATGCGCGCGCGCGTCACGGCCAGGGCGTTGCCCTTGGCGATGGCCTCGGCCAGGCGTTGCTGTGCCAGATCGAGCGGCAGGATGCGGGCGCTGCCGAAGATCACGACGGTCGATTCGATGCCGTGCTCGTTCTGGATCAGCTCGGGCTTGAGCAGTTCGAGCTGCATGCGCACCGCACGCATGTCTTCACGCAGGATGAATTCGGTGTCGGTGAAGGCCAGCTTGTAGCTGCTGCCCGGCTGATCGTAGGGCGAGGGCTCGACGGCGACGATGGCGGCATCTTCGCCCGCGCTCGGAAAGTTGCGATCGGTGAGGAGGTTGCGCTTGTGGCGTAGCAGGCGTTGTTTGTTCATGCGGCAAGCATAGCGAATCGGCTTGAAGGCGGAAATCAGATGTTTCTCAGCGGCGCAGGCGTTACGTTTTCAAACGGCATTGCGCCGCAAATGCGCTTAAAACCCAAAACATCAAAAATTTGAGAGGAGTCCAACATGGCAAGCGTTCACATCGATGTACCTCCGCCGGCTGCCACGCCGGGGCACAGCATCCGCAAGGCCGCAGGCATCTGGAGCCTGCTGTTTGCCAGCCTGACGGCCATCATCGGCTCGGGCTGGCTGTTCGCCCCGCTGACGGCGGCCACGCAGGCCGGGCCGGCCAGCATTCTGTCCTGGGCCATCGGCGGCGCGGCCATCCTGGTGCTGGCCTTCGTCAATGCCGAACTCACCAGCGCGTTTCCCGGCATGGGCGCGGTCATCACCTTTCCCAAGCTCAGCCACGGCCATCTGGCCGCGGCGGTGGTGAGCTGGGTGGTGTTTCTCGGCTATGTCACCGTCGCCCCGGCGGAGGTGCTGGCGGTAGTGACCTATGCCAACAACTACCTGCCGGGCATGGTCGATGCCAAGACCTCGCTGCTCACCGACACGGGCATGGCCGTGAGCATCGCGCTGCTGGGCGTGTTCATTCTCATCAACGCCTGGGGGGTGCGTGCGCTGTTGCGGCTGGGCAATACCCTGATGATCTGGAAGCTCGTCATTCCCATCCTGACCATCGCGGCGCTGATGATCGCGTCCTTTCATGTGGGCAATTTCACCTCGCAGGGGTTTGCGCCGTTCGGCGCCCAGGGCACGATCGCGGCCATCGCCACCTCGGGCATCGTGTTCAGCTATCTGGGTTTTCGCCAGGCCATCGAACTGTCGGGCGAGGCGACCAACCCGCAGCGGGACGTGCCCATTGCCATCATCGGCTCGGTGCTCATCGCCGGCGTCATTTTCGTCATGCTGGAAGTGGCGCTGATCGGTGCGGTCAATCCGTCCGACATCGCGCAGGGCTGGGCCAAGCTGCACTTCACTGGCGTGTCGGGCCCGTTCGCCGGTCTGGCGGTGATTCTGGGCATGAGCTGGCTGGCCATCCTGCTGTATATCGATGCGGTCGTGTCGCCTGCGGGCACCGGCCTGGTGTATGGCGGCACGACCGCCCGCGTGGTTTACGCCACCGGCCGCGACGGCCTGTCCACGCCCTGGTTCGCCAAGCTCAACAGGAACGGCGCGCCGTCTGCCGGGCTTTGGATCACCTGGATCGTGGGGATTTTGTTCTTCCTGCCGTTTCCGTCGTGGCAGAAGATCGTGACCTTCATCTCCTCGGCCACCGTGCTGGGCTACGGCATCGGTCCGGTGGCGTTGATGACCCTGCGCCGCAGCCTGCCGCTGGGCAGCTATCCGCGCCCCTTCACCCTCAAAGGCGCGAACCTGTGGGCGCCGCTGGCCTTCATCGTGGCCAACTTCATCATCTACTGGTCGGGCGCGGGTACCGACAACTTCCTGTTCGGCGGTCTGGCGCTGATCTTCGTGCTGTTCGTGCTTTACCAGGCGGCCACGCATGGCGGCAAACTGGGTCATCTGCAGTGGAAGGGGGCTTGGTGGCTGGCGCCGTATTTCTTCGCCATGTGGCTGGTGACTTACCTCGGGCCGAAGGATCTGATCGGCGGCACGGGACTGCTGACGTTCTACCAGGGCATGGTCGCGGTGGTCATCATCAGCATCGCCATCATGGCGCTGGCCGTGGCCAGCGGCCTGCCCGAGCCGGAAGAAGCGCGCGAGATGATTGCGATGACCGGCAGGACGCGAGGCTGAGGGGTCGCGGCGCCGGCGCGTCGACGCCGCAGGGCACAGGCGCCGGAACAGTCGATTTCGGGAAGGGTTTCGGTCGAACGGCCACGCTGAAACAGGAAGAAACCGGGGTTCACGTGAACTTTTCCCGGTTTACCCACGGTAACAGCGCAGGCCTGTGCGAACCGATAGGCTCACTCCTGATGCCCGCAATGATGCCGGGCGAGCAGGAGGAACGACAATGCAGTACCGACAGTTGGGCGCTGGCGGGCCGGATGTCTCCGCCCTTGGCCTGGGATGCATGGGAATGTCCGAGTTTTACGGTCAGGGTGACGATGCCGAGTCCATCGCCACCATTCGGCGCGCACTCGATCTCGGGGTGAATTTTCTCGACACCGCCGATATGTACGGCGTCGGTCGTAACGAAATGTTGGTCGGCCGCGCCATCGCCGGGCGCCGCGACGAGGTGTTTCTGGCGACCAAGTTCGGCAATATGCGCGGGCCGGACGGCGAGTTTCTCGGCGTCAACGGTCGGCCGGACTATGTGCGCCAGAGCTGCGAGGCCAGCCTGAAGCGGCTGGGGGTGGAGACCATCGATCTGTATTATCAGCACCGCGTCGATCCAGACGTGCCGATCGAGGACACGGTGGGGGCGATGGCCGATCTGGTGCGCGCGGGCAAGGTGCGCCATCTGGGCCTGTCCGAAGCCGCACCCGCCACGCTGCGCCGTGCGCATGCGGTGCACCCGATCGCCGCGCTGCAATCGGAGTATTCGCTCTGGTCGCGCGACCCCGAAGGCGAGGTGCTCGACACGGTGCGTGAACTGGGCGTGGCCTTCGTCGCCTACAGCCCGCTGGGGCGGGGCTTTCTCACCGCGCAGATCAAATCGCTCGACGATCTGCCCGAAGACGACTGGCGCCGCCGCTCGCCGCGTTTCCAGCCCGAGACGTTTTCGCGCAATCTGCGCCTGGCCGAAACCGTGCGGCAGATGGCCGAGGCGAAGAACTGCACCCCGGCGCAGTTCGCCCTTGCCTGGCTGCTGGCGCAGGGCGACGATGTCATCGCCATTCCGGGCACCAAGCGAAGGCGGTACCTGGAGGAAAACGTGGGTGCGCTGCGGGTGCGCCTGAGCACGGCGGACCTGATTCGCATCCATCAGGCGGTGCCGCCGGGGGCGGCCAGCGGCGACCGCTATCCGCAGGCCGGGATGCAGGCGGTCAATCGCTGAGGCGGCGGTTCACGCGGCATTGCGGTTCTTCGGCGCGGCAACCTGCCGAAGGCGCAAGGACGCAGGGTGGGCAAGTCGGTAACATGGCTTGACATTTCAAAGGTATCCGCTCCCATGCCCGCATCGCTGCTTTCCGATACCGAGATTCTGCAAGCCCTCACGGCAGCGCATCGCCCCCTGCCGTCGCCCAGCGCGGTGGCGCTCGAACTCATGCGCGCGCTGGAGCGGCGCGACCTGGGACTGCGCGACATTGCCAACATCGCGCGCAGGGATCCGGCGCTGGTGGGGCGCATGATTCAGCTCGCCAACTCGGCCATTTTCGCGGGCATGCGCCCCGCGGTGGCGGTCGAGGAGGCGATGCTGCGCATCGGCACCGGCGGGCTGGCGCGGCTGGCCATCGCGCTGTCGCTGATGCAGGCGAGCAAGTCGGCAAACCTTGAAGGTTTCGATCTGCGCCGGTTCTGGATGACGTCGATCCAGCGCGGCCTGGTGTTCCAGCACCTGTCGCAGCGCGTGGGCCGGATGTACAGCGCCGAGGCGTTTTGCCTGGGCCTGCTCGCCGATGTGGGGCAGCTCGCGATGGCCGTGAGTCTGGGGGCGCAGGCGGTTTCGACCGATGCGCAAACCTCGACCCAGGCGCTGCGGGAACGGCAGTTGCAGGATTATGGCTACGACCAGGATGATGCCAGCGCGGTGTTGCTGGCGCACTGGGGGTTTCCGCCCGTTCTGGCGCAGGCCGTGCGCACCCGGCGGCCGCAGGCGGTATCCGCAGGCAGCCGCGAAGCGCAGTTGCGCGAGTGCGTGGCGCTCAGCCGCAGCCTGCAGCTTCGCTCCGATGGCGTCGCCCCGGATGCCGCGCAGATGCGCAGCCTGGCCGAGAGTCTGCAGCTCAGCGAAACCGATCTGCAGGGCGCGCTCGCCAGCGCCGCTCAGGACATGGCGAGCATGGCCGCGGTGTTCGAGATGAGGCTGCAACAGCAGGAGGTCGACGCCGAGTTCGACCGCTTGCGCCGCGCCCTGGCGACGCCGCCGCTGCTCGATGAACCCGTGGCCGACGAGGTGCTGGTCGTGTCGCACGACGCGGCGCTGCGCGCCGGATTGCGACAGGCGCTCGAAGCCGCGGGGCATGCCGTGGTCGAAGCCGCCACTGCGGCGCAGGCGAACGAGATCGTGCAGATGCAGGGGCCGCGGGTGGCCGTGCTCGACTGGGGCGACGGCGGCGCCGTGGCCGCGCTGTGCCGCAGCCTGCGCGCCGAGCATGGGCCGCGCATCTATTTGCTGGCCTTGTCGCGCGATATGGAGCAGTACGCGGTGCTGAATGCTCTCGACGCCGGCGCCAACGACGTGCTCTTTGCCCCGGTTTTGCCGCAAATGCTGGCGGCCAAGGTGCAGACCGGGGCACGTTCCACGCGCGTGCTGGCCGCCGCCGAGGCCGAGCGCGGTCACGGCCTGCGCACCCTGCGCACGCTGGAACAGCGCAACGCCGAGTTGCTGCAGGCCGCAGGCACGGACGAACTCACCGGCCTGGGCAACCGCCGCGCGCTCGACGCCTTTTTGCCGCCTCTTTTCGCGCAGGCCGTGGCCGAGGGCCAGCCACTGGCCTGTCTGATGTTCGACCTCGATGAGTTCAAGCGCATCAACGACCGGCTGGGCCACGACGTGGGCGATCAGGCCTTGCGTGCCGTGGGGCGCGTACTGCGCCAGCAGTCGCGCGGCATGGACTTCGCCGCCCGCGTGGGCGGAGAGGAGTTTTTGATGCTCTGCCCGCAGACGGGCGAAGAGGCTGCCGCGCGTGTGGCCGAGCGCATCCGTGACGCCATCGCCATGCCGCAGGCCGATCTGCCCCCGTTGTCGGTCAGCGTGGGGGTGGCGCTGGGCCCGCACGGATATGCCGACGTCGCGTCGCTGATCCGGGCTGCCGACCAGGCGCTGCTGCAGGCCAAGCGATTGGGGCGAAACCGGGTCTGTTTCGCGCCGACGCCGTCAGCCGCTGCGGCCGATTGAGTCGGGCTTGGAATTCAGCAGATCAGCAGGTGCGCGTCTTCGTGCCGGATGCGCAGGCCGAGGGTGTCGCCGCTGCGCAACGCCAGCTCGCGCCACTGCGCGGGAAGGGCGTAGGCCTGGGCTTCCAGGCCGCAGGGCAGCGCACAGCGCAGCCGCCACAACGGACCTTCGCATCGGGCTTCGATCAGGGTGGCCGCCAGGCTGAGGCGGTCGTCGTCAGGCGGATTCAGGGTCGAAGCCGGGCAGGGCTGCAGCGCCTCGGCGCGCAGTGCCAGGGTGACTTGGGCGCTAGGCTGCAACTCAGGGACGGCAGGCAGCGCGCCGCGCCAGTCCAGCACGGCTTGCTCTTCGAAACCGAGCGTGAGCACATCCTGCCCGCCGATCCGGGTACGCGCCAGCACCCGAAGCGGCCACAGATTGTCCACCCCCGCCAGACGCGCCGTGGGCAGATCGGCAGGGCGTTCGAAGATCTGTTGGGGTGTACCGGCCTGCAGCAGATGCCCGCCATCGAGCACGCCCACCAGATCGCCCAGCAGACGTGCGTCCAGCGGGTCGTGCGTGACCAGCACGGAGGTGACGGCGCGCTCGCGCAGCAGCGCCGCCAAGGTGCGTCGCAGCCCCGGACGGGCCTCGGGGTCGATGGCGGAAAAGGGTTCATCGAGCAGCAGCAATTCGGGCGCGCCGACCAGCGCCCGCGCCAGCGCCACGCGCTGCCGCTGGCCGCCGCTGAGTTGATGCGGGTACTGGTTCAGCCAGGGCCGCAGATCGAGTACGTCGAGCAGGGCGTCGAGATCGTCCCGTGCGCCGCGACCGAATTGCAGATTGCGCGCGATCGTCCAGTGCGGAAACAGCGCATCGCGCTGGAACATATAGCCGATGCGCCGCTTCTCGGGCGGCAGGGGCGTGAGGTCGCGCGCGCCGAGTTGAATCTGCCCGGCGCGCGTGGGAAGAAAGCCGGCGAGGGTGTCGAGCAGCGCGCTCTTGCCCGCGCCATTGTGTCCCAGCAGCACCAGCGTCTGGCCGGGCGGAAGCTGCAGATCGACCACGGCCGACTGCCAGGTGCCGATGCCCCATTGCAGCCCGTTCAAGCGCAGGGCGCTGGGGGCACCGTGGGCATGCCCGGTAAGTGTGGGCGCGGCGATGACGGCGCTTTGGGTCAATGCAGCCATGCTTTTTGCCGGTCCAGCGCGGATTGCGGCGCGCGTGCCGCAGCGAGCAGCCGCAACCCCCAGAACAGCGCCATGACCACCAGCAGAAACAGCACCGAAGCCGCCACCGATTGCCGCAGACCGGACTGCAGGAACAGGTCGTAGATGCGTATCGGCGCGGTCATCGGGTAATAGGCCAGCAGCACCACGGCGGCGAATTCGCCGATGGCGCGGGCGAAGCACAGCGTCAGCCCGGTGCCGATGCCCTGGCGCGCCAGCGGCAGGGTGACGCGGCGAAACACCTCCCAGGGTCCGGCGCCCTGAATGCGCGCGGCGCGTTCGATCTGCAGATCCACCGCCTCGAAACCGCCGCGGGCGGCGTTCACCGCATAGGGCAGGCCGACATAGCTCATCGCCAGCACGATGCCGGCGAACGTGCCCCAGAACTCCAGTCCGATGTGCGCCAACGGCGCGCCCAGCCAGCCATTGCGGCTGAACACCAGCAGCAGGGCGATGCCGGCAATGGTGTGCGGCATGGTCAGCGGCAGATCGACCAGCGCTTCCACCACACTCTTGCCGCGAAACTGCTGCCGCGCCAGCACATAGGCCAGCGGCACGGCGAACAGCGCGGCCAGCACCGTGCTGGCAAACGCAGCAGCCAGACTCAGGCCGATGGCGCTGCGCACGTCGGCCATGCCCGCCACCTGCCGCAGATCGTCCAGCGTGGGGTGCAGCAGCAGGGCGAGCAAGGGCAGGGCGATGAAGGCCAGCAGCGTGGCGCCGATCAGCCAGAACACCCAGAACATCGGGCTGCGGGTATCACGCTGCAACATGGCCAGCTTTCGTATGCTCAGCGCAAATGCGGAGTGGGCTCATGCCCCGCCCGCCGGGCCGTCCCAAGGGCGGGGCGCCCCTTGAGGGGGGAGCCAAGCGCAGCGCAGGCTCTCGGGGTGGGCTCATGCCCCGCCCGCCGGGCCGTCCCAAGGGCGGGGCGCCCCTTGAGGGGGGAGCCAAGCGCAGCGCAGGCTCTCGGGGTGGGCTCATTCCGGCCAAGCCACGGTCAGCTTGCGCAGTGCGGGGGGAACCTTGTCGCGGTGCATGGCATAGGGTTGCTTGAGCGGGATGAAGCCGTTGTCCGCAATGACCTTCTGGCCTTCGGGACCGAGCACGTAGGCGATGAATTCCTGCGCCAGCCTGGGGTGGGGGGCGTTGGTCGGAATGGTCAAGGCGTAAATGATGGGACGGCCCGTCAGTTCGCCATTCTTGGTTTTGGCGACGGCCTTGGCGTATTCGGCATCGAACTTCGGATCGCTGAGGTTGATCTGCGCGGGCAGGTCGAGCGACTTCATGTGATGCTGCACGGCGTCGGAGCGGTAGATGGCGAGATAGTCGATCTGCCCGAGTTCCAGCGCCGAGATCAGATCGGTCTCGGTATCGCGGATATTGCTGTCGGGGGAGTTGGCCAGCACCCGGGCTTCCAGATCGGGCTGCTTGTAGTAGCGGCTGGCCAGTTGCAGCATTTGCAGCGTCTGGTAGCCCGAGGGGTCGGTGTCGGGGTTGGAGCGGCCGATCTGCACGCCGGGCTCGGAGAGAATTTTCCACCAGTTGCCGGCGTCGATCTCTTTCGCGCCCTTGCTTTTGGGGGTGTAGATGAAGGTGATGGCGTTGCCCAGAAAGCCGATGGACCAGTCGGCCGTGGGTTTGCCGCCTTCATCGCCCTTGAACATGTATTTGGGGATCACCGAATAGTCGGCCACGGCCACCACATCGGCCGGTTGATGCAGCACCGTGACCAGCTTGACCATTTTGACGCTGCCGCCGAACTGCGGCTGCACAGTCACGCCGGGGTGCAGCTTCTCGAAGCCGTGTGCAAGGGTGGTGAAGGTCTTGCCGAGCGTGCCTGCGGCGTAGACCGTCAGGGTTTCGGCCTGGGCCGTGGTGCAGGCCGCGGCCAAGGCCACGGCGCCAAAGGCCAGGGAAAACGATTTGAAGCGGGGCATCGCAAGTCTCCTTTCGTTGTGCATTTCAAGCATAACGCGAAAGACCTGGATTTGTCGCGCCCTCATCGGCGGCGTCGAAGGGAGGTCAGATAGAGCGAGGCGGGCGCTGTGCCGACTTGGGGCGGAAGGCCGCACACACGGCGGTGTCGGTTTCGAGGTAGGGGCCGCCGATCAGATCGATGCAGTAGGGCACGGCGGCGAACAGGCCCGGCACGAGGCTCAGTCCGGCGGCGTCGCGCACGCCTTCGAGGGTCTCGGCGATCGACCTGGGCTGGCCCGGCAGATTGATGATCAGCGTTCTGGCGCGGATCACCGCGGTCTGCCGCGAGAGGATGGCGGTGGGCACGAAGTGCAGACTGATGCGGCGCATCTGCTCGCCGAAGCCGGGCATCTCCTTGTCCGCCACATCCAGCGTGGCCTCCGGGGTGACGTCGCGCGGGGCCGGGCCGGTGCCGCCAGTGGTCAGCACCAGATCGCAGCGTTCGGTGTCCACCAGTTCGCACAGGGTGTTGGCGATCTGCAGGCGGTCATCGGGGATCAGCCGCTCGATAAACGTCACCGGGTTGAGCAGGGCGCGTGCGAGCCAGTCGCGCAAGGCGGGCAGGCCCTTGTCCTGGTAGATGCCGGCACTGGCACGGTCGCTGACAGACACCAGGCCGATGCGTACCGGATCGAAGGGCGTCTCAGAATCGGGGGAGGGGTTCATGATCTGCAGAGCGGGAGGCGTCGTCGTGCGTGGCAATGGCTGCCTTGACGAACTGGAATAGTTGACGGGTGAGGCGTGGCGGTTTGTTCACGCCGACTTCGGCGCGTGCGCCGCGCACAAGCTGGCGCAGTTGTTGGGCGTCGGCGCCGGGGAATTTGTCGAGGAATTCGGTTTGCGCCTGGTCGTCGGCCAGCAGGGTGTCACGCCAGCGCTCCAGCGCGTGCATGCGCGCCACGCTGGCGCGGTCGTCCAGCGTGGCGCTGGCAATGATGGCGCGCACCGCAGCGGCATCGACCGTGCGCATGAGCTTGCCCACATATTGCGTCTGGCGTTTGCGCCCGCCGTGCGCAGTGATGCGCTGGGCTTCGAGCACGGCGTCGCGCAGGGCCTCGGGCAGATCGGCCTGGCGGATGATGTGCGCGGGCAGGGCGATGAGTCGTTCGCCCAACTCTTGCAGCGCGAGCATGTCGCGCTTGACCTGGCTTTTGCTCGGCGGGCGGTCGTCGGCCTGCGCCTCGGCAGTATCGCTCGGGTGATGCGGGAATTTCATGGCTCTTATTATCCGTTGACTTCATGCGCGCCTGCGCCGCCTGTTCATTCCGGACAAGGGGCCGGCTCACCAATAAGGAATGCCATATCGTGGGACGTTTCGCCTACAGCCAATCACAGTTTCAGGATCTCGCCCAGCAGGCGCTCGCCCAGGCGCGCAGAGTCGGCGCCTCGGATGCACAAGTCGAGGTCTCCGAAGGGCAGGGCATGTCGGTCAGCGTGCGAGGCGGCCAGATCGAGAACGTGGAGCACAACCGCGACAAAAGCCTGTCCATCACCGTGTATGACGGTCAGCGCCGGGGTCATGCCAGCACCTCCGACTTTTCGGCCGAGGCCGTCGCGCGCACCGCGCAGGCGGCTTTCGACATCGCCCGCTACACCGCGGAAGACGACTGCGCGGGGTTGCCCGAAGCGGAACAACTCGCCATCGGCCAGACGCCCCCGGCGCTCGATCTCCATCACCCCTGGGACCTGACGCCGCAGGCCGCGGCCAGGCTGGCCCTGCGCGCCGAGAAGGCCGCGTTCGCCGTCGATCCGCGCATTCAGAACAGCGAGGGCGCCAATGTGTCGGCGCAGGAGTCGCACTTCGTTCTGGCCAACAGCCGCGGCTTCTGCGACGGCTACGCCAGTTCGTCGCACAGCCTGTCGTGCGCGCCCATTGCGGGACGCGGCGACGACATGCAGCGCGATTACTGGTGGACGTCGGAATGCGACCCGGCCGACCTGACCCCGCCCGAGGCGGTGGGGCGCTACGCCGCCGAGCGCGCGCTGTCGCGGCTCAAGGCGCGCAAGCTCTCCACGCGCAAGTGTCCGGTGTTGTTCGAGTCGCCGCTGGCCTCCGGTTTGATCGGCAGCTTCGCCCACGCCATCAGCGGCGGGGCGCTGTATCGCAAATCCTCCTTTCTGCAGGGCAGTCTGGGCCAGCAGGTCTGGGCCGATCACATCGACCTGATCGATGACCCCACCCTGCCCAAGCGCCGCGGCAGTTCGCCCTTCGACAGCGAAGGCGTCGTCACGCGCAAGCGCACCCTGGTGGACGGCGGCGTGGTGCAAGGCTATCTGCTGGGCACCTACTCCGCCCGCAAGCTCGGCATGCAGACCACGGGCAATGCGGGTGGCGCGCACAACCTGATTCTGCAAAGTCGGCTCACTCGACCGACGGACGATCTGCCCGCCATGCTGCGCAAGCTCGACACCGGACTGTTCGCCATCGAGCTGATGGGCCACGGCGTGAACTACGTCACCGGCGACTATTCGCGCGGGGTCATGGGGTTCTGGGTGGAGGGCGGCGAGATCCGCTATCCCGTGCATGAAATCACCATCGCGGGCAATCTGCGCGACATGCTGCGTCAGGTCGTGGCCGTGGGGGCCGACACCCACACCTACGGCAACAAGACCACCGGCTCGGTGCTGATCGAAGAGATGACCGTGGGCGGCGCCGGTTGAGCCCGAGCCTCTTTCTGTTGCACTGCCTTGGACGCAAAGCGGCTTTACGACGAATGAACAGGCCCTTGCCCCAAGGGATGCGGGTTGTTACACAAGTTACCATCGAGCTCCAGGTGTGCTGCCTGGCACGCTTTGTCCGGGCGGCCCCTCACCTTTTACCTACGCATACGGAGGCTCTATGGAACGTCGTTCATTCGTTAAACACGCTGGCCTGGCCGGCATTCTCGCCGCGGGCGCCGCGCCTGGCGCGGTCATGGCGCAGCAGTCCGTGCGCTGGCGCCTGGCGTCGAGCTTTCCCAATTCGCTCGACACCATCTTCGGTGCGGCCAACATCTTCGCGCAGAAGGTCAAGGAAGCCTCGGGTGGCAAGTTCGAGATCTCGGTGCACGCCGGTGGCGAACTCGTTCCGCCGTTCGGCGTGGTCGATGCCGTGCAGCAAGGCACGGTGGAGTGCTGCCACACCGCGCCGTACTACTTCGTTGGCAAGGACCCGACCTTCGCGCTGGGCTGTGCCGTGCCCTTCGGCATGAATTCCCGTCAGATGAGCGCCTGGATGTATCAGGGCAATGGTCTCAAGCTCATGCGCGAGTTCTATGCCAACTACAACATCATCAGCTTCCCGATGGGCAACACCGGGGCGCAGATGGGCGGCTGGTTCCGCAAGCCGATCAAGAGCCTGGCCGATCTCAAGGGTCTGAAAATGCGCATCAGCCCCTTCGCCGGCAAGGTGCTGGAACGCCTGGGCGTGGTGCCACAGAACATTCCTGGCGGCGACATCTACCCCTCGCTGGAAAAGGGCACCATCGACGCGGCGGAGTGGATCGGTCCTTACGACGATCTGAAGCTGGGCTTCTACAAGGTGGCGAAGAACTATCTGTATCCGTCTTGGTGGGAGGGTGGCCCCGAACTCGATCTGTTCGTCAACCAGAAGGCCTACAACGCTCTGTCGCCCGAGTACAAGTCGATCATCGAGATTGCCGCCTCGCACGCGCACGTCAATATGCAGGCCATGTACGACGCCAAGAACCCGCCCGCGCTCAAGGAACTGGTGGGCAAGGGCGCCAAGCTGCAGGGCTTCCCCAAGGATGTGATGGAAGCTGCCTTCAAGGCCTCCAGCGACATCTACGTTGAGCTGTCCAAGACCAATCCCCACTGGAAGAAGGTCTACACGGATTGGTACAAGTTCCGCAACGACGACATCCTCTGGTTCCGCTTCGCCGAAAACGAGTTCGACCGTTTCATGGCCACGCGCAAATTCACCTGATGCGTGCTGCTTCTCAGCTGTGAAAAACGCCCCGTCCCAGGGGCGTTTTCTCATCCAAGCGACATAGCTGTCCATTCGATTCAGTTGGGCTTCGCGCCTCGAATCCACCATCTGGCGCATTCGTGCGCGACCAAGGTGCACAGCGCCCCCCCGATCAGACCGCCGATCGCGTCGCCCGTAGATTGCGCGCCGACAGCGGCGCGTGACCAGGCTATCCGCAGGACGTCGTGCAGCCAGTTTGCAGCCCGCGATCCTCAAGTCCGACAGGCTCCTGGACCTGCCGCATTCGCTTGCGGCCCACCGAGGGGCCATCCGGGCGCGGGGACGAGGCGCGTGCCCGCGAGCACATCATGCAAATATTGCCGGTCCTTGCGCAGCAGGCTGGTGCCCGCCCACAGCAAAATGCCTGCGGCGAGCGCCCAGCCGGTTTCTCCGGGTGAAAGATGCAAAGCCGCCGCAAGGGCCAGGGCGGGAACCACCCAGAGCCAGGACAGAACGGCGCGCCACAGCGCACGCCCAAGGCCGAGCGGCGCTCCGCTGCGGGTGACAAGGGAGATTTTCCAGACCTTCATCGGCAGGGTCTGCCGTCCCCCGCTCCAGAAGCCCGCGCCATAACCGGTCAGCACGACAAATTCGGTGATCTGCAGAGCGACGCGGTGTGTTGCCGAGGTCTGTTGCAAACCGAGCAGATGCAGGAGCCAAAGCGTGACGGCCGCAGTGACCAGAGACAGGCCGAGCAGAATCAGTCCTTCATAGGTGAGACAGGCCAGACGTCGGCGCAGTGGGGGCGCGCTCAAGGGCATGTGCGCAGATTCAGCGGGCCGGGCAGCGCAGCACGTCCGCGCAGGGCACGGCAGCGGAGGCGGTTTGGGCGGGGGGCGGTGGGGGCTGCTGGGGAGCCGGTTTGACGACCGGTTTGGCCGGGGATGCGTGGCTTGCCGCAGGCTTTTTTTCCTGCAGGTATTGGCCCACCTGTCCGGGGTGAGGTTTGGGATGGCGGGCTTCTTCCTTGAGCCGTTCGCGCTCGGCCTGCGGCAGTCTTTGGTAAGACTCCCAGGCTTCGCGGCGGCTTTGCTGCGGCGTCTTGCCGGTGGAGAGAAAATTCTCGCGCGCCAGACGACGCTTTTCCGGGCTGAGGTGCGTCCACTCGATCATCCGCTGCTGCAAGGTCTGTTGCTGTTGAGCGCTCATCGCGGGATAGCGCGCGGCGATGTCCAGCCATTTCTTCTTGCGGTCGTGATCGAATTCCGGCCAGTCGGCCCTCAGCGGGGCGAGAATGCGTTGCTGCGCCGGGCTGAGATATTGCCAACTGGGCGGCGCTTCAGCCGCCTGCGTCGGCATGGCGCAGAACAGCAGCGCCGCGAACAGGCACAGCAGCAGGGCGCATTGCAGCAGCACGCGCCGCTGCATCCAATGCGCAGAACAGACGCTCGGACTCATCAGCGCTCCAGCTTGAGGTAATGGGCAAATCCGGGATCGGCGTAGGCCGCGGGCGGCAAATCGCCGAGCAGCAGCGCGGTGTCGATGTCGGCAGTCAGGCGAACGAAGCGTTCCTGCTGATAGTGCTGCAAGGCCAGCAGACCGGCAGCCAGCACGATCAGCGGTAGCACGGCGCCGAAGCGAAACAGCCATGATTTCCAATGCGCGGGGCCGCTCAACGACAGGGCATGTCCCTGGGCGAGGGTCGTCGTTGCCGGGGCGTGCCGGAACTGGGCGACCGCCATCCGCCGCAGGGCCTTGAGGCGCTCGGACTGCTCGGGTGTGATGCGCTGTTCGGCCTGCTGCAGCCTTGTGGCGAGTTGCTGTGCAAGGCGGGCTTCCACTTTGGGGCGCAGCGGATCGGTTGCGTCGTTTTTCATGAATAGCCTTGAGCTTTCAAAACGCGTGCCAGCGCATGAATGGCACGCGAGCAATGCGTCTTGACGCTGCCTTGCGAGCAGCCCATGGCCTGCGCGGTTTCGGCAACGTCGAGTTCTTCCCAATAACGTAACAAAAACGCTTCCCGTTGACGTGCGGGCAAACGCGAGATTTCGGTTTCGAGATGTGTCAGGATCTGCATGCGCTGAACCTGGGTTTCGGCGCTTTCGAGATGTTCGCTGAGCGCTTCGAGTTCCAGCGTTTCCAGCAGGTCGAATTCCCCCTCGGGATCGGATGACTCGAAATCCGACAGATTGCTGAACAGCGCGGTGCGCACCTTGCGCTTGCGATGCCAGTCGAGAATCGCGTTGGTCAAAATGCGCTGGAACAGCAGCGGCAACTCCTCGCGCGGCTTGTCGGCGTATTTGGTCGCCAGGCTGATCATCGCTTCCTGCACCAGATCCATCGCGGCGTCGTCGTCGCGGGTCGAGAATGCGGCGCGCAGAAATGCGCGTTTGTCGATGCTGGCGAGGAATTCGTCGAGTTCTCGTGCGGTGGCCATCGAGGCGGACCGGGTGCAGTCCTTGGGATGAAAGGCAACTGCACATTATGCAATGCTGCAGCGGCGCACCAAAAGGGCATTAAAAACCTAGGAGCCTGCCCGTTTCGGGGCTTCAATCCGCTCCGAAAAGAGGCCAAAAATTGCCACAATAAGGAACGGAGTGCTGCGTTGCACTAAACTACGCGGTTCCGTTTGGTCTGAGTCTCCGTGCAGCATTAGGGTGAATGCGATTTGCATGACCTGCCGCACCCACAACGCTCCAGATCGCACGCATATCCCAAAGGCCGGCCACAAGCCGGTACAGAGGGAGACCTGAAGTTTTTCGTCAGAGAAATTCACAAGGTGAAGCCATGGAAATGAATCGCACAGAACACAAGTCGGCCGCAACGGCCGCATCGAAGTCCGGCGCGGCAAATGCGCAGGAGATCACCGGGGCCGAAATCCTGGTGCGATGCCTTCAGGAAGAAGGCGTCGAATTCATGTGGGGCTACCCCGGTGGGGCCGTGCTCTACATCTACGACGAGATCTACAAGCAAACCACGATCCAGCATGTGCTGGTGCGACAGGAGGCGGCCGCAGTGCATGCCGCGGACGCCTATGCGCGCGCCACCGGCAACGTCGGCGTGGCGCTGGTGACCTCCGGGCCGGGGGCGACCAACGCCATCACGGGCATCGCCACCGCGTACATGGATTCGATTCCGATGGTCATCATCACCGGGCAGGTGCCGACCTCGGCCATCGGGCTGGATGCGTTTCAGGAATGCGATACCGTGGGCATCACCCGCCCGGTGGTCAAACACAACTTCCTGGTCAAGGACGTGCGCGATCTGGCGATGACGATGAAAAAGGCGTTTCACATTGCCCGTTCTGGCCGTCCGGGGCCGGTGGTGGTCGATGTGCCCAAGGACGTGACGCGCCACACCGCGCCGTTCGAGTATCCGAAGTCGGTGGAGCTGCGCTCCTACAACCCGGTGCGCAAGGGACACGGCGGCCAGATCCGCAAGGCGGTGCAGTTGCTGCTCTCGGCCAAGCGTCCCTACATCTACACCGGCGGCGGCGTGGTGCTGGCCAATGCTGCCCCGGCGCTGCGCAAGCTGGCCGATCTCCTGAAGTACCCCTGCACCAACACCCTCATGGGCTTGGGGGCGATTGCAGGCGAAGACCCGAAATTCCTCGGCATGCCCGGCATGCACGGCACTTATGAGGCGAACATGGCGATGCAGCATTGCGATGTATTGCTCGCGGTGGGCGTGCGCTTCGACGACCGCGTGATCGGCAATCCCGGGCATTTCGCGCAAAACCAGCGCAAGATCGTGCACATCGACATCGATCCCTCATCCATCTCCAAGCGGGTCAAGGTCGACGTGCCCATCGTCGGCGATGTCGGCGAGGTGCTGCAGGAACTCATCGACCAGCTCGAACATTCGTTCCAGGCGGGCCACAAGAACGATGGCGGCGCGCTGGCGAACTGGTGGGCGCAGATCGACGAATGGCGCAAGCGCGATTGTCTCGCCTACGAGCATTCGACCGAGGTCATCAAGCCGCAGGCGGTGATCGATCTGCTCTACGAGCTGACCAAAGACCGCGAGACCTACGTCTGCTCCGACGTGGGTCAGCACCAGATGTGGGCCGCGCAGCTCTACAAGTTTCCCGAGCCGCGGCGCTGGATCAATTCGGGCGGTCTGGGCACCATGGGCGTGGGCCTGCCCTACGCCATGGGCATCAAGCTGGCCAAGCCCGAAGCCGAGGCCGTCTGTGTCACCGGCGACGGCTCGATCCAGATGAACATTCAGGAGCTCGCCACCTGCCTGCAGTATGGCACGGCGGTGAAGATCATTCTGCTCAACAACCGTTACCTCGGCATGGTGCGGCAATGGCAGGAGATCGAGTACGAAGGCCGCTACTCCCATTCCTACATGGACTCGCTACCCGACTTCGTCAAACTCGCCGAAGCCTATGGTCATGTGGGCATCAAGGTGGACAAGCCCGAAGACCTGCGCCCTGCGATGGAAAAGGCCTTTGCCTTGAAAGACCGCACGGTGTTTCTCGACATCGCGGTCGATCCGACGGAGAACGTCTGGCCCATGGTGCAGGCCGGTCGTGGCATCACCGACATGCTGCTCGGTTCGGAGGATCTCTGAACCGCCAACCCGCGCGAGGTCTGGGTGCTTGGAGTACGCAGCGTCTCACCGGAGGCTGCGTTCCTTCAAACGCTTGGCCTGCGCTTTCGACAACCGCGTGCCCTGGTGCACGCTTCATCATCGATCTCGCAGAAGCCAGGCGGCGCTTACCGGCGCCGCGCGAAGCCTGCGCAGAGGAGTGAATTCATGAAACACATCATTGCGGTTCTGCTGGAAAACGAGGCGGGCGCCTTGTCGCGCGTCGTGGGCTTGTTCTCCGCACGCGGGTACAACATCGAATCCCTCGTCGTGGCGCCCACGGAAGATGCCTCTCTGTCGCGCATGACCATCGTTACCAGCGGTTCGGAAGAGGTCATCGAGCAGATCACCAAACACCTCAACCGACTCATCGAAGTGGTCAAGGTCGTCGATCTCACCGAGGCTTCCTTCATCGAGCGCGAGCTCATGCTGATCAAGCTGCGGGCCGTGGGCAAGGAGCGCGAAGAGATCAAGCGCATGTCCGACATCTTCCGTGGCCACATCATCGATGTGACCGACAAGTCCTACACCATCGAACTCACCGGCGACGCCGCCAAGCTCGACGCTTTCATCCAGGCGGTCGACCCCACGGCCATCCTGGAAACCGTGCGAACCGGTAGCTGCGGGATCGGCCGCGCCGAGCGTATCCTGCGCGCCTGACCCACAATCTGCGCACTCTTTTTGTTTTCAGGGCGGGGTGTGTTTGGCCTCGCCCACAGCACAACATCTCTACTTCAGGAACCAATATGAACGTGTATTACGACAAAGACGCCGATCTCTCCCTCATCAAGGGCAAGAAGGTCACCATCGTGGGCTATGGCTCGCAGGGCCACGCGCATGCCCAGAATCTGAACGACAGCGGCGTAAAAGTCACCGTCGGCCTGCGCAAGAACGGCGCCTCCTGGGACAAGGCCAAGCAGGCCGGCCTGAAAGTGGCCGAGGTCGAAAAGGCGGTCGAAGGCGCCGATGTGGTGATGATGCTCATGCCCGACGAGAACATTGCCGAGGTCTATCGCAATGCCGTCGAGCCGAATATCAAGAAAGGCGCCGCACTGGCCTTTGCGCACGGCTTCAACGTGCATTACGGTCAGGTGCAGCCGCGCGCCGATCTAGACGTCATCATGATCGCCCCCAAGGCGCCGGGTCACACCGTGCGCAACACCTACACCCAGGGCGGGGGCGTGCCGCACCTGATCGCCGTGCATGCCGACAAGTCGGGCAAGGCGCGCGATCTGGCCCTGTCCTACGCAGTGGCCAACGGCGGCGGCAAGGCCGGCATCATCGAGACCAGCTTTCGCGAAGAAACGGAAACCGATCTGTTCGGCGAGCAGGCCGTGCTGTGCGGCGGCACCGTCGAACTCATCAAGGCGGGCTTCGAGACCCTGGTCGAGGCAGGCTACGCGCCAGAGATGGCCTACTTCGAGTGCCTGCACGAGCTCAAGCTCATCGTGGACCTGATCTACGAAGGCGGCATCGCCAACATGAATTACTCGATCTCCAACAACGCGGAGTACGGCGAGTATGTCACCGGGCCGAAGGTGGTCACCGAGGACACCAAGAACGCCATGCGCCAGTGTCTCCAGGACATCCAGACGGGTGAATACGCCAAGAGTTTCATCCTTGAAAACCGCGCTGGTGCTCCTACCTTGCTCTCACGCCGTCGTCTGACTGCGGATCACCAGATCGAACAGATCGGTGAGAAGCTGCGTGCGATGATGCCGTGGATCAAGGCCAACAGACTGGTGGACAAGTCCAGGAACTGAGCGGCCTTGAACGGCAGCGCCCGGCAGACTGGCGTGCCGTCTGTTTTGATTCCGACAACACCCGGCAGCGGCCGGGTGTTGTGCATCATGCCGGATCTTCCGGCACTAAACTCCATACATGACTTATCCCCACCCCATTCTGGCCCGCGAAGGCTGGCCCTTTATTGCCAGCAGCGTGCTGCTTTCCGTGATCGTCTGGGCGCTCGCCGGGTTCTGGTGGTCGCTGCCGATCTGGTTGCTGACGATTTTCGTCGTGCAGTTCTTTCGTGACCCCGCCCGCCCCATTCCCCGAGATCCACTGGCTATCCTGAGCCCTGCCGATGGACGCATCGTCGCCATCACGCATGCTTTCGACCCTTATGCACAGCGCGATGCGCTCAAAATCAGCGTGTTCATGAATGTGTTCAATGTGCATTCGAATCGATCGCCGGTAGACGGCGCCCTGCGCGATGTGCAATATTTCCCCGGAAAGTTTCTGAATGCCGATCTCGACAAGGCCTCCGAGCAGAACGAGCGCAATGCGCTGGTGATCGATTGTGATGGCCGCGTCGTGACTGCCGTGCAGGTCGCTGGATTGATCGCTCGGCGTATTCTTTGCTACGTCAAGGCGGGCGAAGCCTTGCAACGCGGGCAGCGCTTTGGGTTCATCCGTTTCGGTTCGCGCGTCGATGTCTATCTGCCGCTGGATACACAATCGCGCGTTTCGATCGGGGACAAGGTCTACGCCAGCAGCACCGTCCTGGCCGATTTCGCGGCCTGAAGTCTCTGCCCGAAGACAAACCGCACCCTGAGAGGTCTCGCATGTCGAGAAATGTGGCGCCATTTCCCCAGCAGGCGAGCCTGTCGGAGCGGGCCGATGCTGTCCCCGAATCCGATACGCCCCTGGAACCCGATCGGTCCCGTCAGGCGCCCGAGCCCGATGACGATCCTGCGCACCGCCGCCGACGCGGCATCTACCTTCTGCCCAACTCGTTCACCGCAGCCGCCTTGTTCTGCGGTTTTTACGCCATCGTGATGGCGATGAGTGGGCGCTACGACTCGGCGGCCGCGGCCATTTTCGCCGCCATGGTGCTCGACAGCCTCGATGGCCGGGTGGCGCGCATGACCAACACCCAAAGCGAGTTCGGCGCGCAGTTCGATTCCCTCGCCGACATGGTGTCGTTCGGCGCGGCGCCTGCGCTCATCATTTACGAATGGTCGCTGCGTGGCCTGGGCAAACTGGGCTGGCTCGCTGCCTTTGTGTACTGCGCGGGGGCGGCGCTGCGGCTGGCGCGCTTCAATACCAATGTCGCAGTCATCGACAAACGCTACTTTCAAGGTCTTCCCAGCCCGGCCGCAGCCGCGCTGGTGGCCGGCTTTCTCTGGATCATGACGGATACGGGCGTGCAGGGGGCGCATGTCGCCTGGCTCAGCTTCGTCATCACCCTGTTCGCCGGCCTCACCATGGTGACCAATGTGCCGTTCTACAGCTTCAAGGACGTGAGCTTCCGTCGCAGCGTGCCGTTCATCAGCATTTTTCTCATCGTGCTGTTGATTGGCCTGATCGCTTACCAGCCACCGCTGGTGTTGTTCGGCTTGTTCGTTCTCTATGGGCTGTCCGGCTATGTTGTGTATGTCTGGCGTCGCATCAAGGGACGCCCTGTCAGCGTGATCGCCACTTCCGTGGACGAACCCGATGAACGGGGATTGCATTGAACGATCTTTCCAAAAGCTATTGACAAGATAATTGGGTGCTGTAAAAATATTTGTTTTCGCGGGAATAGCTCAGTTGGTAGAGCGCAACCTTGCCAAGGTTGAGGTCGCGAGTTCGAGCCTCGTTTCCCGCTCCAAGTTATGATCTACAGACTTCCACTGACGTCTGTAAGTCGTTGAAAAGAGGGGCTTCGGCCCCTTTTTTCATTCCAGCGAGCGCCACGGAAATCCACCCACAGCTACCGTTTTTGAGTGACCAATTGAGGCACAAGAATGCGGTTGGGACGGCTGCCGGATAGTTGCTGGGGCTGAGCGGGAACCATGACGAGCATAGGCCTAAGTCATAACTTAGGAGCCTCGAAATGGCACTCTCTGATCTGACCGTCCGGCAGGCAAGGACCACCGGCAAGCGCTACACCCTCTCCGACAACGACTGCCTGGGCCTGATGGTCTCTGCCGCAGGCGGCAAGTCGTGGATTTTCCGCTACTACTGGCTGGGCAAGCAGAAGCGCTTGTCCCTCGGCGGCTATCCCGCCCTCAGCCTGCGCGAGGCCCGCGGGGAGCGGGACAAGGCCCAGGCCCTGCTCGCCCGGGGGGTCGATCCTCAAATCGAACGCGACCAGCGTCGGCACGCAGCCAAGCTGGCGGGCGAATACACCTTCAAGATTGTTTTTGATGCCTGGGTCGAGCATCGCCGCAAGGAACTCAAGGAAGGCCGCCAGAGCACGCTGTCGCAGATCCTGCGCATCTTCAACAAGGACGTGCTGCCCACCCTAGGGAAGATGTCGATCTACGACATTCGCCGGCCCCAGCTTGTGGGCGTCGTGGCGGCGATCGAGAAGCGCAAGGCGTTCACCACCGCCGAGAAGGTGCGCACCTGGTTCAACCAGATGTTTCGCTATGCCCTGGTCATTGCAGAGGGACTGGACGTCAACCCGGCTGCGGACCTGGACGTGGTAGCTGAACCCAAGCCTCCGGTGGCGCACAACCCCTACCTGCACCTTCCCGAACTGCCAGAGTTCCTTCAGAAGCTCCGGCTCTACAACCCCCGTGGCTGGCAGACCCAGCTTGGCGTCCGTCTGCTGTTCCTGACGGGGGTGCGCACAGGCGAGTTGCGGCTGGCCGAACCTGAGCAATTCGACCTCGACCGCGGCTTGTGGATCATCCCGCCGCAGGTCGTCAAGCAGCTCCAGGACGAAATGCGCAAGGCCGGCAAGCGGCCGCAGGACGTGCCGCCCTACATCGTGCCCTTGTCCCTGCAGGCCATCGAGATCGTGCGCTATCTCCTGGGCGTGATGCGGCCGGCGCAGAAGTACCTGCTGTCGCACCGCAGCGAACTCAAGAGGCGCATCAGCGAGAACACCCTCAACAAGGCCGTGCAACTCATGGGGTATGAGGGGCGCCTGACCGGCCATGGCATCCGCGGCACCATCTCGACGGCGCTCAACGAGATCGGCTACCCGAAGATTTGGGTGGACGCACAGCTTTCGCACTCCGATCCGAACAAGGTCAGCTCGGCCTACAACCACGCCAAGTACGTGGAGCCCCGCCGCCGGATGATGCAGGACTGGGCCGATCGCCTCGACCTGCTCGAACAGGGCGAAGTGGAAGCCGCGAGTGCGCACCTGACCATCCGCATCGACGGCGTGCCGGCGATGGCTGAAGTGGAGGAAGCGCTGGGTGCGGTGGGTGCCGCCCCCACGGCGGCCGAGCCCGCTGTCCCCGGCGTGCCGCCGGTGGTGGCCACGCCCATCGTCGTGACCCCCAACAGCGGCGGAATCACGTTCCAGCGGCTGTCGCAGGTGCCGCCGCCTCCGATGCATGCCCCGGAGCCGGAAGTCTCAGCGATCCAGCGCGAGCGCGAGGAAATGCTGGCCGTCTACGAGTCGCCGAACAATCTGCCGGTTCCTCTGTTCGGCAAGCTGGCCGGCAAGTCCAAGGACCAGATCAACCGCGAGCTGAAGGCGGGCAAGCTCCTGTCGATCAGCCTGGGCAACCGGGGGCAGCGGGTTCCCGACTGGCAACTGGTACCGCTCAAGCACAAGCTGGCCCAAGTGCTCATGAACCAATGCCTGCACGCGGATTCGTGGGAGCTGTACCGCATGCTGACCGAGCCTCACCCCGACCTGGGTGATCGTGCGGCTATCGATGCGGTCACGCCGACCAACGTGCCCGCGATCATCCGCGTCATCATGGGTGACTACCAGCGCCACGAGGATGGGCCCGAGGCCGTTGCCTTGCGGCCCATTCCCGAGGATGTGCGGCTGAGCGTCCGTCGGCTGGTGGACAGCGCGGCAGTACTTGAGGGGGCCTAACCCCCTTCAAACTACGGCCGGGGTCATAGCTCCGGCCGTAGGGATGTTATTACGTGGCTTCGGCCCCGGCGACTTGCATCGCTCTGCGCTCGAACCGCTCCGAAGCGGAGTCGGTTTGCGCGTGGCGTCGCTGCAGGTAGGTCACGATTTCATAGGGGCCGTCGGCGAGCGGTCGCATGGTGATACCCCAGCCGTGGGCACGCTCGATGCGCGTTTGCGCAGATACCCCGATGCCATAGCCGGCCGCAACCCATAGCGCCAGCATCTCGAATGAAGTCACCCGCTGGATGTTCTCCTCGTCCAACGGCATGAGGGAGGCCAGCCTTCCATCCAGCAGAGGACAGTCCTCGGCCTGCCAGCGATAGATCGGGTAGTCTTGAAGACCGGCGACGGTGAGCTTTGCCCGGTCGAGTAAATGGAACCGCAGCGGCACGGCGACAGCCATGCTCTCGGCCCACAAAGGTTGCGTCTTGAGGCCTGGGTCGCTGGCCCCCTGAAGCGACATTCCTGCGTCGTAGCGACCGTCCTGAATACCCGCGACCAATTCGTCACCTGTTACCGCAGAAAACGTGAGCCTGACGTTTGGCTCTTCTGCGCGCTGTAGGGCCAGCAACTTGGAGAGCTGAAACGACGGCACACCCGGCGCGATGGCAAGCCGGAGGCGGGATGATCGGCTGGTGATGCTGTGCATAAGCGCCGCGCAGAAGAGAGGCTAGGCAGGTCGAGGTGCGAGCTAGCATGACGGGAAAGAGAGAAATTTAACGTCTCCAAACTTAACGTGGTTAATTTTCGCAGTTTGATCGACCCTTCTGCCGATGCAGAAGACCACTATTCAGCCTGGACGTCCGTCTGGCACAACCACGTATGACTCCAAGCCAGCATTGGCATTCGGACAGGCCGTGCGCGCGGCTCGCGTCGCGCAAGGCGTCGCACAGGATGAGTTCGCTTCTAGGGCAGGCATTGCACGCTCGCATATGGGAAAAATTGAACGTGGAGAACATGTACCTACGCTTCCGCTCATACTGAAAATTTCTATAGCACTCGGAATAAGTGCGGCCGAGCTTATGGCCGCAACCGAACACAATCTGAGTTTAAGCGCTGATTCGTGAGAAAATTATTTCAGTCGATCGTCGAAACCCTCACGCAGTCGGGAAATAAAACGCTCCAATGAAGCACTCAAGTCACTACTTGCTGATCGTAGTAGGTAAGTAGTGATTACTGCTGATTTCACCGCCAGGGGGCGGATCACTACATCCTGACGTTGGCTGACCGGAATCTTGTTTGCAGAGATAAAGCCGACGCCGTAACCTGCTCCCACCAGAGTCAGCATCATGTCCAGTGAGGACACGTGTTCAACGACATTCTGATTCCCCACTGGCCCCAGGAGTCGAGTCAGCTCGCGGCAGTAGCCCTCGCATATCCGCGGGTCACACAACACAAGTGGGTGGCCTCCCAGTTTATGAAGTGGAATCTCCTTATGGGCAAGCAACTCATGTAGTGCGGGCAAAGCGATCACAATTGGATCTCGCCAGATTGGCACGGCGACAATGCCATCGCTGACTTCATCGGTGTGCGCGAGACCGATCGTAAAGTCGCCCGACCGAAGCCCGCGCAACTGTTCGGCCAAGGGCACTTCGCACATACGTATCTCCATTTCCGGCTCTTCCACACGGCAGCGAGCCAAGAATGCTGACAGTCGGGGATCGAGAGCTCCATCGGATACGGCGATGCGCAGGCTGCCCCGCCTACCTGCTGCGATGGCCCTGGCATTCTCTTGCGCTTGTTCCAAGACCGTGAATAGTCGGCGAGTGTCTTGCAAGAATGCAGCTCCGGCTGCTGTCAGGCGCGTACCTCTGCGATCCCGATCAAAGAGCACAACCCCCAGTTCGTCTTCCAGCTCTTTGATCGCTCGCGACAATGGCGGCTGCTCGATATGTAGGCGCTCAGCAGCGCGTGTGAAGTGCAATTCCTCGGCCAATGCGACAAAGCAACGAAGATGGCGTAGTTCCATGTACCTTATTTCCTAATCTCAAGCACATCGGGCCACATATCTTCAGACGGCCTTGGTAACTTCGAGCCAAGTGATGAGTGCAGGTCATCTGCAAGAACAGCATGCTGCCTGCATTGAGTTCTTCGCTGCATCTGTCGGACCGCAAGCGCGAAGAGGCCACGGCAAGAGGCCCCGCAGCTTACTGCAAACGCAAAGTCCAGCAATCACTTGAAAAATGAGCTGGCGACGCTGCTATTCAAGGCGAGACGGAAAGTTTCTCTCCATCCACTTTTTTTCCAATTTTCAAAGCGTTCTTGGCATCCGGGTTGCCATGTAAGGATGAATGAACGCTGATCACGGATTTCGACTCGGCGTGGTGTGAACTCTGTGTGAGATTGCCAGCACCATTATTCGTAGAAATGTTGTGCCGCAGTTCAAAGCGATAAAGCAGATGAAGCAATATTTTTCGATATACTTCATCGCCCTCGTGGGCATCTTCCATGCCAATATCGATGTTTGGATTGTCATTGACCTCAATAACAAACGACTGTTCTCCGTTGGATTTGATGTCAATGCCGTAGAGTCCATCGCCGATTAGATTTGCCGATTTACTCGCCAGCTCCAGTATCGATAAGGGCACGTCCGACAACGGGACGGATTCAACGCGCCCCTCCTGGAAATTGCCGTTGGCGGCGTGCTTGATGATCTGCCAATGGTCTTTGCACATGTGGTAGCGCGCCGCGAAGGCTCTATGCCGTTTCGTGTGGAACGCAACGATCTCATTTCTTCATGGCCGGAGCGAACGGATGATCTGGCAGATGCTTGAGCTTGGACATGCGCAGGTAGGCGATGGCGATGAAGTGGGTT
>Ga0265295_1002349_pt1 | contig 30325 bp, 28 predicted proteins | sample Munlansysbiofilm_FD_192503 | JGI IMG/M metagenome (GOLD analysis project Ga0265295, IMG submission 192503) | Leachate microbial communities from a municipal landfill in Southern Ontario, Canada - Methane capture system biofilm | ecosystem: Engineered > Solid waste > Landfill > Unclassified ... | reverse complement strand
TTTCCATAAATTGATCTCCTTTCTTTGGTTGGAAATTTGATCAATTTATGGGGCATATCAAAATAATTTGGTATGCCTTTTTTTATGATGAGATTTTTTTATCCCCCTTCTTTGAGGTAGAGCCAGATATCTGTTATAATGCGGTTTAAACTTATCTAGAGAGGAGATAGCGCTATGATTGACTCTATCAGTAACACAGCCATAGACAGCTTCAAAGCTGAGGCGCATAAGTTATTGGAAAAATCTGTCCAACAAAAACAGCCACAACAGATGGAAGATGCTGAGAACCTTCAGGACAGAGTCACCCTTGGCAATACTCCTATTGACCCAGGCACCTATTCTGCCGCAGTTTCCGATGCCAAGCTTGGACAAACCTACACCATGCTCCGTGATCTTTTTGCAGCCAACCTTAAAGAGCAAGGGATCGCCACTCTTGTAGCTACAAACAGTGGTGAAATCAACCTCGAAAGTTTAACGCCAGAAGAGGCAACTGAACTCATCTCAGATGATGGATATTTTAGTGTAGATAACACGGCAAAGCGCATATTTGATTTTGCTGTTGGCATGGCTGGCAATGACACCAGCCGACTGGATGCAATAGTAGGCGGCATAAAAGACGGCTTTGCCGAAGCAGAAAAGGCCTGGGGAGGAACCCTGCCGGATATCTCTTATGCCACACAGGACTCCTTGAAAACCATGCTTGAAGAGTGGAGTGGGCAGGAAGTTGATTTAAGCTAACACAGTAAAAATGAATGTGAAATAATTTTGTGCAGCGTTAATTAATCAAGGATAAATTCTTGCTGCTGATGCGCGTCTAGGCTCCGGTAATAGCCCAGCATACCCCGCAGGGTATTGCCTAAAAACCGCAGTTCCCGTTGCCTAATATCTTCATCCAGTTGAGTAATATTGCTAAAATTGACATCGTGCTCAATTAACCAGTCAAAAAAGGCCTGTTCTCTGTCAGCACTAGCAACATTATAGGTCGCCGCAACAGCCTGTAACCAGAGAATCAGCTGCTTGCGTCCAGTGCGCAAATATTCGAGTGCTGGTTTAACTAACCCATAATGGGCAATAACCAAATGTAGTGGCTTCAAAGCGATCATGCGATCAATAGAGTCCAGAGCAATTGGTAACATAAAGCGCGGTGGCGTAGCTGGTCGCATATATATGCCAGTAGCAACCGCGCTGGTTACTCCACACACCTCACCGCCAAACAATAAATCAGCATACTTAAAACATTGATGATGAGCAGCATGCCCAGGGGTTTTATATACTTCTATACCTGTATCACCCACCTTGGGTGAAAAACTGATATTTTTAGCCGACACGGCGATAATTTTACCGTATATTTGCGCCATATCGCCTAACACCTGTAGCGATCCCTGCCACAACTTCTGCGGTGCGATCATGTGCGTAATGCCATCTGGATGACATATCACCTGTGCTTCGGGGAAATATTTAAGTAATTCCCCAGTCCCACCAGCATGATCAATATGGATATGTGTCAACAGAATATAATCTAAATGTTTTATTCCCTTTGCTTGCATAGCCTGGATTAATACTGGAATAGTCGATAACGGACCAGGATCGACCACAGCACTAAAATGTTCTTCGGCTATCAGCCAAGCGCTAATAAATTGGCGAAACCCTGGCAATTGCGGCTGATCTAAATCAATGCAGTGAATATTATCTAAGTTCATGGCTCGCCCTTTCGTACATGCCTATTTAATAGAACCTGCTAAATAGGCTTACTCTAGCAAATTTATACTAATAAAAAAGCCCCTGAATAAATTCAGGGGCTTTATAGTTCACAGATTGCTGTGAGGCTTAGATATCGTAATAGAGATTAAACTCTTCTGGAGTTGGACGCATGCGCACAGGATTTACCTCTGCTTCAGTTTTGTACTCAATCCATTTATCGATAACATCCTGAGTAAATACATCACCTTTTAGCAAGAACTCATGATCCTCTTTCAAGCAATTAAGTGCTTCGTCCAAAGAGCCGGCAACACAAGGCACATCTTTGAGCTCTTCAGGAGACAGACCATAGATATCCTTATCCAAAGGCTGACCTGGATCAATTTTATTTTCAATGCCATCAAGTCCTGCCATCAACAGTGCGGCAAAGGCCAAGTAACCGTTACATGATGGATCTGGAGTACGATACTCAACGCGCTTAGATGCAGTTGAGCTTGTTACTGGAATACGCAGGGAAGCTGAACGGTTACGGTTTGAGTAAGCCAGATTTACAGGAGCCTCAAAACCGGGAACCAGACGTTTGTAGGAGTTGGTGCTAGGATTGGTGAAAGCACACAATGCCTTAGCGTGCTTCATGATCCCACCGATGTAGTACATGGCCATTTTAGAAAGACCACCATAACCATCACCAGCAAACAGATTCTCGCCATTCTTCCATATTGAAGAGTGAATGTGCATACCAGAACCGTTATCACCATAAATAGGCTTAGGCATGAATGTTACGGTTTTGCCGTTACGTACGGCGACATTTTTGATGATATATTTGAACCATTGCAGAGTATCGCCCATGTTCATCAATGAATCAAAACGCATATCGATCTCACACTGACCACCGGAAGCAACTTCGTGGTGAGAAGCTTCAATGCGCATGCCAACACTTTGCAGAACTTCAACCATCTCGTTACGTAGATCAACGGTAGAATCAGTAGGTGCACAAGGGAAATAACCCTCTTTATGGCGAGGTTTATAACCTAGGTTAGGATATTCGTCACGGCCAGTATTCCAGCGGCCTTCGATAGAGTCTACAGCGTAGAAAGATTGATTACAGGTTGACTCGAAGCGCACATCGTCAAAGATGAAGAATTCAGGCTCTGGACCAAAAAATGCGGTATCACCGATGCCAGTTGATTTCAGGTAAGACTCAGCTTTACTGGCAATAAAACGAGGATCGCGGGTATAACCCTCTCTAGTGATAGGATCTATAATGTTACAGATCAAGCTCAGAGTAGTAACTTCGATAAATGGATCTATTTTAGCTGTTGCAGGCTCAGGAATTAACAACATGTCACTATTGTGAATTGGCTGCCACCCGCGAATCGAAGAGCCATCAAAGCCGATACCTTCTTCAAAAGTATCCTCATCGAATTCAGAAATCGGAGTACTGAAATGTTGCCAAATTCCTACAAAATCAAGGAATTTATAGTCGATCATTTTTACGTTATTTTCTTTAGCAAATTGTACAACCTCTTGTGGACTCATTAATATTCTCCTTGTAAATTTAATAGAGCGCGAACGAACAGATAACTAGATAGATTTTTACAGAGCGTCATCACCCGTCTCGCCAGTACGGATACGAATGACCTCTTCAACATTAGTTACAAAGATTTTACCATCACCTATCCTGCCAGTCTTAGCAGCATCAGCAATTTGTGCTATAGCCTGAGACACAACATCATCAGAAACAATTATTTCTAATTTAATCTTAGGGATAAAGTCTACAACATATTCTGCACCACGATATAACTCAGTATGCCCTTTTTGACGCCCAAATCCCTTAACTTCACTGACAGTAATACCTTGAATGCCAATATCACTAAGTGCGTCTTTAACCTCATCCAACTTAAAAGGTTTTATTATAGCAACGACTTTCTTCATAAACTTTTACCCTCCTATTCTATATCTTGCTTATTAACGTCTGTCTAACATCAATCAACTAGCAGATAAAAGCCACATATCAACTCAAATTGCATCTAAATGCCAATATGCTAAACATGTCTTAGCAATAACCTTGCCATAAAGCATCAAAGAAAATTGCACTTTAGTAAATTGAGTTAAACACTCTCTGCATCCCAAAACTTACATGAATATCTGTTCCATTAAAAATAGTGACAACTTAGCAAAAAAACCCGTATAGACAACTAATTACAACCAATCATGCTACAGAATGCTATATTTTGTGTTTGTGTTGGAGAGACCAATAACGAGCAGCAACAATACCACAGATGACAAGGTAGTCTAACGCTAACCCATAAGCTCTCGTGAAGTAATGCACATTTTTTATACAATAAATAACTTGGCTGCTAAAGTATTAACCATAAATTTAGCTTGTCTTGCATACAGAATAAACACAGATAACAAGCAGTAACTATAACTGTTTAAACCCTTAAGCCCATTAATAGTTTTTCTTATTGCTTGACCGACAATAGCATGAAACAGTAAAAAGCACAGTGGCACAACTAAGTTTAACCCAATTTAAGTTAAAGTAATTCTCCAATCAGGACAATTTTACCTATGGCACGTTTTTACACTAAAGCATGGTTCCCTTACGTTTTACCTTTCCTGTTATGCTTCACCTTAGAACAGTCAGAGGGATATCTGCCCAACTGGGCTCTGCACATTGCGGCAGCAAAAATACTCATCGGCGGCGGTCTAATTTGGGTGTGGCGAGAAAGGTTTTCCGCAGATATAGGCGGTAAAATAACCGCGCAACAACTGATACTATCGATTATTTTCGGCATCATAAGCTTTGCTCTGTGGTATTTAAGCCAGCATTTTCAGTATATCTCTCTGCCCCCAAACAACATACCACCCCAGTGGCCAGCAGCCTTAAAAGTAACTATAGGCACAATACTTATAGTTGGCAGCTGCCTGATTATGCCCATAATATCTGAACTGTTTTGGCGTTCATTGATGTTGCGCTATCTAATAGTTCAAGATTTTCAATCAATCCCGCTGGGCAAATTTCAACTATTCTCATTTTTAGGCGTTGTTTTTCTCGCGGCAATTCCATCTGAATACTTTGTTGCTGTTGCTGCGGTCGGTGTCATGCAAAATATCTTGATAATCTGGCAGAAAAATCTTAGATGCTGTATAGTCGCAAGCGCAGTGACCAATGTTTTATTGGCGCTATACCTATTAAGCAATAATTATCAACTCATGTAACTGCTGAGAGTGCAACAGCTGTATATACAGTAGTTAAAGTAGGCAACTATTAGATATTAATTGGATTTTGTATGGTATACGAAGAGAACAAACTGTATGAGATACCCTTAGCTCAATTAAAGTCTGACCCCCACCAGCCGCGCAAACATTTTGCCGACAACGCTTTGGCTGAGCTCAAAAAAACCATTCAAAACCATGGGGTACTTCAACCGGTACTCTTTACTACAAGCGCGGACAAAAATTTAATTTTAATATCCGGCGAACGCCGCTACCGCGCTGCAAAACTGGCCGGTCTTAGTACTATTCCTGCTATCTACAAAAACCAACCCAGCTTAGAAATTGCCATTATTGAAAATATAGTCCGCGAGAACCTTTCTCCTGTTGAAGAGGCGGAAGCAATTCAACGTCTAATCGATGAGAACATCTGTCGGCAAAGAGATCTACCTGCAAAACTAGGCAAAGCAAAGTCAACGATATCCGAAATACTCTCGCTTAATCGTCTCCCTGAGGAGATTAAAGATGAGTGCCGCAGTAATAATCGAGTGCCCCGTGGAATTTTGGTAGAAATTGCCAAAAAGCGCAAATCACAAAACATGACGACTCTGTACCAAAAATATAAAGAGCGTGGTTTAACCCGTGGGGAAGTTCGTAAGGTATCGAGAAAAGCCAGCGCTACTGCTCCAGGAGTGGCTATCAATGCCACAATACGCCAGTTAAACAAAAAGATAGACCAAATCTACGAACTCGGTTTTGATAATGATGAGGAAAAAAGGGCGGTCGAGAACCAACTGCACGAACTATATAAACAGATAGAGTTACGCTTGCGTAAAACCAACACCGCCAAACAACCTACTCAAAAAACACTTGAATTTAATTTTTAACATTGATGCTAACCATTACGCCGGACGGAATAAATATGAATACAGTTATGAGAACTCTGTGCGCCATAACTTTAAGTCTCTTAATAGTATCCTGTGGTAGCAATGTCACAGGAGAAGCTGAATATAATAAGGGGATTGAGGCAATAAATGCAGATAAAATTGAGCTAGCGCAAAAGCTATTTATCCAAGCGACGCAAATTAATCCCCAACTGGCCGAAGCACACATCAATCTGGGACTAGTCTATATTAAAACGCACCAACTAGATAAAGCTTGGGATGAGACACAAAAAGGTCTTAATATAATAAACACTTCCAAGAGCACTATTGTCAGAGGCAGCAGTTGGCAAGAACAAGCAGCTCTGGCCAACAACAATTTAGCAAAAATAGTTTTTGATAAAGCTATTCACGCTAGAAAGAGTGGCGACTTAATAGCAAGCGAAAGCCTGCAAAAGGAAGCCTTAACCTACTTAAAAACTGCTATTGAAATGGCACCAGAAAATGAGCTTATTCAAAAAAACATCAGTTACATCGAACGCTGGCCGAATTAAAACCATGACAAGAAGAGAGAAAATATTAGGTGTAGCTACCGCAATCTACGCGTTACTACTGCTGATAACTATAGGTGTCACGGTGATGGATTTTACCCAGCGTAATTTTGCCATGTTGTTTATCATGATCACTGTTTGGCCCGTAGGTCGGTTCTTTCTATTGCGCCATCCAGCCATTAGCGCCTGGTTGAATCGGGACGAACACTAGATTCAGCGCAGTTCTCAAGCTTAGTGATCCAACAAATACTCAGCACTATAGCTACCAGCGATCCAGCGCCGACAGGCCAACCGCCATCACGAAACAGATTGGTCATGCCCAGTGCAACCACAAAAACTAGGCAACTTAAAGCAACGCAGCAGATGGCTAACCACTCCAACGCCGATTTTGACCGAGTTTCATCCACCTGCCCTTCTGGCACTGGCGTATCACACTGTATGCACACCGTTGATCTCTTCGCCAACGGCGAACCGCACTGCCGACAATACATTCTAGCCAAAACTTCCTCCTCCATTCAGACCATTAATTATCGTTACAAGCCGGACTATACTGTCAATACACCGATTTTGACAAGTGGCTAACATATTTTTCACCGCCACAGGCAAAAACAGAATGTATAGGATTTTTGCTCTCAGCTCTGCGCTGCGATAAATTACCTTGACCAATATACTCTGCTTCCATACTATACTTAGCCATATGGCTAAGTATACAACTGTAGCGAGGATCCTATGAATAATTTGACAACAATATTTAAAGCATTAGCCGACGGAAATCGGCTCCGAATCGTAGCAGCGCTCATAAGGCATGAAGAGTTATGTGCCTGTCAGATTACTGAGCTAATCCAAGTAACCGGCGCGACAGCCTCACGCCACATGGGTATTCTACTTTCATCCGGACTGGTTGAGAGTCGCAAAGACGGGCGCTGGGTCTATTACCGCATTCGTCGAGAACAGATCAATTTGAGCCCCTTGATCCATTGGATAGAGACCCAACTCTACACGGATACAGATGTAACGCGTGACGCAAAAAAACTTGCAGAGATAACCGCCTGCGATCCCGAAGAGCTGTGTCGTAAGCAGCGCGGTGAAAAATGTTGCCCGAAAAAATGAAGCTTTTACAACTCAAGGAGTGAAGCAATGAACAAGAAATTACAAGTACTGTTCTTATGTACCGGCAACTCATGCCGCAGTCAGATGGCTGAAGGCTGGACTCGGCAGCTAAAAAGTGACCTTATCGAGGCATATTCAGCCGGAGTTGAAACGCATGGTCTCAACCCCAATGCCGTTAAAGTTATGGCCGAGGCCGGAGTCGATATTTCAGGGCATAAATCCAAGCATATCGATGAGTTCAAGAATGCACAGCTAGACGTGGTGGTCACTGTCTGTGGCCAAGCCAATGAGACCTGCCCGTTCTTTCCAGGCAACTGCAAAGTTATTCATGTCGGCTTTGACGATCCACCAACCATGGCTAAAGCTCTGGCGACACAAGGAGCATCAGAGAATGAGCAACTAGAGTGCTACCGCCAAGTCCGTGACCAGATTAAAGCCTTTATCGCCACCCTGCCAGCAGCATTCAACCTATAAGGAGATCAGGGTTATGAACAATAAAATATGTCCAGTTAATGATAGGCAGATGACCAGTATCTTCGAGAAGTACCTTACCCTCTGGGTCGGATTGTGCATCATCGCGGGTATTCTGCTCGGCAAGATATCTCCCGGCTTGGCAAAATCACTCGACGCCATGAGCATAAATATCAATGGCGCTCCGGTCGTCTCCATCCCCATCGCTATCTGCCTCTTCTTTATGATGTACCCAATTATGGTAAAGATCGATTTTGCCAGCGTCGTCAAAGCCGGTAAAAGCGGTAAACCAGTTTTTCTAACACTATTCATAAACTGGTGCATCAAACCTTTTACCATGTACGCCATCGCCCTCTTTTTTCTGGGTTTCTTATTTAAAGGGGTCATTGGAACCGAAGCAATAGATATAGTAAAAATGCCCTTCGGTCTCGACCTGCCGGTTGGAGCGATACATGGTGCCGGAGTTGTAGTTGTGCAGGACGGCGTAAAAATGCTGCAGATCCCGTTATGGCGCAGCTATTTTGCCGGCTGCATACTACTAGGTATTGCACCCTGCACCGCCATGGTTTTGGTTTGGGGATATTTGTCCCGCGGTAATGACGGACTGACACTCGTCATGGTAGCGATTAATTCACTAACTATGCTGGTGCTCTATGGCGTATTGGGAGGATTTCTTCTTGGCGTTGGCAAATTGCCCGTTCCATGGCAGGCGCTGCTACTATCTGTAGCCATCTACGTAGCGCTACCTCTGGTTGCCGGCTATCTATCCCGCAAATGGATTATTGGCCGCAAAGGTGAAGAGTGGTTTAAGGAGAAGTTCCTGCATATTCTGACACCGGTAACCATAAGCGCGCTGCTCCTGACACTTATTCTGCTGTTTAGCTTCAAAGGCGAAACTATCTTGGCCAATCCTCTGACCATTTTATGGATCTCCATCCCGCTTTTTATCCAAACAGTACTAATTTTCGCCCTCGGTTACGGTGCAGCAAGGATGCTCAACCTGAAATACGCAGATGCTGCTCCAGCTGCTATGATAGGTGCCTCCAACCACTTCGAGGTCGCTATTGCAACCGCTGTCATGCTTTTTGGGCTCTCCTCCGGTGCTGCTCTGGCTACAGTGGTCGGAGTATTGATAGAGGTGCCGGTAATGTTGATGCTAGTAGGAGTGTGCAAAAAAACTGAGCGCTGGTTTAATAGAGCGTAGGAAACACCACATTTAGGGTTAGATCGTGGCTGCCTGCCACCGCCGTAGCGCTACGGCAAAAGACAATAGCGCTACGGCTTTAGTGACATCTCGAGAATAACATCAACAATTGCATCTTTATCTGCGTCATTTAGTTGTCTAAATGCTTGGAGTAACAGTTTTTCATCTCTGGTCATTACAATACAGGGTGCGGTTTTAACTACAGCATCAGCACCAAACCTAAGCTCATCTTCAGTTATCTTAAAGTGGTTGCAAAATCTACTTACATAAAGTGCACGCGGCGAAGTTCTTAAGCTCTCGTCGCTATTAAACCATTGATACATAGATTGTGACTTAATATCCAATATACGCGCTAACTCCGCGCGTGACTCCACACCCTCGCGTTTCGCTATTGCCCACATTTTATCAGCCAATGTTTTCACTACCAACTCCACAGTTACGCATAAAAGTTACTACAGTTTACCACTGTTGCCACTACAGTTAATACAGTTAAATACTGTATTTATGCAGTTTGCGACTCTTCCCTTAGATAAAATAGCGATGATATAGAGTGATAAATCATGGTTAAAAATGGCATAAATCTGCGTAAACTACTGAAATTATAGTTTTAAATAATTCACTAGCAGAAAGAGCAGCAAACGATCAATAATATTGATGATAATTAGGTCGCAGAATCACAAGATAAGGAGAACTGTTAAAATTTACTATTTCCAACAGGCGAAAGAGTGTTATCTTTTCAGATTAGGTAAAACAAGCACTCCAGCGTCACTAACGAAAAGTTATCGAATTTTCCGCATAATATGCATTGGTGCAATATTATAAAGTCCATTCCCCTAAAAAATTACCGAAGGAAAGACATTTGAAGAAATTTATTTTGCTACTGATCACGTTGACATTTTTCTCCTCTGCTGCTCAAGCTGGGCAAACCATTAGGTTCGGCGTTCCTCCAAGGCTATGAGTTCCGGCGAGATGGAGGTTATGCTCGGAGCTTGGGCTCCCCACCATAACGATATGATCAATCCTTTAGTAGCAGCGGGAAAACTTGAGAGAGTCGCCACCAACCAGAAAGATTCTAAAACGAGTCTTTGCGTCCCATCTTATGTCTGGGATGCCGGTGTGCACTCATTTGCTGATCTCGATTCCAATGCTGAAAAATTTAATAAGACTATCTACAATCTCGAAGCAGGTTCTGGCATGAACACCGCGATGGAAAATATCATGGACAAAAATATCGCCGGGCTGCAGGATTGGGAACAGGTAGGGAGTAACTTAGCGGCTATGATGATGGAGGTTGGTGCCCAGATAAAGCAACAAAAATGGGTAGTTTTCGGCTGTTGGGCGCCCCACTGGATGAACAGTATTTATGATATAAAATATTTGGACGGAGTAGCGGGAACGGAGGCATTCGTCAACGAGCCATCTATCGACACTGTGGTCAATACAGAGTTCTCCGTGCAATTTCCCCAAGTTTACAAATTTCTGCAACAATTCAGTGTATCAGCAGCTACCGAAAGTCAGTGGATCTACGCCTTTAGCTACGATAAAAATGAAGCAGAACAGGTGGCTCGTGATTGGATCGCGGCAAATCTCGACACCGTGGCGGTCTGGCTTGAGGGTGTGAATGGTCCCGACGGCCAACCTGCTATAAAAGCTATAAAGGCAGCATTTTAAACGCAAAGAACTCAACAAGAAAAATAAGGGGCAGGTCAGCGATAGGCTTTTGGAATAGCCTAACTGTGACCTGCCCTTCTTTTATGGTTATTTCCTAAAAATGCCTTTGAACGCAGCATCTATCAATTGGCGCGTGGGGTCTTCCTGCTCAGATTGGCTATTCTGTTCTGTGGTGCTGCCCTGAGTAGGTTCCTGCGCTGGGGCAAGTTTATCCAGCAGACGCTGTTTCAGTTTATCCACCGACTCTTGCGACACCTGCTGTTTAAGAGCAGCTTGATCCAAGCTGATGCGTGGCTCGGTAAAAGTACCTTTGACTTTCAGTGGCAACAGCGCCCAGCCATCTGCATCGGTAAGGTATCCGGCAATACTCCCTTTACTATCCAGCTCCTGCGCCAGTTTTGGAGACAGACGTGCATTCAGAGCTAAATTCAAACTCTCATCCAAGCCAATAGTGCCCTTAGGCAGTGCGCGCAAGTTGGTTCCAGAAAAATTACCCTCCACCTGCGCTTTACCATTACGTAAATCTATTGCAGCGGTACATAGATCGAAGCGCAGATCGCGCAACTGTGCCAAGCTGGTAAACAGGGCTAGTTTCTGGGTTAGTTGGGTTGAACTGATGCGGGCATTGGTCACCTGCAGATTCCCCGTGGCAACGATATTCTGCTTGAGATTTTCCGGCAGAGTACCGCGACCATTGAAGTTCAAGTCGAGAGTCAAAGCACCGAACAGAGTGTGAGCAGAAGCTGGGTCTAGCGCAGTAACCACGGGATCGAGTTTGATCTCCTTCAGGCTGGTTTTACCGCTGTAACTCAACCCCTGCTGGCGCAAATCAACGCGCGCACTCTGGGAAAATGTTCCTTCGCTCACAGCACCGCTTAATGAGGAGATATCGAGGACGTTGTCCTGCAGACGGTAAAGCATGCGCAAATCTGTTATAGCCAGCCCCTGATACAGAGCCTCCGCAACGCTAATACTGCCATCCACTGTAAGAGGAATAGCAATGGGGTCGAGCTCTGCGGAGACGGCTACATTGGGAGATTTCCCCTGCTGCGGCTGCGCTGTCTGTGCAGTAGCCACTGCGGGGGTCGCCGCGGACGCTAAGATGGCCTGGAGATCAAAGTGTTCCGCGCGCATCTTGTGCGTCATCACAATAGGGATAGCATACAGGTTGCGCGCCGTAATCTCCATCTGCGCCACATCCTCACCGATTTTCAGGGTTAGATCCTCGCTGTACAGGCGCTCTTTTTCGAGGATAAACTGACCATCCAGGCGCGGACGCAATCCTGCCGCATCGGCCTGCAGATCATCAAGTTTCAGCTCCGCGCGCTGCAAAACGGCTGCGCCTGCAGAGAGCGGCCCCTTAAGATACGCATGGAGACTAACTGCGCCACTGGGTTTGCTTGCTGCCACATCAGCACTGAGTGTGGGAGGAAGCGCCGCCAGAGCAGCAACCATGGATATACTCTGCGCCGTGAGCTCAAGATCTACGCTGGGTTCTGTAGCCAATGCTAGGATTGCCCCACTAAGCTTCACCTTGATCCCATTATAGTCCATATCCCCCTTGGTTAAGTTCAGCTGTGAGCTTTTGGGGTTAAATTGCGCCGCATAGTCAAATGTGAATTTGGCATCCGCAATCGGAGCATCGTGCAGCGCATTTAAAGTCAGGAAAAGATTCTCCACAGTCATATTGCCGCTGGAGGTGATAGTAGTCGGAGCAGCATTTACCTGTAATTCGATACTGAGAGCAAGACTACGCAGCCTACCGGGCAGAGCGGTCGCAAAATATGGTGAAAAAGCCGCGATATCGAGTTTGTTCAGAGTTAGGTCGGCATTTATCGCCTGCCCTATGAGATCGAGCTCGCCACTCAGAATTAAGGGCGCACCATTGATAGTGCATGAAAGATTAACTGGGAATGGTTGGCGTAATGCCAGATCCCGTGCATTTACCTGCAATTGGTTTATCACGTATTCATGGGAGAGCGGCGCGGCAACAGCGTTATCGATAAAGCGCAACTGTCCATCTTTAAGGGAAAGATCCGCAATGCTCAAATTGATAGCTGCCACAGCGGCACCAGCTTGCGCCGCAGATGGTTGCGTTGTGGGTGCAGGTACAGCAACCGCTGTAGCGCTAGACTGATCGGCAAGTGCCAGCAGATCCGAAAAATTGAAAGTCCCATCGCGGTGGCGCACAATGGTTATCTGCGGCTGTTGCAGGGCCATCTCATCCACCTCAATCTGCATACGCAACAGCGGCCAGAAACGATAACGCAGCAGTGCGCGCTGCGTAGTGATGAAATCCTCTTGGCTGCCCTGCTCTTTTATACGTAATCCTTCCAGCACAATATCGGAAAACAGGCTTATATCGATAGAATCAAGAGTAACGCTCCGTCCTAGTTGTTGCTCTACCAGAGGAATAACAGTCGCCCTTACCCGCTCTGGGGTAATAAGTACTTTTACCAGAATTGCCCCGCCAACTATGCCCACGATCAATATAACGCCGATAATGGCGCTAATTTTTTTCATTTTGCCCATACTGACCTCCCAGTGACGCTGTATGCAGAGTTACTATGCCACTAGCACATTATAGCGTGATAAAAGCCTTTGTTATAGGAGAGACTTGGAGAAAGACGCTAATGGAGCTTGCGGGTTATTGGTAAAATAGGCCATGGTGACAAGAGTATCATTCCCCGCATGCGTGAATGGTTGACGGTAGCTTTCGATGAAAACTTCAGAGGATACGCCGCAGAGGCTTTGGGTAATTTGGGTGACCGAGGCTCAATAGTTTTGCTGCAAGACGCATTAGGCAAGGAGCCATTTATGTGGGTTAGACAAAAAATAGAGCAAGCGTTAAGCGCTATCGATAATCAGTAGATAGAATATTGGCTGAAATAAATTACTATTTTGTATTTTTTCTTATTGAGGTAACAGTCTCCCCACCTATGCCCCAATTATCGGTATCTACCTCTTCAATAATAACCACCGTTGTTTTTGGATTTTTACCAAGCACATTTTGCAGTAACTCGGTTGCCCCTTTGATTAATTCAGCTTTCTTTTCTGGGGTTACCCCTTCATTGGTGATTTTAATGTTAACAAATGGCATATTCATTCCTTATTTCAAAAATTCATATTTTATGAAACTGTTTTTTTACTACTCATAACAGAGGATGTAAATAATATTGTGAATCTGAGCATCAGCAATCATGTTGTAATCTTAAATCGCCATATTTCTCCAAATGCAGGATGTATGTTAATTCACAAGCTGCAGCGCATCCATGGCTAGCTTTCCTGTGTCAACTTCTTTAAGCTCAAATCAGCCGGGCAATTTTACATTTTTTAAAGTTATACTTTAATAAACAACTCTAACTATCTGCAATATAGAGCAAAAACCAGAACAATGAAACAGACTGTAACAATAAACAATCCTTTGATTCACCAGCACTGGTAAAACTTTGTAAGTTGTTTATTCCCAGATTATAGGTTAAACAATGTTGAGTAGCCTGATTCCGCAACAGATACCTACAGGAGCACAGTATGTTGAAAAATAGGTTGTACTGCGTGGTACTAGTAGCCGTTGTTCTGCTTCTATTGGCAGTGCTCGGTGGCTGCACTCCCACCGTCTTTGGCGTCCCCGAACCACAGTGGGCACAGATGACCGAGGCCCAGCGTCAGTCGGCGATTAGTGGTTACAATGAACGCGAGCTAGTGCGGGAAGAGCGGTGGCGTTATGAGGCCCAGCAACGCGCCCACAATGCAGAAATTGCCGCGCTGGAAGCACAGCGCCAAGAAGCGATACGCCAACAGAATGTTGATGCCATCTACGGTGGTTATGGGGGCCAATATGGTGATCTCGTTCAGGTAAGTATCCAAGGCGGAACCGCGCATATAGGTGGTAAGCAGCGCGGCTATCAACCTGTGGCCATGAAACTAGCCAACGGTGAAATTAGAAAAGTGCTTCTACAGACGCATAGAGGCCGCTACCACCAGCCAATTCTCATCGCCTACCATGATGGCTTGCTGATAGTTGATGCCGATAGAGGTGATCGCGCTGGTACACATCTAGTTTTCGATGGTAAGTGGCGTTCGGGCAGGCATTACGCAATCAATAGCGATGGCCCCACCCGCCTGCGCGGCGCGCGTGTTTTTGTGCAAATTATTCCGCACCGCAAGTGAACCAGTGCTTCCCGAGATCAAAGGAAAAAAATATGACGGAACCTCACAACTGTTTTGCCCCCAACATCAGCAAACTGGGTCTGAAAACGAAGTAAAATTTAACTCTCTACGATGGAACTGAATTCGTAGTCACAGTGGGCCGATATTCTACGCCAATTTTACCTATGGGTGGATTAAATGGGGATGCCAATTGACAAAACAGGGGAAGAAATAGCACGAATATGATGAAATACTTATTCAACACAATTTTATTACTGAGCAGTATTGTACTTCTGACAGCCTGCTCTTCTAATGATAGCGATCAACAAAATTTGAATAGCAAGTTTGGCGACCTGATCGAAAGAGTATGCCGTGAAACTGGCGTACCCGGAGCCTCTGTTCACGTTATCTCGCCACAACATGGCGAATTCTCCCTTGTCTGGGGATTTGCAGAGTTATCCACCCGCACCCCAGTTGTTGCCGATCAACGCTTTCGGATTGGCAGCCTAACCAAGAGCTTTACTGGAACCGCAGTCCTACGCTTGGCTGAGGATGGTTTTATCGATATCGATGCACCGATCAGCACCTATTTAGCCAGCCTGTATGATTATGAACCTCTGGAACAGATTACAGTCAGGCAACTATTAACAATGAGCAGCGGTCTGAATGAATACCTCAATCTGGAATTTTTGACAGCTTCGGTGTTAACCGCACCCCTCACCTACTACCCTGCACAAACCCTTGTAAACAACGCCCTAAATGTCTCACCACAACTACTTTATGATCCTGGAACACAATTCACCTATAACAACACCAACTATATTCTCCTTGGCCAATTGATAGAAACGGTGTCGGGGAAAACATATCAAAACTACCTTCAAGAAACGTTTTTCAACCCATTGGCATTAAATGATACCTTTGTGCAGGTTGACGACTCAATCCTTGAAAACATGACGCACGGCTACTACGATTATGATGAAGATGGAGCCTATGAAGATTGGACAACCATTAACATGTCCTATGTCTGGTCTGCAGGTTGTCTAACCTCAACGGCACGAGATGTTGCCATCTGGATGGAGGCTTTGGGGCAAGGGACATTGCTGTCGGAACCGTTTCATCCTGATAATTTTCAGGGTCAGCCCATTACCGATGGCGTGGTTTACGGTGCTGGAATTTTGGTCGACGACAATTTCGCTATCGGTCACAACGGTACTGTTATCGGCTTCCATGCCGATGCCTGGTATGATCCTCAAACACAGACCACCGTGGCTGTGTTATGCAACACCAATGCACCGATTATTGATGATGAGCGCGACCCCACACGAGAGATTACTGAAGGAATTTTAAAGCAACTTAAAGCACTAGAACTTGAATAAGTCAGTGACGATTTTTGCACTGCATGTATTTTATTGAAGACAGAAGGATTAATAAGAAAGACTGCGAATTCTTTATTTAACCGGGCAACCTTTCCAGCAAATTCGGGATCGTTTTTGCAACACACCTCGAAGCGCCTGGCCGGCAGCCCTCAGCTCCTCTTCGCGCGGCTCATAGGGTAATCACGTCCTCAAGCATCAATTCGAGGGACGGTTTACACACCGGCAAAGATTTCGCCTGGCCGAGAACTTCTTCCACGAAATGGTTCTTACCGATGACACGGCTGACGATACTTCCTTTTCCGTAAAATTCTTTCCGGTGCCCTTCGGTACTTTTGTCGGCCACGAATTCGGCAAACAGAACACGCGATTGTGCCAGTTTTCCCGAAAAATAGCTCAACACATATTTCGGGAACAACCAGAGGATTGACTCAAACCCGAGCTAAGCACGATGGCTGCTCCAGCAATAGGTCTCGGGAGCACCGACCATACCGGCACGCACCGGGTTCAGATGGATGTAGGCCGTCAGTTCCAGCAGGTAGGTGTCGGCATCCACGAGAATGGCATTATACCTTCCCTGGAAGAGATGGCCGAACCGCTCAATCCCTTCCTGGACGAGAAGATAAAAGCGATAGCGGTCCGTGTCATCAACGAAAATATCCTGTCGGTCATTTTCACAGATAATGAAATGACACAACGCGCCGGGATAATGAATACGTGGTTTACGTGGCATGGAATAGAGATAGCATCAATTTAGCAACTTGCAATCTTTCAGGTCCGACCTGATGAACCTTTGTAGATAGCATCTAACCATTTAACCAAAATACTTATATCCCGTGAAAATTTGAGATGAAATTAGCGTTTATAACAGCGGTGAATGATATGCCAAACATGATCATAAAGATGATGTCGGTTAGGCCTAGGCACGGCAGTTACCTTTAAACACACCTTTTCAGGGCTAAAAAGGTGTGTTTAAGAGTAAAAAACAGGCTTATTTTGCTATTAGTTGCTGTCATTTCAGCAGTTTGGCTTGGTCCGACCCCGTAGTAGTGTGGTTCCTCCAGCTCGAAAAGGTCGTGTGACATGCGGCGGACACCTATGTTGTATTCCATCAGAAGCGTGACCAGCTGTTCGCCATTCATGAGGCCCACCGGCGTTTTATCCGGCTGATTGGCCTCCTTGATAGCTCCGGTGCTGAAATCACTGGTGGTAATGATCAGTCCCTGTTCATGGGCACCAAGGCTGCCGCGCACCTGTTGAACGGTCGGGCTCTGGATATTGCCTTTCCAGCGTTTGGCCTGAACAGCCATCTTAATGCGGACCACATCGCTGATCAGCAACGAGCCCCGGACATCGATACCGCCATCACCGCCGTACTTGGTCACCTCGATGCTTTCAAAGCCCATCTCAGCCAGCAGCTGTCCAACGAGTTCCTCAAATTGAGCCGGACTCAGATCCATCAGCTGGGAAAGCAACTTCTTTCGAATCTCTCGATTGTGCTTGGAAATCTGATACGGCAGGCCAGTCCCCATCCATTTGACGAGGCTGTAATACCCGGGTGATGTTCTAACAAAACGGCCGGGCTCACCGCTGGCCTTTGCCCGTTTGAGTTCAGTCACCAATTGGGCGTTCATGGTTGCTTCGGGAGTCTTGCCGGAGGTGTTCAACCAGCCCTGATTCATGGCATTGTCAGTAATGTCCCGGTAATGCATGGAGTTCCGGTTACCAAACTGATCCAGCACCTTTTCAGCGGCATCCAGAAAGGAATACGTCTCCTTCGAGTTATCCGAAAGGTTCACGTTCCTTGGTTCAGGCTCCTTAGCATCGCAAACAGCAACAATTTGAGTGTCCCGAAGAAAGAACGTCTGAGGCGCAACCTTCACAAAGGTCGACTGGTCCCCATGCTTTTTAATGTCCGAATACAAGCGGGCACTGACAGTAGCTTCCGGCGTTTTGCCATCGCTTGACCATAGACCCGCTTCCATGATCCGCTCGGCAATCTCTTTTGCATGGAGAGGCTTTCCAGCGTCCTTCAATATCTGTATGGCTGCGTCTTGAACGTTCATAAGCTGTTCCCATATTTATCAAGCCAATTCATGGCATCCTTGTAATCTGGATATAAAGACTTCAGTAGCGTCCAGAACTTACCTGAATGGTTCATTATCTTGGTATGAACAAGCTCATGGATGATGATGTAGTCAGAAACCAATGTGGGTGCTTTGACCAAGCGCCAGTTTAAAGAAATATTCCGATCATCAGAGCAATTGCCCAGCTTGGTCCTTTGGTCCCTTATATAAATCGCCTTGTAATTGAAGTGCAGCCTTTCTGCTAATGCTTCTGTTCTGGCAACTAAGTACTTCCTGGCTTCGTGTTTGTACCACTTCTTTTGAACTGCAGGATCAAGTAGATCCTTTTTGGCCCGGATGGTTTTAAAGCTGTGATCAATCAATATTTTTCGGCTATACGTATCATCGTAAAAATAAGAATACCGGTTGCCGAATAAAAGCAACTGGTTCCGAGCCAGCTCAATACGTGATTTCTTGCTGAAAAAGGATCGTTGCTTGGCAATCCATTTAGATTTTTTAGTCAGAAGCGCCGAAATATCATCATCCGTAAAGGAATGGGGAACCAGCACCCTTACATGCCCGTCTTCAGAGACCTTTATCCGGGCATGCTTTATATCCTTTTTTTGCAATGTATGATTTTCCGGCATCATCATCATTTCAACCCAAAGTTTTTCACAACACCCAGCATAATGGCATCCATAAGTTGGGCATCGTCATCAATAGCCAGCTGTTGGTAGTTGTCAGCAGCGGCAAAGATTTCAATGTTTACGCGTAGTCGATTAATTTCATTCGCCACATCCTGCCAGCCGATATAAACCTTCTTGCGGATAACCGAATCGACAACATCTTTCGCGAACTCTCTGGTTAGTTCTTCATGGAAGTCAGTGGTTCGAGCATTTTTAATAAGGGTGAAGATTTCAAACGTCCCCTTATCTTCAAAACCCATTCTCTGCGGCAGCGTTGCAATGTCATCCAGCTCGCTGTAAAGCTCACCCAACTCAAGAAGAAGCTGTTCAATCGCTTCACTCTCTTCCTGTTTCTTTTTAATGAGCTCATCCAGGCGGTTCTGAAACTCAACATAGGCCGCGCTGTTTGCTTCATTCCTCCGGATTACGGTTTCAATATCACGAATAATCTTTTCAGCTTTATCAGATGGAGAGAGCTTCGTCTCTTTAAGTTCATTCAGATAATTTGAATCAATTTTTACCTCAGGCAGGTGACCTTTAAAATCGATCAATCTGGCACTTTCCTGAATCAATTTTCTGGTTTTTGCTGCATAAATTTCGGAATCGAAATCAAGGCGTTTGAACTCTTCAAGGTAAATCTCATAAATCTCGTTGAGCCACAGATACTTTTCTCGACGATCCCGAAGTTTAGGATGTGGAGAAATAGCCTCCCACAGCTGGAGCACTTCTCTGTAATCCTGTTCAAACTTTCCCTGGTCCAGCTCTGTGAGCTTTCGGACAATCTCCATTGAGCATTCATAGGTGTCTTCAAGCTTGATATCTTTAAATGGCTCAAAGGCGGCTTCCAGCACATTTGGAAACTGATCAACCAGGCTTTCAACATCCTCAAATTCTCCGATATCTTCAGGATCATAATTCAGCGCTTCTTTATAATTTTCGAAGACACCCACATAGTCGACGATCCTGCCGAATTCCTTGGAGAGCTTTGAAATTTTGTCATCATAGGGTCGGTTGGTTCGGGCGACGGCCTGCAACAGGTTATGATCCCTGATCGGGCTGTCCAGATACATGGTTTGCTCAATCGGTGCATCAAAACCGGTTAGAAGCATGTTGCAGACGATAATGACCTTAAGATTATTGCCTTCTCGTTGTTCATCGGGGGTAATACGCTTTTTAAAGTTGGCGATCAATTGACGGCGCTCTTTATCCTCTTTGTAGTGGTCTTTGAACAGCTCGTATTTTTCTCCCTCTTCATAATTGCCGGTCGAAAAAATAATTGTCAGTTCCGAGCGGTCAAAATATTTTACAAGCTCATTGTAGTAGAGAACGCAGGCCTCCTTATCACAGGCAACAATCTGCGCTTTGAACCCCTGAGGCTCAACCACACTCTTAAAATCCACCGCAATGTCCTTTGCCAGAACTTCAATCCGGTCTTTGTGCTTCAAAAAGACCTTCCATGCCTGGACCCGCTTTTCTACCAGTCTTTTTTCATCCTCCGTCAAATCTGCGGTGATTTCGTCATAACCAGCCTTAAGCTTATCCTTATCAAGGAACCACTCCTGCGGGCCGAAGGTGTAGCGGATCGGAACCGTTGCACCGTCTTCAATCGCGTCCAGAATCCCGTACTTGTCCAGATAGTGTTCATGAGTACCCTGATCGGTCTTAATCCCGAACTCCTGATGGGTCTTGGGAATCGGCGTACCGGTAAAAGCAAAGCGCCTGGCATTGGGAAGCACATTCTGCAGTTCAATCTGAAAATCGCCGTACTGAGTTCGATGGGCTTCATCAATCAGGATAATGATATTGTCCCGGGTATCCTGACGAGTTCCCAATTCACGAAACTTTTGCACCGTGGTGATAAACACCCCGGCCGGAGCTTTATCGATGATATATTTCAAGTCACCAATGTTATACACCGGTCGGGCATTGGGAAAATCGCAGTCATCAAAGGTGCCGCCGATCTGTTCCCGAAGATCCTTGCGGTCAACCACGATATAAACCGTCGGATCATTAAGCCCCGGCGTGTTGCGGAGTTTATAAGCGGTGTAAAGCATGGTCAGGCTTTTGCCTGAACCTTGGGTGTGCCAGATAACCCCTTGCTTCAAATCGGACTCTGCAACCCGGTGAACAATCTTGTTGGCAGCGCGAAGCTGCTGATACCGAGCAACCTTCTTGATAATTTTGCCGTCCGTCCGCTCAAAGACCAGAAAGTTCTTCACGATGTCCAACACTCGGGCCGGTTGCAGCAGACCGATAATCCCCAGCTTCATGCGCTCCAGCACGTCACCATTGGGCAGTCGTTCCACATCAAAATGCTGAAACCCATCTTCATCATTCAGATAGGTTCGGCAGAGGTCATTATCTTGATCTAAAATCGGATTGGATTGCCCTGTTTCCAGTACGGTACTTTTCCACTCATTAAAATAGGATGAGGATGCTCCGGGAATGCCGTATTTGGTGATACGCCCATTGCAGGCCACACCAAATCCATGACACATAAACAGCTTGTCCGCCCGTTGATCATACGTGGAAAACTGCTTTACCCCCTCTAGCCAGTTTGTTCCCTTGCGTGCCCGCTGCTTGGCCTCAATAGGCACAAGTGGAATACCGTTCACCAAGAGAACAATATCCGTCTTCACCATTTTGAAGCCCTGTACCCAATACTGGTTGGTAACGATGAGGCTGTTCTGCCAAATATCCTCAAAGTCGATAAAATGAAAATCCCTGTCTTCACCTTCCACCGACAGAGTGATTCCTTTCACCAGCTTTTCTATAAAGTTTTCGTTACCGATAATCGGACTGGGATTATTCAGGTGCTGCAGCAATTGATCTACGGCGATTTCCGCTACATCTGCAGAGACGCCGTTAATCGCAGCAACCTTTTCAACCAATATCTGGGTAATGACCGGATTGGAAAATGGTCGGTTGTAATCCTTCAAGTCTTCATGGCTCTGAAAAGTCCAGCCCATTTTGCTGAGCCATTCTGTGACCGGTTTTTCAACGCCTTTGAGTTCTGAGATTCTGCCCATGGTTTACATCTCCTCCAGTAGCTTGTTGATTTTTTCCACATCCACCCGCACCTTGCCGGTCAATAGATTTTGCATGAGCGATTTTTTTAGGGTTTTCAAAGATTGGATTTTGGAAATATTTTTGCTGTTAGCCTTTGATATAGTTCCGATTTTGTCACTTATTTGACATTGTTCATCATAAGGGGGGCGAAATAATTTCATGTTTCTGATATCTCTATCACCAATTGCTGGATAATTCGTTCCAGCCACATAACTGAAAAATTGTGCTTCACCAATCGAACTCAATATTTGATAAAAGTGGAAATTATTATCCTCTTCATTCTTTTGCGATAGCACAAAAAAACCAGTGGAACATATCCAGTTTTCTTCATTTGGAGGCTCGTAGACAGCAAACGCTTTTAAGTTAGGGCGAACGCCAGAAATGAGGATATCTCCTGATTTTATAATGCGCCGGGCTCGCCCCGGAGATTCTTTAAAAACGTATTCAGGGCAACTATTAAAATCGATTGATTCAGTATTGACTGCCTCGATGGTGATATATCTGAACTTAAAATCCGGATCAGTTTTCGATGGTAGTGTCTCACCATTGATATGAAAAACGTCTTTAACCCTTTTAACTTTCCACCCCTTAGGCACTTTGCCAAATTTATCATCCACATAAAATTCATCCTCGCTGCGCCAGGTACCATCAGGCTTCAGCTTTCCGGTGAGCAGGTTTTGCATGAGGGATTTTTTAAGGCGCTCCGCAGCCTTGATGCTGTTTTCCACCGCTTCAATGGCTTCATCCACTTTGGAAAGAATCCCGGCAATGGCTTTTTGTTCATTTAACTCTGGCTTTGGAAGCTTTGACTTTAGATAGTATTTGTAATCCAGATTGCGAATTCCCGTTGTCTGGAATTGCATACTTGATGTTATGCCCATCTCATACATTTGCTGTAGACAGTAATACGCAAACTTGGGAAAAAAAATATCTCTATCCACACATATACGCTGTATAAAGTTGGCAAAAACGAAGGCTTTATCAGCAACTGCCTTGTCAATAAACCCAACCCTTCCAACGGGCTGAGTATTACTTCCACCAGACCTTTCTATTAAAATGTCGCCAGCATTAATTAGCTTTTCCTTCTTTTTTGAAGCCGATAACGATCTGTAAGCTATATCATCAAGAAACAAGTACCCTTGATTAGAAAAATTTGTGCTTCTTATAACACCAATTGCGTCATTTCCAGGTTCTTGTCCCCATTCCCCAGCATCGTTTGCTAACAAAGAAGCTTTAAGCTTAAAAACATCGAAGGCAGGTGTTACTCCAATAATTGAATAGTTCACTTTACTGCCTCCGTTAGCTTTGACAGCAACACATCAATTGACTTTTCCGCCAGTAAAGTTTTCCTATAAGCTGTAACTGCCTCCTTCAGATCAATCTCCTCCTCCGGCTCGAAGGTATCCACATAGCGAGGGATATTGAGGTTGAACTCGTTCTCTTCCAGCTCTTCCATATCCACCACGGAGAAATAACGTTTGCGCAGTTCCGGATCGGCCAGCATGGTCAACAGTTCGGTTTCCACCTCATCAATGGCGATGCGCTCTTTTTCAGCTTGTCCTTCGGCATCAGCGATACGCTGCTCTTTCTGTTTAATCAGTTTTGCAAGAGTTTCTTTGGCCTTTTGCAGATTGTTTAACTGTGTTTTTGTCGGCTTCTTGCCTTCCGCTTCTTTGGCTTTTATCAGGTCGTCGGCCTTCTGGCGCTTCTCTTTGGCCAGCTCGATGTCCTCTTGGGTATCCAACTCAATTTCACCTTTTTTGAAATCCAATTCTTCTTGAATCAGGTCTCTCAGGCGAGACTTCTGGGAAGTGATCCATGCTTTGGCGGTCTCCATATCACCCCATGACTCAAGGATGGTGGAGATACGCAGGATGTCCTGCGGAAGGAGCGTGTTCATATTTGATTCTTCTTTATACCAGCCTTCTTTGGCGGCATAGACCATCAGCACCTTATCTTTACGTTCCTCCGGCTTATTTTTATTGAGCAGCAGGATAGAGCCGGGAATGGTGGTGCCGTAAAAGAGATTGCCGGGCAGCACAACGATTGCGTCAATGATGTTGACCGCATTGACAAACTCTCCGTCCTTATTGATCGGTCCCTGCAAAAATCCACGACGGATCAGATATTCATCATCGGCCTTTCGGTTTTGACCATCTTCCTCTTCAGTTTTTTCAGGCTGACCACGAAACAGCACACCCTGCGGACACACAACTCCGGCCTTGCCGCTTTCATTCATTGAGGCAACAATGTGCTGAAGAAAGGCAAAGTCTCCGTTTGAAAAAGGCGGAATTCCATAATCAAAACGTTCATAAGGATCGTTGAAATCTTCCTTGCCCGGATAAACCTTTTGAGGTGAACCATCTTTTTTGGTGATCGACTTCCCCTTTTTATCTTTTTTGGTCTCACCGTTTTGCCACCAATCCTCCTGCGAGAAAGGGAAATTTGCCATCACTAGATCAAAGGTTTTGATCGTCAGATCATTATCATCGTCAGTGAATTTTGGTTCTTTAAGTGTATCACCAAGACGGACATCAGCATCCAAACCATGCAATATCATATTGATCCTTGCAATTGACCAGTTATTTGGTGCCGATTCTTGGCCGAACAATCGAATGTTTTTTTGATTTCCTGTACTGGTCTTTATATATTTTGCTGTTTTGATCAAGAAGCCCCCAGAACCACAGGTAGGATCATAAACTGTTTTTCCTTTTTGAGGCTTCAGATAACGAACTATTATATCAACAACCTCCTGAGGTGTGAAAAACTGACCGGCAACGGTACCTCCTTTGTTCTCATCAGCAAATCGTTTGATCAAATATTCATAGGCATCGCCCAAAATATCCACAGAGGCGTTGCGGTTGCTCAAATCAACCGCATCCAAATAGTTAACAAGTTGACTCAATACCTGAGGGTTTAATCTTTTCCCGCCGGAGCCATCTGGCGAAGGCTCATTCCAACGCACGGTATTGATGACCCCCTTAAGAGAGGTATTAGAATCGGCAATGGCATTCACCGCCTTGTTTAAGGCATCGTTCTTTTTATCGAGTGGCGCTTTACGAACATCCTCCCAAAAACACCCATCAGGAATGGTAAAGTCATGTTTGTCTGATATTATTTTCTGCTTTTGTTTGTCGTTAGGCTCTACACCATACTCTTTCTTAAATTCTTGAATGCCGTGCTCAATCTCCCATGTATAGTTATCAGAAAGACGCTTAAAAAACAGAAGAGAGAGAATGTATGACTTATAGTCCTCAACTTTATCTCTTAGAATATCGGCCATACCGAAAAGGGTGCTGCCTAATGCTTGTTTGGTTATCATTAAATAAAACTCCGTTTAGCTGTTATTCGCTTTTGTTGTCATCGTCTTGACCTGAATTTGCCGCCGCTCCCCCAGCCTCAACCCATTTGTCCACCTGTTCTTTTTTGAATTTCCACAGGCGACCCATTCGATGAGCGGGCATTCCGTGCTTATCGATCCACTTGTAGACGGTATCCTTACCAATCCCAAGGTATTTGCATATTTCGTCCACTGACAACCAGCGATCATCTATTTCTGCCATGTCTCATACTCCTCTTGGGGGCTATTGCTTTTTGCCATGACCTCAACAGAGGCAGTTAAGGAATGCTGCAAGGACAACACTCCCAATTTAATTCGCCTTGCAAATATACTGAGATGAACGCCTGATGTCAAATATTCTTTGCCGATTTAAGCCGATTTCATTCTATTCTGCTGGATACCAGCGTCCGGAGGCAATCCTCTCCATATTATGGCCGAGCTTGTAATTGTACAGCCAAACAGGCCGGATCAAGTCGTTCGACTCCACCGCCAACAGAACCCGCATATAAACGCAGCGGCCATTCGGATCAAATGCCTCCAGCCGGTCGATGGACGGCAGGTCGAAGCCGAGATTGGCGAAAGTAACATAATCAAACGGGGTCGGGCCAAGCCAAAATACTGAAAACATAGCTTAAATCATCACATTTCCCCTGTTTTCAGGTCTTAAAGCGCCCTTTTTATGGCAAAAATGATTACTCTAAGAAAAAAATAAAGTGGTCAACCCTAGGATTATTTACGTTTTTTAAAATTTGGTTGTTACTCTCCCCGATTTGCCGCCGCCGAATGGCAATGAGCGTCAACGGTGCAGCAGACAAGTTATGCCGATTAACCTACAGCACCATTAAACGGTCTGGAAATCAGCGCGGTCACAGGGCTGACCCAGAATCTCTTTAACGCGGCCAACAGCGCCACCTTCAAGTCGCACCTTGATCCCATGAGTATGAACAGCAGATTTAGTTAAAATATCTTGCACAACACCAGTGGTAAGTTTCCCCGTGCGTTGATCGCATTTCAAAACAATATTCACCCGTAATCCGGCGCGAATGTTTTCTCTTCTGGTGCCGTCCATTGCCATTTCTCCCCCAATTTGACTTTAAATCATTCATTGGCGGCATTGCCCGCCCTACCTTCGGTTCAATATAAACCCCGTATAACTCAGAGAGACCAAGGGCGGTTATATTTACTCACTGTTTAATCAACTAAACTATGCTGGCTTGGTGTTCTTGCGATAACTACCAGGTTCAACATCACCAAGCCGCTAAAACAATTCCGCACCGTACACCTATAGTTAGCATCTGTAAATAAATCTAACAATTACCTCCGCCCACACCTTGCCAAGGTTCGAGTTAAAAGCAGAAAAGTCACTTCCGGAAAGACTAAGCACTGATAGTTGTCAACTTCACAAATAACTAGCCAACCGCGTCAATAGTGTACGCCTGTTTATGCTTGTAACTGCTCGGCATTGTTTTTGCTGTTATCTGAAATAAGCACACTATACCTGCAAAAAGACCCTAATTGAGGGGATTCCCCCCAATTCACCCCCTTGTTCAGCGTAATTTTGCGGGATATCGAGAATTTATTAGTTATAGATCTATTAAACGAAGCAATAAGGAGAATGTTGCATGACTGTTAAAAAAATTCTGCTCAGTATCGCCCTGATCGCCCTAGCATCTACAACTTGGGCCAACGTCCAAGAATCAGCCCATACCCCATCCCATGAAAAAGAAATCACAGCTCTCAGCGGCAAACCAACGCCTGATCAAACAATCCAGTTGCTAAAACAGGGCAACAAGCGTTTTGTTAAGGGAGAAACTATTCATCCCAATTCCAACTCAGCACGCCTCATTCAGGCCGGACAAGAGAATCAGGGTGACTATGCCTATGCAACTGTGATCACCTGTTCTGATTCACGGGTACCAGTTGAGCTGATTTTCGATGCCGGGATTATGGATATTTTTGTAATTCGGGTTGCTGGTAATGTAATTGATGTGGATGAAGCAGGGTCTATTGAATACGGTCTAGCTCATGTCAACACACCGGTACTGGTCGTTCTCGGACACACCCAGTGTGGCGCCGTCACCGCTGTGGCAACTGCTCTTAGCGGCCATGGCCATCCTCTTGAGCGCAATATCCCAGCGCTGGTTGACAACATTGAGCCTGCAGTAAAAAAAGTTTTGGCTCAGCACCCAGGAGCAACGCTGCAAGATACTATCAGCCTGAGTGTTGAAGAGAACATCTGGCAAGGAATTGATGATCTGTTTATGACCAGCCCAGCTACCCGCGAGCTGGTCAATTCAGGTAAGGTGAAAGTTGTTGGTGCGATATATGATGTTGGTACTGGTAAAATTAACTGGTTACCCGAGCAAAAAACTTTTGATATTCTGCATAGTGTTGAACAAAACCCACACCGGGCGCTAGAAGCAATGGCTAATTAACGCTAATCATGGTTAAAGATAAACACTGAATATGCCCACTTGGAGATTAAGTCCCAGTGGGCATATTATCTGGCATCAAAAGGAAATTCGCCCACTTTGACGGGCATTCCCTTCTCTCTTTAGCACCACTTACGCATCATGATCAGCGGTGCCAATCATTTTGCTACTATTATTTTGACTTAAAACAAAACGTGACAGCATGTGCTTCATATGATCCGCTTGGCTCGAAAGCTCTTCGGCAGCTGCAGCAGATTCCTCAGATGTCGCGGTGCTCTGTTGTACCACTTGATCTATTTGATTTAAGCCGATATTAACCTGTGAAATTCCCTGTGCCTGTTCACCGCTAGCCACAGCAATTTCAGCGACCAAAACACTTACCTTACCGATTGAACTAACAATGCCACTCAACGCAGAAGATGTTTCTTCAGCGATCTGCGAACCATTCTTGGTTTTTTCAACCGATCCATGAATCAGTTCCGCTGTTTCACTGGCCGCTTTTGCACTTCTTCCGGCAAGGCTACGTACCTCTTCCGCTACCACGGCAAACCCCTTACCATGTTGTCCAGCTCTGGCTGCTTCTACTGCAGCATTTAACGCTAATAAATTGGTTTGAAATGCAATTTCATCAATAACTTTGATGATTTTACTGATATGTTGACCAGCTTCATTAATCTCATGCATAGCAGCAACCATTGCCTCCATGCGCTGATCACCCTTGGCAGCGGCTTCATTTGCTTCCACTGCCAGCTGACTCGCCTGTGTAGCATTTTGGGAGGTTGTGGAAATTTTCGCACCCATCTCATTCATGGAACTACTGATCTCCTCTAACGAAGCGGCTGTTTCAGTTGCTCCCTGCGCTAGCATTTGTCCTGAATCAGCAACCTGATTGCTGGCAGAATTAATCTGATCGCCAGCAGCGTTGATTTCGGTAACTAACGAGTTAAGGTCGACACACAAAGTTTTCAACGCATTACGAAACTGATCCTGATCATCGAATGGCGTTACACTGATGCTTAGATCACCCTTAGCAATGGCTTGCAGTGTCGGGATAAGCTCGTTTTCCATACTATCGGCAAAAGCATCCATACTTGTCGCCATCTGCCCCACTTCATCCTTACGGTTTGGCATGTTAAGCCGACCACCAAATCGGCCTCGGCCAATTTCATCAATCATTCTTGCCGTTTTGACCAGCGGCGTTGCAATATGACCAGCAAAAATAAGCCCAGCGATAAGCGCAATCAAAATAGACGCAGCTGAAATAACACTTATAGTCCACAGGGTAAGACTTTTAGTCCTCTGAGCCTCAGTAATAGATCGCTCTTTCGCTGGATCAATGATCGCTTCCATCCCTTTTTCGGTAGCAGCATCCATCTGAGTAAGAAGTTGATTCATTTGCTCAGCAAGTTGATTCGCACTTTGGTCATTCGCTCTAATCTTTTGAATCTCTTCACCAAAATAATGAACCGTGTTGAGTAACTCACGCCCCACCTGCTCAATAGATCCAGCATTTATCAGCGTCTCCTGCCATTGGGAAACCCCACGATTGAGCACTTCAAGTTGTTGATTCAATTTTGAATAGGATTCAGTTGTTCGCTCATAAAAATAATCATGCAGAGCAGTTTGAAACGTAAGCGCGTTAGCAATAACAGCTTCGTTCATCACCATATCGATAGCAACCCACTTGACCATAACCGGAATATTAGCCTTTTTTTCAGCAGCCTCCTTGATCGGATCAATCTGTTCAACCATGGTGGTATCAAGGAGCTCAAGCAACTGCACAACCTGCTGATCCATCGACTCTTTTAGCTGTAATTTTTGCTGTGCCAATTGACGATATTGAGCCATAACAGCCTGATAGTTGCCCAGTGTTGATTTTAGCGTTTTCACAACAGTCTGTAGTTCAGCTTCATGAACAACCATTGCTGACCACTCTGCCAACCCATCGCTAATATCAGCGTATGTCGCAGTAAAACCTTGATAGTTCTCATCCGTTGATTTCTCACGAAATGCCGTCGCTGCAGTGCTCATCAGCAGGATTTTTTGCGTCACCCCTTCATTCATCACCATATCGATGTCGGACCAATAACCAAGATCGGTAATTTTCTTTGCCATCTGCGAGGAACCAAACAAACCAGTCCCAGCAACAGCGATCAACAGTCCAATAACAACAATAATGCCGAACAACATTTTAGCTCTAATATTCATCACTTTTCTCCATAACGATTAGCGAGCAGATTGTCGAACGTAACAAGGATCCTGTATATTTATTCCAAGATCAGAAATCACTACTGTCCGGTTGAAAAATATAATAACAACGTAAGCCATTGAGAATACTAGTTCTTTGACATAACTAATTCATTTTCGATTTGAATTCATCTACTCAAGTGTGTGTTGATACCTTTCTG
>Ga0265295_1002348_pt1 | contig 30326 bp, 21 predicted proteins | sample Munlansysbiofilm_FD_192503 | JGI IMG/M metagenome (GOLD analysis project Ga0265295, IMG submission 192503) | Leachate microbial communities from a municipal landfill in Southern Ontario, Canada - Methane capture system biofilm | ecosystem: Engineered > Solid waste > Landfill > Unclassified ... | reverse complement strand
CAGCTTTGAGGCATCGGGAAAATCCGTTACCGTACGGCCGAACTGATCTTCACGGAGAAACACCTTGGCATGGATGGCCTGAAAGGGCTTCAGCCACAAAACGATCCGCAGCAGGTCTCGGACAATATCATCCATGATCTGCCAGTCATTGCTGGTACGATCAAGGGCATCGAACACAAGAAATCCCCTGATCCCTTTTTGCTGAAGCATCCCATTCAGTTTTTCCACGCATTTCGCCAGCGCTTCCGGATTTGACCGAACCCAGTCCACCGTACCGGGCCAATCCTTAACAGGAATATCTTCTCCCGTGATTTCCGCCGCCCAGCGCAAAACGGCAGCCTGCCAGATCCTGTAGGGGGGATGGCTCTGTCTTAAAAGATCCGCAAAAACATCCATATTGGGATAATGGGCAATGTTTTCATGGACGGCAAACCCTGTCCTGACCAGGGCATGGGCAAACTCCCGCACCGAAGCCCCCAGCACAGCACGCAGATTCGGCGCATTGAGGGCCGCCGCCCAGAAAGTTTTTCCCACCCCCCTTGACCCCACCACCAGGTTCGACTCAGGCCTCAGGGCTTTGACATGGGCGCGGGGCATGTATAGCTGACCCGGATCAGGCGACTGCCCGTAACTGGATGTTTCATAGGGAAGGGCGGCAATGAGGGCCTCCCGGATCCTTGCAGCATCATTCATGGGATTCTCCGTCAAATCCGATAATTGCATCTATCCCCCGGAGCAGAGGCCCGAAAACAGCCTTCACTTCATCTTTGCCCATACCCTGAAAACGGGAATGGATGGATTGCAGTGCTGCAAACCCCCTGTGCCAACGAATGGGCCAGGGAAAGTGGGGAGCGGTCTCGTCGGCCTGATCGAAACTGAAATATGCATCCGCAGGTTCCCCCGGAGGAATCGCGTCATAAAGCTCTTCGGCAAAGGTTATCCAGGAACGCTCACACAGGCCGTCAACATATTCCTTTGCGTTCACTTCCGGAATCATGGCTCCCACCATCTGAAGGCGCTCACGGATCTCACACGCAACACCTGTCCGCCGCCAATGCTGAAACAAAATCCTGTAACCGGACCAGGCCTGCTCCCCGTCAATGGAAAACAGCAGAATCCCCTTTGCCCCCAGATCCGTTATACAGGCGGAAGCCACTTCGTCGATGCCAGCCCGGGCATCCATCAGAATAACATCGGGTTGCCAGCGATTTTCCAGCGCTGTCAGAAGACGAGCCAGACGGCCAGCCCAGGGCTCCCGCAAGCCTTCCCCATCCATCCCAGGCATCCAGACCCTTCCGAGTTTGGCCACATACTCTCCCGGATTCCGTCCATGGGCAGGAACGACATAAATGTCTCCGTCATGGGAAAGGTCACTTTTTGTCACCATGTCTTCGAAAACGACGGCACCGTTCCCCACCAGATCCTCCACAAGCCAGTCCGTGATGCCATAGGCAGGCCGTCTTTCATCGGGCAGCAGAGAGGTGGAAATGCCGGGCGATTCCAGGTCCAGATCCAGAACCATGACACGTTTTCCGGATTGGGCCAGGGACCACGCAGCCACAGCCGATGCCGTAGAACGCCCCACACCGCCTTTAATGGAAAAAAACACAATACGCGACGCACCGGAAGAAACCGGCTCAATCCTTGCCCAATCGGTTTCCGTTGCCAGACGATCCACAACGGTGACGGCATCGAACCCCTGAAGCGGAAAATGCAGGGCACCCTGTTTCACCATCTCCAGCGAAGGCTCAAAAAGCACCATGCGTTCCGCAGGAAACGTGTGCGGGCCAAGGCGTTTTTCCAGCGCGTGCACGATGGTTTCCACCGCTCCTCGGGTTTCAGGCTGATCCTGTAATTTTTCATCAAGAATCAGACGGATACGACCATTCAGATCCCGGTTAAGGATCACGGGTTCCAGTTTTTCCAACGCTTCTGTCAGGGTGCCCAACACTTCACGGATGACAGGCAGAATCTCATCAAAAGTCGTCATGAAATCAGCCCCTCCCAAATCGCCTTTTTCACCAGATTGTAAACCTTTCCGGCCCCATCCCGGTGAGATGCGGCAATCTCCCGGGTAAAATCTCCCTGAGGCGCATACCGCTGGGCAATATTCCAGTCAGAAAAGAATTCCAGTGACGACAACGAATAGCTCACCCCATCGTGATATCCTGAACGGTAGGCTTCGTAATGCTCCCAGATACAATCCACGTGAACCCGATCCTTTTTACGAGCGGGGCTTCCGCTTGCAGAATCAATTTTCATGCCGAATGCGCACATCAGCCGCTTCAAACCGCATTCTGCTGCCAGACCATAGAGATGATCGGCATTGGCCCAACGGGCCGCAGTGAAAAGCAGCTCCGCATCTTCCCAGTGACGTTTATGCGCATCTAAAAAATCAGTGGTCATCTTCATGAAGAACCTCTTATCCCATCAGACAATCCATGGCAAGCCAGCTCCAGCCACACCCTCCCCCTTCAAAGAACAGAGTGCCACAAAACTCTCCACCAGCACCCCCTTCACCGCCGCCATGGGCGGGGCTGCCCCAAGCTCCCTCTCAAAACTCGTCATGGCGATGTCCATGCCGCAGGGGGCAATCCAGGAAAAGGGGGTCAGATCCAAAGAGACATTGAGGGCCAGACCATGAAGGCTCACCCCGTGGCGCAGGCTGATGCCGATGCTGGCAAGCTTGCGGCCTTCCACCCAGAGACCGGGGGCCTCATCCCTGCCCCCGGCTTCAAGCCCGAAAGCCTTCGCACAGCGCTCCATGATCCTTTCAAGAAGCCGCACCCAGTCCCGCACCCCAAGACCCCGCCTCACGATGCTGAAAACGGGATAAGCCACCAGCTGGCCCGGCCCGTGAAAGGTCACAAGCCCCCCCCTTCCCGTTTCCAGAATCCCCACCCCACGGGCCAGCATCTCTTCCTCGGAAAGCCTGAAAAACCCCCGGCCTCCCCGTTTTCCCAAAGTAAAAACCGGCGGATGCTCCACAAGAAAAAGCACATCCCGCCGGTTTTCATTGTTTTCCTTTTCCGCCAGTACCTGAAGCTGACGGGCGTACGCCGCTTCCCAGGACAAAAGCCCCAGATCCACGACGTCGAAGTCCATGCTACATGCCCCCGCAGAGGCAGGGCGTTCTGGCGGCGGCTGTCTCATCCAGACGACGGACGCGGGTACGCTGGGGAGCCTCATGGAGAAGATCGGGGCTTTCCTCCGCTTCTTTGCGGATGCGCTTCATGGCTTCGATGAAGCGGTCCAGCTCCTCCACACTTTCCGTTTCCGTGGGCTCCACCATCATGGCACCGGCCACCACCAGGGGGAAATAGACGGTGGGCGGATGAAAGCCCAGGTCTATGAGGCGTTTGGCCACATCCAGGGTGCTGACGCCAAAGCTTTTCAGATTTTTATCCGAAAACACGCACTCATGCATGCACACCCGATCCTGGGCGATATCGTAGAAATCCTTAAGACTGGCCCGGATATAGTTGGCGTTCAGCACGGCCATCTCACTCACCCGCTTCAGCTCCGGCCCGAGGCTCCGGATATAGGCCCAGGCCTTGAGCAGCACCCCGAAGTTCCCGTAAAAGGCATGGAGACGGCCGATGGACAGAGGCGCTTCCGTTTCCAGGGCATAACCCCCTTCCCTTTTCACCACACGGGGAACGGGAAGAAAGGGTGCCAGTTTTTCCACCACACAGACAGGCCCGGCTCCCGGCCCGCCTCCGCCGTGGGGGGTGGAAAAGGTTTTGTGCAGGTTAAAATGCATCACATCCACACCCATGCGCTTCATGTCCACATAGCCCATGACCGCGTTCATGTTGGCCCCGTCGCAGTACACAAGGCCGCCTTTGGCATGAACGATGGCTGCGATTTCGGCAAAATGGCTTTCAAAAAGCCCCAGGGTGTTGGGGTTGGTAATCATGATGCCTGCGGTGCGGTCATCCATAAGGGCGGCCACGGCTTCCGGATGAAGAATGCCGTCTTCCCCGGACGCAAGGGCCACGGGCTTCATGCCGCAGAGGGCGGCGGAAGCGGGGTTGGTGCCGTGGGCCGTGTCCGGAATCAGAATCCTGTCCCGCTTTTCTCCCTGAGACCGGAACCAGGCGTCAAAGAGCATCATGCCGCAAAGCTCCCCGTGGGCTCCGGCTGCGGGCTGAAGGCTCGCCGCATCCAGACCGGTTACGGCCTTCAGCATCTCCTGAAGCTCAAACATCAGCTGAAGAGCACCCTGGCTGAGGCTTTCCGGCAAAAGGGGATGGGCTGAAGCAAACCCCGGCAGGGCCGCAAGCTTTTCATGGATCTTGGGATTGTACTTCATGGTGCAGGAACCCAAGGGATACATGCCCGAATCCACGCCATAGTTCCACTGGGAAAGTCGGGTGTAGTGGCGCACCACCTCCAGCTCCGAAAGATCCGGAAAATCCGGGCCTTCGCCCTGAAGGGCTTCGGGAAGCTCTTTCGCAGGGGGTACGTCCGCTGCGGGCATGGAAAAGGCGGTGCGGCCCTTTTTCCCCTTTTCCCAGAGAAGGGCTTCTTTGAAGATCAGCCCCGTTGTCGCAAAATCACCGTTCATAAAAGCTCCCCCCTGATGGCTTCCACCAGTGCGTCCATATCTTCCCTTGAGGCGGTTTCCGTGGCGCAGAAAAGAAAGGCCTCCTTCATCTCCGGCATTTCCGGATACAGGCCTTCAAGCCCAAGACCCGCCACCATGCCCTTTTCCATGAGTTTTTCCCGGATGCGGCCAAAGCCCTGGGCCGCTTTCAGGGTAAACTCATTGAAAACAGGGCTTGTGAAAAGGGGAGTGAACCCCAGCCCTTCCAGGGCCTTTTTCAGATAGGCCGCCTTGTCGCGGTTCAGGGCGGCAAGCTTCCGGATGCCCGTACCGCCGAGGGTGGCCATGTACATGGCAGATGCCGTGGCGCAGAGGCCCTGATTGGAACAGATGTTGGAGGTGGCCTTTTCCCTGCGGATGTGCTGCTCCCGCGTGGAAAGGGTGAGGACAAAGCCCCGCTCGCCGTTCATGTCTTTTGTCTGGCCCACCACCCGGCCCGGCATGTTCCGCACATGGGCCATGCGGCAGGCGAACATGCCAAGTCCCGGCCCGCCGAAACTCTGGGGAATGCCGAGACTCTGGCCTTCTCCGCAGACGATGTCCGCTCCCTGACTTCCCGGACTGGGGAGGAGGCCAAAGGCAAGGGGTTCCGTGAAGGCGGCCACCAGCAGGGCCTTTGCCCCGTGGCTGAGGCTGACGGCGCTTTGCAGATCTTCAATACAGCCGAAAAAGTTGGGGCTCTGCACGGCAAGGGCCGCCAGATCGTCCATGCCTTCAAGCCCGGAAAAATCCGTCCGGCCCGTTGCGGGATCCACGGGAAGGGTCAACACCTCAAATTCCGTAGGCGCGAAATAGGTCTGCACCACCTCCCGGTAATGGGGATGGATGGCCTGGGACAGGGCCACCTTTTTTCTCCCCTTTCCGAGGCGGATGGCCATAAGCAGGCCCTCGGCCAGGGCGGAGGCCCCGTCATACATGGAGGCATTGGCCACCTCCATACCTAAAAGCCTTGCCGTGAGGGTCTGGTATTCAAAAATGGCCTGCAGGGTACCCTGGCTCACCTCCGGCTGGTAGGGGGTGTAGGCCGTGGTGAATTCCGAACGCCCCAGAAGCTGGGGAATCAGGGCCGGGATGTAATGGGAATAACTGCCCGCTCCCATGAAAACCCTGTTGCCGGAACCCGCAGCCATGGAAGCGGCAAGGCTTTCCATGCGAATGATAAGATCCCATTCCGTGAGGGGAGCGGGAAGATCCATAGGAGTTTCCCGGCGGCAGGCGTCGGGAAGAGCCTCAAACAGAGCCTCCACCGAAGGCAGGCCCACCCGTTCCAGCATGGCGGACACATCCTCCGGCGTATGGGGAAGATAGCGCATGGTCTTTAAAGTCCCTTCAGCATTTCGCGGTAGGCCGGGCTGTCCATGAGAGCGGTCAGGCTGGCGGGGTCGTCCGGCGTGATCTCAAGAATCCAACCCTCCCCATAGGGCGAACGGTTCACCAGCTCAGGGGTATCCTCAAGGCTGCGGTTCACCTCCGAAACCGTTCCGGAAACGGGCATATACACCTCACTCACCGCCTTCACGGACTCCACCGTGGCGCAGACAGCGCCCTTTTCCAGATGGCTTCCCGGCTCGGGAAGCTCCACGAAAACCACATCCCCCAGCTGATCCTGGGCGTAATCCGTAATGCCCATGCGGGAAGGGCTTGTGTCCGCCGCCAGCCATTCGTGGGCATCGGTGTAGCGCAGATTGTCCGGGGTCTGAATGTCCTGAATATCCTTCATGGTGCTAAGCTCCTTTATGGTTTTAGGTATTTCATAAAAGGGAGGCCCCTTTTATGGGGTAAATTTGTTTTATTTCCATGGATTCAGAAGCCGTACTCCACCCGCTTCCATATCCCTGGTGTTTTCGGTTACAGACTGAAAAACCGGAACCCCGCCCCTGCCACCGTATACACCACATGGGAGCATACCGTAAGCTCCGGCCACTGGGCTTTGAGATCACGGGCATAGCGGCTCACCTGCTCCACTTCCTCTGGTCTTGGGCCTTCCCTCTTTTCAAAATCCATCTCCGCTGCTTTCTGGCGGGAGAGGTGCTTGAATTCCAGCACATGGGCTTTTCCCTCAAAGCGGCTTCCCGGCCTGCCCATGGCTTCAAAATCGCTGCGGCCCGAAGGTCGGTTCACCTCAATGGCAATGAAAAGGTGGCGGGAAAGGAAACGGGCACACAGCTCAAAAAAGGTGGTGCGGAAAAAGTTCTCGTTGGCTTTATCAAAGGCCTGGGCCGGGATCTGCCCCACATAGGTTCTCCAGTATCCGGCAAAGAGTTCGGCCATGTCGCCATTTTCGAGAAAGGCCTCGAAAATTTCGGCGTAGTCACCGGAGACATCAATTCTTTCAAGCTCGTTGAAGTATTCCGCAAAAATCCTTTTGGTGCTGAGATTGGGAAATCCCACCCGAAACTCCGCCTTAAAGGTCACCATACCGAGATAATAGAGGCTGATGGGCAGAAATTCCGGAGAAAAGAAGCGGTTCATGCTGAACCGGCTTCTCAGCAGGGTCAGGTCTGCCCTCAGGGTGCCTTCCAGCATGAGGTGCTCCAGAAGCTCCCGTGCCGGATGATCGCCGCCTGCCAGCCGCCGCAGCCAGTCCACACTGACCCGCAGGTTGTCGTCCATGGTTTCGGAAGGGATCTCACCATTATTAATGAGAAGCTTGCTCAGATAAAAATTGCAGATGGTGGAATTGTAAAGGGGATTTTTTGCATCGGGCAGAAGACGGTAGCCATTGTAGTGGATTTTCAGATCTTCCAGCACACGGGCTTTCAGGCTTTCGGGCCATGGATGCTCTGAAAAAATGGCATCCACATAGCTTTCCACCTCGCCTTGTGTAAACCCGAGCATCTCCAGAACATTTTTTTCCAGAGTAATGACCTCTGCAATATTAAAACCGCTGGTGAGATCATCCATGGTTACGGGCAGCACACCGGTGATGAAAACCCGTGCCACAGAGCCTTCCCCCACACCGGCCTTGATGACCTTGTAAAAGGAACGCACGAAGGAATCCCCCGTGGTCAGGGCATTGTACAGCCTGTCCTGACGGGTGGTGAGGAGCTGGTTGGTGAAGTTGTCGTATTCATCAATGATGATGTGCACAGGGGGAGGCGCTGTCATCAGTACCCTGCTTAAAAGAACTTCAAGGGTTTCGGATGCGGATCGGGAGGTGAAGAGATCAGAGAACTTCCCATAATCGGCATATTTTGTGGCAAACTTTGAAAACGCCATGTGGCACACCAGATCAAAGGAGGCTTCGATTTCTTCCAGACGGTCACTGACCTTGATTTTTGAGAAATCAAAACGCAGAACAAGGTGGCTGTTTTTAAGGGGAGAAGGAGTGCGACCAATTTCCGTATGCCCGAACAGGGTGTCGAACTGATCTTTACGCTGAATATCGTAATAGCATTCCAGAATGGAGCACCAGAGGCTTTTCCCGAAACGCCGGGGCCTGAGAAAAACCGGAACCTTATACCTTTCCAGTTCATGAATAAAGCGGGTCTTATCCACAAAATGGTAATTTTCATGAACAATTTCATCATAATTTGCTACGGCATAGGGAATTTTTCGGGTCATGCTTCACTCCATTCTCTCAAAAAAGGCCAGGCACCTTTTCTCACCCAGGGAAAAAAAAGGGCCTTTATCCCAGCATCTCCGCCATAGCCTTCCGTGCCGTCCGCGCCGGACGCAGATCTGAGGTCAGGGTAACGGGAAGCTTTCGTTTTCCGTCATTCAGAAGCAAAGGGGTTCCCGGAAGAAGGGGACGATCCACCCGCAGAAAACCGCAGGCAAGCCCCTTCACCGCAAGATCCGGGGGCAGATCCGGGCTGGCCACGGAATAGAGCGTCCCGTTTTTTGCGGCCATGCCCATGTCCGTAACACAGGTGAGCACATGGCCGATCTTCTCTTCTCCCAGAAAAACAAAAGTTTCCGGCCCGGCCCCCACCTTGCGCAGATCACTTCCCACAAAGGCATAGGTATGGGGAGCACCTTCAAGGGCCGCCATCAGGGCCGCATCCCCCAGAAACCCCTTGGTGAAACCTTTCTGATCCTCCGTAAAGGGAAGGGCAAAGGGCCAGGGATGGTTCACAAAGGGCCAGTCTCCGATGTCCTGATGGGAAAGGGGCAGAAGCGCGCCCGCACGCAGGGAATCCCTCGCAGCCAGACCGCAGGGAATGAGGCCGAAGGGTCTTCCCGCCTCTTGAAGGAGATCCCAGATGCCTGTCACCGCACTCATTTCAGAAAAAATCTCAAAACCGAATTCTCCGGTGTATCCCGTGCGGGAAAGGAGGATGGGTGTCCCGTTTTTCAGCACACAGGGCACGGACACGGCCTCTCCCGTCCAGTCTCCCTTGAAGGAAAAATAGGGCATAACGGCAAAAAGGGCTTCGGCATCCTTCAGCACGGAAAAAAGAATCTTTCCCGCAAGGGGGCCCTGCACATCCACCTTACCCACCTGATCCGTCAGATCCTCAATGCGGATGCCTCCCTCTTCGTCCCTCTCCCGGATGTGACGGCTAAGGGGGCCGCCCATGCCCGCGTTCACCACGATGAGGTAGTGCTCCTTCTCCAGCATATAAACCAGGGCGTCATCCAGTACATGACCCCGGATGTCGCAGAAAACACCGTAAGCACAGCGGCCAGGAGACAGGGGCAGGCCTTTAGGTCCGGTGCAGTGGTCGAGATCCTTGGAAAAAAGCCCCTGAAGAAGCCTCAGGCTTCCCTCCCCCCGCACGCGGATCAGCGCCATGTGGCTGGTATCGAACATGCCCGCCCGCTGCAGCACGCTCAAATGCTCGGCCCTGGCTCCCGCGGGATACCAGAGGGGCATTTCATAGCCTCCGAAGTCCGCCATATTGGCTCCAAGGGCCAGATGCCTTGCATGGAGCGCCGTTTTTTTGGCCACCTGTTCCATAGAATACGCCTCCCTTCCACTGCGGTGCCCTGATCAGAAGGTCCACACAAAAAGTGCTTCGCCAGACCCTTCTCAGAGGATATAAGGTACCTTCACGTTGTAGCCTTTGTATACCACAAAGGTTTCCAGACTGAGCACCCCGCTCACCCTGGGGACTTCCTCATTGTAAAATTCCGGAAGCCCGAAGCTGTCATTGAACAGCACTTCCACCATCAGATCGTAACGTCCGGTCACCACACTGACCCGGACCACTCCCCGCAGGCGACTGAAAGCCTCGCCTCCGGCAAAAAGATCTGTGGAATTAAGCTTCACGCCCATGATCATCATCTGATGGTGGGCAATGGACGAAGGGTCCACAAGCCCTGTGATTTCCAGCACACCTTCGTCACAGAGCTTTTTGACCCTGGCACGTACGGTGTTTTCCGTGAGCTGCAGGTCTTCAGCAATCTTTTTAAAGGATTTTCTGCCATCTCGCAGATGCTGAATGATCCGGATGTTTATGTCATCGACTTTCATTATCACCGTCCAATTACCGTTAATGAAAATTCCATTAAATCTGATTGACGGAAAAGTCAATTCAAGGCTTTAAATTTTAAAAAAACATAAAAACTTGTCAGAGTATGCTTTTTGTGTTTATAGGCCCTGGGAGAGGTTCTGGGTGTTTTTCATCTTTTTATGGAGGTGGAATATGGGTTTACGGATATCTGTGGTGGGCGCAGGCCCCGGCGGTTATGTGGCGGCCATCCGCGCAGCCCAGTCGGGAGCGGAAGTGACGCTGATCGAAAGGGAGGCTGTGGGCGGCACCTGTCTGAACTGGGGCTGTATTCCTTCCAAGGTTATGGTGAGTGCTTCGGGCATGATGCAGGAAATTAAAAATGCTTCCCGTTTTGGCATTCAGGTGGAAGGGTCCCCGAAAGTGAATATGGAGATTCTGCAGAAAAAAATGCAGGCCGTAATCGCCACCCAGCAAAGGGGGATCGAAGCGCTTTTAAAACAGCACCGCGTCACCCTGCTTCAGGGCAAAGCCAAAATTCTGAACCATGGCAGCCTCTCCCTTGAAGGAAGCGAAGGAAACCTCGAAACGATTTTATGGGATCGCCTGATCCTTGCCACGGGAACCCGGCCCCTTGACATTCCCTTCCTTCCCACAGACGGCACTCATTGCCTTTCCTCCAACGATTTTCTCCGCATGGAGACCCTGCCCCATTCCGCCATTGTCCTCGGAGCCGGTGTGGTGGGCTGTGAGTTCGCTTCCATCCTGTCCGGACTGGGGTGCAGAGTAGAGCTTGTGGAAATGGCGGATCGCATCCTTCCCCTTCCGGGCCTGGATGCGGGAGCATCGAAACTCCTGGCCCGGGAATTCAAAAAACGGGGAATTGTCCTGCATACCGGCAAACAGGTGCTTTCCATGGAAAAGGAAAAGGATTCCGTCCGCCTTGTGCTGAAACGGACAGGAACTTCTGAGTCCGGAAAAGAAACCCTTCAGGCGGCATGCCTTGTACTCTGCGCAGGCCGCAGCCCTTCAACAAAGGATCTCGGCCTTGAAAACATCGGCCTCAGAACAGACCCACGGGGTTACATCCCCGTCAACGATGCCATGGAAACCGCTGTTTCCACTGTGTATGCCATTGGCGACGTGACCGGACCGGAGCGGTATATGCTGGCCCACGTGGCCTCCATGGAGGGTCACATTGCTGCCCTGAACGCCATGGGAGGCGCACACCGCATGGACTATGGGGCGGTGCCCTGCGCCATCTTCACAGAACCTGAGGTCGCTTTCACGGGCATGTCGCTGGAAAGGGCCAGAGAAGAAGGCTTGGAAGCAAAAAGTACAGCTGTGCTTTTCCGCAGTCTGGGAAAGGCCCACGCCACAGATGCCCTTGCCGGCGAAGCCGTGCTCGTGACAGAGGAAAAAAGCGGCAAGCTCCTCGGCTGCCACCTTGTGGGCCGCCATGCCTCGGAGCTGGTGGCGGAAGCCACCCTTGCCATACAAAATGGCCTCAGCTGCAGTGATGTGGCCGCAACCCTCCACCCCCACCCAAGCTTCAGTGAAATATTCTCCGAAGCCGCCTTCAAGGCAAAGGGGGAAGGGCTCCATGCTTGAAAAACCTCAAACAAATATTTTGGAATCAGATACCCACGCAGAACCTTCTGATATCTGACCCAATGATTCTGAATTTCCGCCACTGGCTGATGCAGACTACGGATGCACAGAAGCCATCTGTTTGCGGAAGGAGAGGATTGATTTTGCTCAGATTTTGATGACAGGCCTCATCCGTTTAAAACAAAGGCACCGTGGTCGGAAGATTCTCCGAATCAATCCCTTCGCACAAGAGGTTATCTATACTCACGTTACCTTGCCCATCCAGTGCCACACTCCAAATGGTGTCGTAGTCTTCGGATGGCCAATCCGTCCAATCCTCCGGCAGGGGTTGGTAGTCACCACCATAACTATCGATAAGCTTTTTTATAAATGGCTTGATATGACCGGATTCCCATGCCAACAGAACCGTTTGATTGGAAAATTTGCCACCGGTAAAGAAATAATCACTGGTTTTTTGCGCGATATTCTCATCGGTTGGGGTGAATGCTGACCCTAAAGACAGGTCTGCGGCCAGATAATAGGGTAAGTTATTTGCAATGGCGTAGGGCAGTACCGTCAATGAGGGACGAACATAGGAAACATTTCCGTCACGAGTAGGATACCAGGTACCGGCAGGGTCGATGGAGTAAACCACATCGGGACTGATGATCTTATCCCGTAGAATATGGGCAAGCATGAGCGCCCGCCATTGACCTGCAGCCACATAATTGCCGTTCTCAAATTTAAACCCAGGATCCGGGTGAGCCTCTGCATGCCGGACGATATATATCCTGGAATTGGTATTTATCCCGGACGGAATGATCACACCATTCACTCCTCCAACCCGTGTCGTGCTGAAAGGCGGTTGAAACCTGTTGGTGCATACGCTGCTTTTCACCGGGTATGGGAGTACGGGATAGGTCGTTGGCGGATTCAGGTTGGCGTTGTAGGTCACAAGCCTTGCCTTTCCGGAGGATGGGATTGATATCGCATAGAGGTAATCTGTACCCATATAAACCGTTGGAAGAGTCAAGCGAAAGCCGTACTGGGTGTTAATATATTTCAGCAGTGCCTCGGTCGTCTCCCAGGGCGCAGAAAAAATGTAATAACCCGGGATCTGATTCTCAATAATTGTAGACACCAGCGTCTCATTATTGCCTCCTGCGTTTCCAAAATCCAGCCCAGTACAGTCAGGGCAATACTGAGGAGAACCAGGCAGGGGAGGAGCGGGCTCGGCCACTCCCACAGGTACTCCACCTTCCGCATACGATACGTTGATCGGGTAGCTGTTCCCCGTGTAGAGATTGCCATTTGCATCGATGGATGAAGACATCTGATTCAGGAGAGCAAATTGCTGGATGAAACCGATTGCCGCCATGTCGGGATAATTGTCTCTGGTCTGCAAATGACTCATTGGTGAAATCGTGTAAATGCTACTTACATTCTCCCCCCCCAACACCTGCTGTTTCAGGTAAGTCGCCATCATCAGAGAACGCTGCAAGCCTTGGTTGGAAAGGCTCGCCGTGTCCGGATTCATGTCGCCTGGTGTGTTGTTCGCCATATCCGGGCTTACCACAAAAATCAAATTGACGTTGTCGACACTCAGCAGAGAATTCGAATTGGAGTCGCCACTACATGCAGGCAACAGCATCAGGACAAAACACAAGAACATTGACCGTATTACTCTATACATTTTTTCTCCTTCCGAAATAAAGTGGGCACCTTTTCTACTCCAGAGCGCCAAGGAGTTTGTCTGCGATCTTCGTGATATACTGGAGTTCATCATCATTTTCAGAAATGGGGAACTGCACCTTCAGGTACAGGATCATGCGCTTGATGCCATTTTCCGGCCCCTTCACTCCGGGCTGCCTGGACATATCCACTTTCTCGTCCTTTCGTTCCTTGACAGAGCGCAGGCTTGAATCTTTGACAACGGCAAGAGACAGCAGGCAACGGCATACGCAGGTAAAAAGCGAGGTTGGGTTGGTTCGGATTCCGCTGAACCATCCACCGGAAAAACTTCCGACCTTGTTGTCGATGAAGCATCGATGGAAAACACGGCTGATCTCATCTGCATTCTGACATTTGACAATTTCCTTATGCAGCTCTTCAGCCCGCCGGATGCCATCGGAGCCGTGATGACCGCTGTCTTTCCCATATACATTGGCAGCGCCGTGGAGCTGGATATTGAAATATTCCCCGATGCCGCTGCTGATCAATGCCTTCAGGAAATCGGCATAGGGAATGCTTTCAGGATACGGCAGATGCAGAGCGGCGGGGAATATCTTTGCCTGATGATATTTTTCCCTGAATCTCGGGTAACAGAAAACATCTTTGAAAGCTTTAATAAGGGGCGAGGTTGCCTCATTCAGCATGGACAAAATGACGTACTTTCCACCGCCAAGATCTCCCGCATATTTATCACCAATCTTTGTTATCCCAATTTTCTTATTGTAATAATCACTGATCTGGCTTGAATAATCACAGGGTTTCTGAACCAGAAAAAAAAGATTGGGAGGAATATTTTTTCTCGATCCGAAGGTATTCGTGGGGCTTGAAGCATAATAAACATCCCTGACCCAGCAGACCGGGGTATTCAGCATTCTTACACAGCCTGTATAATCCTTGTACCGATGTTCCTGGGGGGTGTCTGTGGCTGCAATTTCCACAATGAGATCATCCCCACACCCTCCTCCCTTTGCCCCCTGCAAGCGAAAAGAGAAGATCGTATAATCTGATTTGAGTACGGGATGATACTTCTTCTCCTTATGGCTATAGCCGTTGAGGCAGCCAAGAATCCATTTATAGAGGGCCGTATCATGTTTGAAGACATGACCATGGCCCTTGATCTTTCCATCGAATGCCTGCTGGAGCTTGACAGACCCCGTTTTCTTGCTGTTCTCAGTGGATTCGGTATTTGTGGTCTCAAGATTGGCGAGTTTAAATTCTCTTTCTCCCAGATATTGCGTTCTGATTACGGAAGCTTTGCCTACCATGTACTGAAAGGCCGAAAGATCGCTGGCTGATTTTGCAGGTGTTTTTAAGACTGTGACGATTTTCTTTGTCCCGTTTTTATACAGTACTTCTTTTTTCTCCGTTGCAGTCCAGGGACAGACCTCAGAATAGGTTCTGCTACAGGCCTCCTTGTTCCAGAAGGCTTCCAGCAGGGTATGCATTTCGGAAGTGACAAAACATTCATTCACATAGCCCATGTGGGTGTACTCCGGTTCAGGATCAGGCCCCAACCCCTCCGCACCCTTTGCCCATGCGCCGCTTTCCCTGAAGCTGGTAAAGGCCCGCCACTGGGCTTCACTTCCGGAATAGTACCAGACCCTGCAGTGCAGATTCCCTTGATCAAGGTGATATCCGTAGAGAATCCGGTATGCGGATGTCCCGTCCGGTCTGCCATCAATATCCTCAAGGACGCGGTCTGCCAGATAAAAGGTCTGTCCACCAGAGTGGATCTCCGTCCATTTTCCATCTTTATGGGTAGCGGCATCCTTGCCGTGCAGTGCATACCACCCCACAACAAAACTCTGATAGGCCGTCAGGGACATGCGAACCTCCTTCCATTAAAATTAACAGGCTTTCCGCCTTACACTGGCATTCTCTCCATGACGTCAAAACAAACTTTCCCAACAGAAGGGGGGCATCGCCCCGGCCGGGCGTTGAAAAATCAGAGAAAAGTCTTCAGCAAGGGATGGATGCGCTCTATGGCAGCCAGGCTTACACCCGCAGACTTCAGATTCAGAGCATAGGCCTGCACTGTGCTTTTCAGGGCTGTATAGGCATCGGTAGTGGATTTTTTTCGGGAAGAACTTGTGGAGGTGCAGGCCTTGTGGATGATCTCCACAAGATCACGGACACTTCGGATCAGCCTTATCAGACCACATTTCTGATAGAGGTCCAGAAGTTCCACCATCGTGGCCACATGGCTCGGTACTTTTTTACTTTTTCCGGCGAGAACAACGGATTTCCCTCCCCCAAACCCCGTACTCCAGGCATAGCTTTCAATGAACTGCCGGACAGCTCCGAGATACTCTTCAGACTGCCGGATAAAATCCGATTTTTCATAATCCGCAGCCAGCGCCTTGAAGGCTCTCAAGCTTGCGTAATCCAGGGGACTTGCCGTTGCCGTACCGTAGCGCTCAGATCCCTGAACCATCCTTTTCCACGCCGCTTCCAGAAGATCCTTGATGTGATTTTCCATGGTATGGCAGAAAAGAAGAAAATCCGGATCCTTTTTCATCTCATTGAGAAGGTGCTCCCGGTTCTGAAGAATTTTTTTCTGCACATCCACCCAGATTCTCGGCACCTTATCCATATCGCTGGCGCGGCTTGCGATATGCAGATAGGCAAAGTCCGAGGTAAAGGCCAGCCGCGCAATGGCAAGATATTTGGAGTATTCCAGAAGGGTGTAAGGGCTGGGTTCGTCCCTGTAGTCAAAAAAGCTGAGCAGGCGGGCGTCATAAAAGGGCAGCGCACTGGGCTGATAAGCCAGGTTGAGGATATAGTCTTTGGTGATGCGAGCGTCCAGAAAGTCCGTCACTATCCTGTCAAGGAAGCTGTGGGAGAGCAGGTACTGCCTGCTGGAAAGAAGGCCTGTGGTGCAGCGGTCGCTTTTGACCCGTCTGTCCCTTGCGGGAATGGGAGAAATGGGGGGAAAATATTTGATGCTGGCATGATCCAACATCTTCTTTTTGACATCAAAAACACCGGCCGTCCGGGCCGCCTCCTGAATCCTCAGGGTATTGAAGGACTGTCCGTGGTCAATCTTCACAAAACCGCCGAAGGTTCTGGCGTTCCCTTCTCCTGAAACCACCACCAGCCCGTAATTGTTGTCGGAAAGGTCATTTTCCTCAAAAAAAATGGAGGAAAGCAGAACCATCATGAAACCATCGAGATCATCCTGAAAGGCCTTTTTATATTTGTCATAGATTGCATTGTTGTTTTTATTTTCAGGTTTTTCCAGAAGCTCGCGGAAAGAAACAAACCTCACCGCTTCGGAAACCACCGTATGGGCATCCCGCACACGGATTTTGGGCTGATCCGGCCCGAGAAAATACCTGTAAATTTCTCCTGTCATGCACTCGATCTGGGCTTCCTGGGCACTATCCAGTTCTTTCAGAAACCAGTCCGTGTCCTTTTTTCCATGCCTTCTGATCTGAAGTACGGCATGGGCGCTCGCCCCGTGTTTCTTAATCAGCGTATAATTGGAATAATCCTTGAACCCTGTCCCCATTACAGCCTCCCGACCTCCGGTTATTTGCGTTGACGAGCCATGCCTTGAAGAGCCGCCCAGACTTTGTAAAGAAGCATGTACTATATCTTTTTCAGAACACCGGGCCTCAGAATGACATCCCCGTCCCGCAGAGCCAGACGATCCCGCCAGGGATCCTTTTCAGTGAGCTTATAAGTGAGCCCTTTATAATGACCGATACAGGTATCGCAGGCCCGTACGGAAGCTGTCGTGTTCGTATCGGGATCCAGCAGGGACAATGCGCTTTTTTTACAATGATCGGAGCAGAACAGTCCCCCGCAGTACCGACAATGGTGCCGGGTGAATTTACCCAGATCCTTTCCGCAGATACGGCAGCTTGTTTCTTCTTTATCCCTCAGCCAGCGATGCCTGTGCAGGATATGAAGGGTGAGATCCTTCAGTTCAGCCGGGGCAGGAACATGCCACTGGGCCTTCGTGATATGCGGGTTTGATGTGACTTTATTGGATATGAGATCCTTTGCCATGGCCGGTACACAAAGATACTGTGTGGCGAGGTGGGTGGAATCCGTTTTTTCATTTTCATGGAAGGCCGAGAAAAAAGCTTCCTCCCCGTCTCGCCAGATATGCTGCTGCCTGGCCTCCCACTCTCCGGGTTTATCCGCCGCAGAAAAAATCGGTACCATGGTTTTTCCCTTAAATTGAGAAACCGCCCGCTTTCCCGGCATTTTAGGGGCCAGGCCATCCCACACCTTGTCTTTGCCCTGGGCCTTGTCCTCTTTGGTGACTTCGTGGTTTTTTGCAAGCCCCGAGGCAACACACAGAAAACGCAGAAAACTGACGGGTCGCTTGTCGTTGTCATTACGGTATTTTTTATCAATCCCCCAGAATTTGACCGGGGCATTGTCGTTTTTTACTTCCAGACGTTCGGCGATGTACTCGTCTTCGGCCATGCCCCAGGAAATGTCACGCAGGCAGTTTTCCGCTGCATAGGAACCCAGAAGATTTTTAAAGGCGGTTCTGGCCCTCAGCCTGAGCCAGTTTCTCGTACCCGCTTCATCCTGGGGTGGATTTGCAGGGATGGGAAGAAGGGGGATCCCGAGGTAGCTGAGCAGCACAACCACCGTCGCTTTTTCATACAGATTGTATATGCGGTCCCTTCCTCCATGGGGGTGCGATGTTATGGAGCCATCCCGGTCTCTTCGCACCGAAAACACAGGCAGAATAATGTCATTCACATTTTTGAGGACATTCTCTGTCAGCACCTTTTCCATGGTAAAATTAACAACCAGTGGGGTGACCCCGGTCACCAGGGAGCTTCCTATGGATCCCATGAGTTTCTCACATGCAACGCCGATGGGGCTGGAGCCTGTGCTGAGAGACCACAGGCCGGGTATGGACGCAAGGGCATAGCCCCCCGGTGAGACGGCTCCGGTGACACCAAAACCCACCACACCCATGGTGACGCCGGTTCCAAGTTTGATCAGCGCATTCCAGGAATCATCATAAAGCACCTGGGCCAGCTGATAGGCCAGGGGCGCATGAAACTGCTCGGCAAGATCCAGCACCACCTTAGCAGCCTGAAGCTTGTCGGTGCCGCTGCAGATATCCACCAGACTGTCCACGATGCCAACGGGAGGAACGATGAACTTTATGAGGCCGCCCAGCCCATGCATGGTACTGATACCTGCCTTTCCCCAGCTGAAACGGCTGTTCCACTCCCCATCCGCATACCCTTCCTTTTTGGCCCATCCCTCGTAAGAGAGCTGTTTGATGGAAGCCATCTTCCCTGGATCCGCCTTCTTGATCAGATAGATGAAGGCAGGATCCGTGGATATGATGTCCGCAAGGCTCTGAAGGGTATAGTAAAGGGCAAGGACATCCTCATTGGCCGAAAGCAGCCGAAAGACCGTTGCCGCATCCCGTGTATAAAGCGGGCTTGCTCCCTGATGAAATTTGGAAAGATACCAGAGCGCTGCCTGTTTATTCACTTCATGGGCCTTTGACTGGCCAAGAATGGCCTGCTCAAGCATGTGCACCACATGGGCGTTTTCTGCATAAAATTCAGGGCCGAGCTTGCTGCCCCTCTTGAACATCCCTGCAATGACGGGCTTGTCATCACTCACGCTGTAATACATCCGGTTTTGTGACGCAAAACCCGATGACTGGACATCCTGAACGGCAATTTTTTCAAAATCGCCAAGCTTTGGATTCTGTTGTACAGGGGCCATGTTCTTTTCTCCTCTTTGAAATGAGCCGCAATCCAAACCCTTCCCGGAAGCCATCTCCCATTTTTTTAAAATCTTTAAGACAAAACGCTTCTGCCATCAGGCTGCGCACAGAAGGCCTGTAGCCGTGCAAGGCTTCGGAAAACCGGATGCCTTGACTTGCGCTGAAGCCTTCCCGTGAGATACTGATCCGCGCACCATCTTCCATCCACCTCGCCTGTTTCATCAAATCTTGGAAAAAGGGGAAAAAACTTCACCTGATCCGGAACAAAAACCTCCCCGGCTTCCCGTGCGATGCAGGTCCGGATTTCTGAAGCAAGCCTTACCTGGCCGTCGTCCTCCCTTCCTTTTTCAGAAAAAAGTCCGGGACCGAACACAAGCAGAACACAGACCGGATCCTCCTGAGCCCCCTCACGGTCAAGGATAGCCAGGGCCGTATAAATGCCTTTGGGTAAATAGCCTTTCAGAATCTCCAGAATCTCTTTTTCGGGGTAGCAAAGCCCCCTTTTTCCGGTATGGGGAGCAGGCGCATGGAAATACCCTTTGCCATGGGGACTGAGTATGGCAGAGGAAGCCAGTGCGCCTTCCGCCTCATCGCCTTCCTTTGCGCTCAGATCCGGGCAAGACATGAAAAGCCCCTGCTGACCTGCAACGGAAAGGGAAGGGTCCGCAACATCCCCTAAGCGCCACCGGATACCCGCAGCAGGAAAAACCTCGGCATGCACCCTTCCCGCCTTCCCTGTGGAAAAAAGCGACACTCCGCCCAGGGAAGCGTTCCAGGCATGACAGCTGACCATGGCCTTCCCGAGCCCCAGATTCTGAATGCAGTCCGTCCATGCCTGTGAGGGCGGGCCTTCTCCTGGATGACGAAACCATCGGAGGCAGCTTCGGCTGAGATCCAGGGTTCTGGCGGAAAGACTGTCCCGGAAAACCCTGCTGATACCCAGTACCCGCAGAGGCTGGGAGCCGAGACACAAAGCCTGATCTCCCATGTTTTCCGGTTCCATGTGGATCCGCGTGGCTCCGGAAAGCAGACCTGCGAGCATGAGGGAAGGCTCCGTCTCAAGAAGATGGAAGCCCGGAGCCGCAAAAAAATCTCCGGATCGCAATCCCATGACCAGCATACCGTCCCGCAGGGCACCAAGATAAAGGGCGTCCGCTGTCAGGGGCCGTGGCGTGCAGGGTTCAGGGGATGTGGGATCAAAGAGGAGAGCCGCTGTGCCAGAAGAAGGATAAACCGCCTGGGAAGGTAGAGGAGAACGGGATGACGCTCCACGGGAAAGGGCTTCAGGAGAAAAGACTTCATGGGGAAGGCGCTTAAAGGTGGAAAAAACGGGAAGTGCCGCATGCAGATCTTCCACCACCACAAAATCTGGTCGAAGCCTTTCCATGCGTTTTGTGAGAAGAAAGCGGCCCGCAGGGGGGATAAGGGAAATAACCATCCCAAGTCTCAAGGCCGTCAGGAGGGTCCGCATCAGGGTCTCCCCGGTATCGAGAACAAAAGCCACCACCCTGCCCTTTTCCGCTCCCGCATCCAGCCAGGCAGAGGCAAGGCTCCGGGACTGCTGTCCAAGCCCTGCAAAGGAAAGGACTCGCCAGCCCTCCCTGCCATCGGGTGTCTGCATGGCCCCTCGACCGCTTCCTTCAAAACGATGAACGATGTCGTGGTAAAAATCATAAAACCGGAAAGGGAGACTTCCGGGCTGAATGGCAGAACCTCGTCTGGCCCTTTCCCAGAGCCCCAGCCAGAAGCTTTCCGGATGCCTCCAGGATGCCTCAAGCCAGGGCAGGCTACCCGGCTCCCCCTCCCCGCTTCCGTACAGACTGCGCTCCAGTGCGCCGATATCCAGAGCCGTATCCTTATCCATGGAAGACCCTTTTGGCAGAGGATTGCTGTTTTTCAGAACCCTGGCATCTTTTTCAGCCCCATGGAAGAAAAGACCATTCCGAGGATTCCCATTCTGTTGCCTGTGCCTGGCCCGCCTGCTTTCCTCAAAAACCTATCCCCCGAAAAAGGGGCAGCAGAAAACATTGCCCGGAGAGTGTTCATCAAGAACAACGGAGTGATCCTGAATCAGAATCTCGTAACTGGGTTTCAGGGGCATGCCGAGCAAATGGTTCCAGTTTTCCGAAGGCTCCGTGAAAAGAAAGTAAAGTGCGACAGGACTTTTATCCGGCATAGGCACGGAAAATTCCGCTGTCCTGCCAGGGATAATGGAATAGACCCCCAGCACATTGGGATCTCTGGGTTCTGCAAAGACGAGGGCTGCAATGTCCGGATAACTGTCCGTGAGAAACTGTTTCTCACTGCTGGCCCGCACCAGCATGTAGAAAATACGCCCCTTGTTGGCGTCGGGCGTTGCCTTCACCTTCAGGAGAATCTGTTGCGCCGAAGCCCCCTGCCAGCTGCTGGCGCAGCCTGACAGCAGAAAAAAAAACAGCAGGAGAGCCAGGGCAAGCCCTGCGCCCTGCCCCAGCACAGGAACCTTCCTTTGGGGTATCAAAGCGTAAGATCCGGAAGAAAAAGCACACATCATGGATATTCCCCTCAATCCTTCAGATGTCGGTCAGGTGTCGGTCAGATCTCAGGTTCCGTCATTGAAGCGTAAAAGCGTCCAGGGATCTTTTTCAAAGGCAAATACCACGTCATAATCCGCTCCCCCCCAGGGACTTTCCAGCATCCAGGACAGGCTGCCGCCCTCCTGCCGCCTTCCTTTGAGAAGAAGATGGTAAAAGGACCAGAGACCGGGGGCCGTCATCAGCTCACGGTAGGCCCTGCTCCCGGAAACCCGGATTTCAAAGGTCATCCCTGCGGCAGAAACACTTTCACGCCACCACTCCACCGAAAGGGGCTGCCATGCGGGCTGCTGGTTGAAACCAAAAACCGCAGCCTGCCCCGTGCGCAGGTAGGTATTTACGGGTAAGGCAGCACCGCCCTGCACCGACGGCAGTATGGCGGGCCTTACCCGCAGCCGGAGAGGTTCTGCCCCGCCCTTGTCATTCCATAAAAGACTGCGGATACGCTGGGCTTCCCCCACCGTGGCCAGCATGCCGTGGGGAAGGCGGAGATCCCGGAGAGCACCTTGCCAGCGTCCTTCCCGATACAGGCACACGCCCCCCATATAGGCCGTGAAATCCTTCCAGAACGCCCCTTCAGGGTGCAGGGCCTTTTCAAGGTTTTCCATGGACAGAACCTCGGATGCTCCAGGATCAAAGGGAAAGCTCTTCCTTAAAGGCTGAAGGTGTTTTGCCGAAAGATCCGACCAGACCGTGACAAGACGTCCCTCAATTTCAGTCTTTCCCAGCTGCCCAAGAACCTGAAAGGGTTCAAGGAAGGGTTTCTGCCAGTCCGGGGGGACACCGACACTGCCAAGCCACTGCCTTGCCATGGCCAGCCTGGAATCGGGACTTCCGGTCAGGATATCCAATCCCATGCGACCGAGGGGGGAAAGGCCCTGCCTGAGGGCAGACCCCTCCCCCTTTCCTGCCGGATCAGGGATGGAAAAAAAGGTTTCCGAAAGTCCGTCCTGAACCTGGGCAATGAGTCCTTTGTAGGTTTCCCATTCAGGATAGCGTCCATCCTGCTCCCGCATGACCCTGTCCATGAAGGAAAAAACATCCATGCGCCGGGCCACGGGCCGAAGCATGGGGCTGTTCCCCACATCAAGGCGGGTATGGGTCTTAAGGGTTGAAAGAAACTCCAGAAAAGGCGAGCTCAGGGAAGGAAGCTGCTGCAGGACAAAACGAAGACCTGCAGGATTGTCCACGCGCAGATGGTACTGATCATAATAATTGCGGTACTGTTCCACATACCGGTCTGAATAAAAAATCACCTGCCTGTGTACAAAATCCACAAACCGTGTCTTTTCCGCTGCATCCACGGGCAGTGTGGCAAGCTGACTGTCCAGGGCCTCCACAGCGGGTCGTACCCTCTTTTCAAAGGCAGGCCGGGTGAAACGGCCATCAATGCGGGCCTGACCTGCAAAATAATGGGTGCCATCATTGGAGGCATTGAGCCAGATATCCGGAAACTCCCCAGCTCCCTGAAAAAAGACAAGCCCCTGGCTCTGTTCATGTTCCGCCATGAAATTGCGCATCATGAAAGTCACCTGACTGCGGAGAATAAGGTCGTGCCAGACCTGCACATTCACTTTGAAAGTCCGGTCCCCGAGGATCAGGGTCAGGGGTTCGGGATAGGCCACGGGACGCCTGGGAATGGAAGGCGGCATGGCCATGAAACCATCCAGAGCCAGCCCACGGGTATCCGGTACGGAGAGGGTTTCATTGACAATGGATCTGAGCAGCTCCAGAAGCTGTTCATGTCGCAAAAGGGCATCCCTGCGCTGCATCCAGGCGATGTCCGGGCCAAGGTGGGTGACGCTTTTAAGATTCTCCACAATGTCACTCAGAAGGGGAAAGGCAAAAACCTTTCGGACAAGATCCAGTACAGGCAGGGCAACTCCCTGCAATTCCGCCAGCACATCGTGGGTCAGAAAGGGGTCTTCGCTTACGGCTTCCACCCGCCTCAGGAGAAAATGCAGCATGAGGCTGTTTTCCGAGGGCTCCCAGCTTCCGGGACTGCTGATACGAGCAAGATTGAGCTCCATATCAATGTCGGGAACTGCCCGGTTGTACCGGGCATAGTCAAGAACCATCTGCCTTGGAAAATCCAAAACCCGTTCCCATTCCTCAGGGTTTGCAAGGATCATGGCTTTCAGGCCGCTTTCGGGGGTGGCATACAAGAGGCCCAGCAGATAGACCATCTGCTCCTGGTAATCCGTGAGAAGACGCCGCCGGTTAAAGGCAGGGTAGAGGTAGTGCTGACGAATGAGTGCCGTGAGGCGCTCGGTTCTGATTCTTTCATGCTCTGTGAAAAAATCGGGCAGCAGTTTGTAAAAAAGGTTCCCCCTGTGGGACGTGGGGAAAAGAAGGTGCATTTCCCTGTAGTTGACGGGCTTGATCAGCTCCATGGTATCCAGCTTTTCATCCACCCTCTCCAGTTCCTGGTACTGGAGTGCAAAAAGGGTCAAAAATCCTAAAAACCCTGCCGCAAGCAAGCCGCCAGCCGCCAGCTGATGCCTGTATATGCGAGGTCTCCCCATGGCTGTTTCCGAAGAAAGGGAAGACTTGAAGGGGCCGCCCTTTTCCGTATCTTCTCCTGTACCATGAAAGGTCAGCCGCAAAAGGGCCGGACTGGGAAAAAAGGGGTCCCGGCTCAGCAACACTCTGGAGAAGGCCCCCAGAACGCCGAGCCATTTTCCCGCATGATCCAGAAAGGCAACCATGGCCAGGTAGTCTCTGGAGGCAACCCGCGTCAGGGCAAGGGGCAGAAGGGTTGCATAGACTTCCAGTGCCCTTTCCACCTCGGAAGGATCAGCTCCTTTACTCCATACCGTTTCCATGGAAAGCCCCTGGGATGCCAGAAAGGCCGACCACTGTACATAGCCCTCCATAAGATCCATGTGGGTGAGGGCAAGGGTGACGGGTACAGATTTTTTCGCAGAAGATGACCTGAAAAAAAAGCCGGACGAAGAAGGAACCATTGAATTGAGCTTGCCCCGCAGATAAAGGGCGAGACGTTTCAGGTTTTCGGGAGCCTCCCCTTCAAGGAGGGTCGCGTTCAGACAGACCACTCCATGGGGAGAGGCCTTTCCGGGCAGGGCTCTCCAGAGCCGTCTCAGGGCGCGGCGGGCATCGGATTCCGTATGGGTCAGGATGCTTGAGGGCATCTCCAGAAGTATGGCCCCGGAGGAGAGGTACATCTGGAACAGGGGCGATGCCACATGGCTTGCCCGGAACTGCATGGAGAGGGCTTCCACGTCCGTAAATTTTCGGATCAGCTCTGTTTTTCCGCTAAGTGCCTCCCCCATGAGAACGTAAGCAGGCAGTTTTCCGGCATAACGCCGGATACGCCAGGGCATTTGAGAAAAAAAATCCTTCCAGACCCGGACAAGGCTGTTTTTCGGCATGGAAGGCTGGGAGTCCTTCCCCTTACCCGTGTCAGAGGCTGCACCGGCCGCAGCTTTTTTTCTCTTTTTCCATAAGAGAATCCCAAGCCCCACCAGGGTAAGGGCCAGGGCCATGCCGATGACCAGCACCTTGGGGGGGAGGTTCAGGGTTTTCTGCAGATAGGAACGTATGAATGAGATGATCATATTCAGAGAGATCATAGGCCGCCACAGATCCATGTATTAAAAACAAAGGGTCAGGTTTTGCGCTGTTCCGGATTATCCGGTTTTTCCCAGACTGTTTCCGGGATTGAATGTCCCCTGAAACCAATCCATGCCCCGACCCTCTCCCAGAGGAAGAGGGCTCCATAAAGCATTACTATTTCAAAAAATCATCTCAGGCATCGGACTCAGCTTCCCTATCCGGTTCTTCCAAGGAAGATTCTTTTGCCGCATCTTCCTTGGCGGAATCCTCTTCAGGATACGGCTCTCCTTCCGGAACCGGCGTGATGCAAAGGCCCTCCTCCTGAAGGGAAACCAGAATACGCCCTCCTTCTTCCATGCCCTCTTTGATCAGCATTTCCGCCAGAGGATCCTGAAGCCTTGTCTGGATCACCCGCTTCAGGGGACGCGCACCATACAGGGGATTGTACCCTTCCTGTGCAAGGAAAGCCCTTGCCCCGGCATTGACTTCCAGATGGATTTTTCTGTCTTCCAGAAGTTTTGAAAGGCGCATGAGCTGGATGTCCACGATGGGATTCATAATCTCCGGTGTAAGGGGATGGAAAATGATAATGTCATCCAGACGGTTCAGAAATTCCGGTCTGAAAAAACCCTGCACCACTTCCATGATGGCCCGTTTCATCCGCAAAAGCTCCTCTTCTGTCTCCACGGCTTCAATGCGGTCGGCCCCCAGGTTGGAGGTCATGAGCAGAACGGTGTCATAGAAATGGGTGGTCCGGCCCTGCCCGTCGGTGAGTCTGCCATCGTCAAAAACCTGGAGGAAAATATTAAAGACATCGGGGTGGGCTTTTTCCACCTCATCAAAAAGCACAACGCTGTAGGGTTTACGCCTGACCTTGTTGGTCAGCACCCCTCCCTCATCATAGCCCACATAACCGGGAGGAGCCCCCGTGAGACGGGCTACGGAATGTTTTTCCATAAACTCGCTCATGTCGATGCGGATCAGAGATTTTTCGTCGTCAAAGAGAAACTCGGCAAGAGCCTTGGCAAGCTCGGTCTTGCCAACGCCCGTGGGTCCCAGCATCAGAAAGGAAGCCACGGGCCGGTTCGGATCCTGAACCCCTGCTCTGGAACGGCGCACAGCTCTGGCCACGGTACCGAGGGCCTCCTCCTGGCCTGCAACCCGTTTCCGCAGATGGGTTTCCAGCCTGAGCCAGCGATCCTTTTCGCCTTCCATCATTTTGGCCACAGGCACCCCTGTCCAGCGGGAAACGCAGACAGCAATATCCTCCGCAAGGAGTCCCCTCTGAGCGCCCTCGCTTCCCTCCATGGGACTGTCGCCATCCGGATATTCCCCAAGCACCCTCTCCGCCTCGGGAATCACCTTGTACTGAAGCTCGGCAACCCGTGCGAAATCCTCCTCCCGAATTTTCTGATCCAGCTCTTTTCTTGCAGCTTCAAGGTTTCTGCGGGCTTCCTGCACCGCAAGCCTTGCTTCCTTCTCCTGTTCCCATTCGGTAACACGCCCCTCATGGGCCTCCTTGAGTGCGGCAAGCTCGGCGCTCAGAACCCCAAGGCGTTCCACACTGGCCTTGTCCGTCTCCCCCTCAAGGGCCCGGGCCTCAATCTCAAGGGCCAGGATTTGCCTTGCCATGCCTTCGATGTCCTCCGGCCTTGACGCCAGGGCGATGCGCAGACTGGCAGCGGCCTGATCCACAAGATCAATGGCTTTATCCGGCAGAAAACGATCCGTGATATAGCGTCTGGAAAGTTTAACCGCAGCCTGCAGGGCCGCATCCGTGATATGCACGCCATGGTGGGTTTCGTACTTGCCCTTGATTCCCCGGAGAATGGCCAGGGTCTGCTCCATGGAAGGCTCATCCACGCTGACCGTCTGAAAACGACGCATGAGTGCCGCATCCTTTTCAATGTGCTTGCGGTATTCCTCAAGGGTTGTTGCGCCGATGCAGCGGATTTTCCCTCTGGAGAGGGCGGGCTTGATGAGATTGGCCGCATCCATGGCGCCTCCGGAGGCCCCTGCACCCACCAGCATGTGGATTTCATCGATGAAGGTGATCACATTCCCCGCAGCCTCGATCTCTTCAAGCACCCGCTTGAATCGCTCCTCAAATTCTCCCCTGTACCGCGCCCCTGCAATGAGCTGGCCAAGATCAAGGGCCAGAATGGCCACATTTTTCAGGCTGTCGGGCACATTGCCCTCTACAATGCGCAGGGCGAGACCTTCCACCACTGCGGTTTTTCCCACGCCAGGCTCTCCGATGATGATGGGATTGTTTTTTAAACGACGGCTCAGAATCTGAACCGCCAGATGGATTTCCTCATCTCTGCCGATTACAGGATCCAACTCCCCTTTTCGGGCCGTTTCCGTGAGATCCCTTGTATATTTTGTGAGATATTCAAACTCCTGGGACAGACCTGAGCCCCCTTCCTTTTTGGCCTCAGCACCCATGGCTTTAAGGGCTGCCCCCAGTTTTTCCCGGTTTACGCCGGATTCCGAAAGCGCCCCTGCGGGTTCTCCCACATCCAGAAGGGCAAAAAGCAGGTGGTGGATGCCGATGGTCGCCTCTCCCATCTGGGTGGCGGTTTCTTCGGCCAGAATGAAAAGACGTTCCAGATCCCGGTTGATGGGAGTCTGCTGGGCTCCGGCCAGGGCCTTGGGCAGGGTGAGAAGCTGACCGGAGATGCGGGCTTCCAGGGCCTCCACATTGGCACCGGCACTCTTCAGGGCCGAGCGGATCGGGCTTCGGGAGGCATCCAGAAGGCTTGAGAGAAGATGCCAGGGGGTGACGCACTGATGCTCCTTTTTCACAGCCAGACGGCAGGCCTTTTCGATCAGCTCCTGGGACTTGAGATTAAAGCGGTCAATGATCATCCTCGTTAATCCTTTCTTGAATGGGCGTATTTGTGCTCACCTGTCCCAAGGACTAGAGCTGCACCGTTACCTGACCCGCAAAATTGATGGAAATCACCCCACCCCACATGCACATGAGCTTGCTGGAATCCGTCAGCGCCGGAAAGTTTCCTATGAGAACCGTCGGCTTTCCGGGAACCCATGGGGCCACGGTCACAGGAACACAGGGCATGGGCGTCAGCACACCCAAGGCTGCCGCAGTGGCCGATGCCACCGCAGGATTGCTGGGTGTGGTGCACATACCGAAGGGAAGGATATTCACCCCGGGCGCATAATCCATGATGGTTGCCGCAGGCAGAGAAGCCAGGACCTTGTTGGTCGGAAGCACAAGAAGGGAAGAAGGTGCTACCCCGAAACTGCACATCATCACCGCACCATTGGTTACAAGAAATCCCATTTTATGCTTCTCCTTTCCGGGTTCTGCAAAATAAACTGCTGGGCCAGCCCCATCCCTTCCATGGACATCAGGCCGGATTCAAAGCCGGGTGCTTTCCGCCTCAAGGCGTTTTCTGTGCCGTCTGCGGGCCATGTCGAGGGCAAGCATCTCGTCCGTGGCGCAGCAGGCGGAACAAAGTGCAAAGCCCTCCACCTCCCTGAATCTGTGCCGGGGCAGCACCCGGTTACAGGCCTCACATCGCGCACTGCCGGGTAAGGAAGGGTCTTCCCCGGAATCTGAAAACCCGGAATTCCCGCCATGCGGAAGATGCCCCTTTGACAAAGCTTCCGCATGGGCTGCAAAACAGTCCGGACAGAACATCCCCCCATCCATCCCCCTGGCCCCTCCCAGGGGAATGGAGCGGCCGCATCCGGAACAGGCAATGCTTTTCATGAGATCCGGCATGGGCGGAAGCTCTTTGCTGTCCGCAGATCCTTTTTCCTCTTCCGAAGCTTCCACCGACTGGGCTGGCCTTAAGGGAGGAGGCGTCATGATCAGATCCTGAAAACAGAGCTTGCAGAATTTCCACACCCCCACCCGGCATGCCTCCTCAGTAAGGGGCGCACCGCAGAGCTCACATGCGGGTTCTCCTCCGGCACTGGCACCGGGTTTTTCAGAAAGATGGGAAGCCATGGCTTTGCCTGCCTCCCCTTGCCGGGTGGCTTCGCTGCTGCGACCGGGCTCTCCGCCCGCCATCAGTTTTTCAAAGCACACGGTGCAGAAGGGCCAGCTTGCAACCATGGTCATACCTTCACCGGACAACGATTCCAGACCACATCCCTTACATTTCACCTTTACCCCCTTTGCATTGGGAAAAACCGTGAAAGTCCGCAGCCCTGGCACAAAAAACTGAAAGTTTCAGAAAAAACCTCAGAAAATCAGAACTCCGCAAAAGCATCCGGGTCCACCTTGAAAAATTCGCGCATGGCCTGCCATTCCGGGCTCTCCTTCATTTCATCAAACTGCATGACCTCATTGCTGTGCATGGCAAGAAGCATGAAAAACCGGCTGAAAAGCTTTGGGAAATAAAGCCTTGGATCAAAATTTTCGATGATGGCGATGATGTCATCGGCCACCAGAGCAGCTCTGGGGAATTTTTCATCCGCCATGAGACGTTCAAAGATTTCAAGTTTTTTCGTAAGAAGCTCAAGGTGCATGGAGCCCTCAACCATAAGCCCCTGCCCCGCCACCATCCGGGGAGAAGGAGAAGAAGGCACAGAAGCCCGTAAACCTGGTTCTTCCGGTGTGGGCTCATTTTCAGGGCTTTCCTCCTGTGCCGCACTTTCCTCCTTATAAACAAGTTGCTGAAAGGCCCGCAGCCAGTCCACGGTTTTCAGAAGCCCGTCCAGAACAGGTTCCGCAGCATCCTCAAGGGTTTTGGCGATGGATTTTCTGAGCTCGGAAGCCCCATCCAGGGCCTCGACCAGATCATCGGAATGGGTGTCCTTCAGCCACTGCTGCCAGAGCCCGCCCTTGGCGGATTCCTCAAGCTGAAACTTTTTCAGAAGCTGATTGAAAAACCAGCGCAGCCCTGTCTGTCCGTGCTTTTCCCGCTTTTTTTGCGGACCTGAGGCGGCCCAGTTGGTATCCAGAAAAAAAATCAGGGCGGAAAAGAGCTCCTTTAAGCTCCGGACACCGCCCTCCAGGAAGAGTCCGTACCAGTAATGTCCGGTTAGGTTTTTGCATGAAAAAAGTTTTGATTGCTATCAAAAAAATATGATTTATACCTTGACAACTCAGTGAAAATACTTTGTCCCTTGAAATTATTATTAATTGTAATTTCAAG
>Ga0265295_1002347_pt1 | contig 30327 bp, 28 predicted proteins | sample Munlansysbiofilm_FD_192503 | JGI IMG/M metagenome (GOLD analysis project Ga0265295, IMG submission 192503) | Leachate microbial communities from a municipal landfill in Southern Ontario, Canada - Methane capture system biofilm | ecosystem: Engineered > Solid waste > Landfill > Unclassified ... | reverse complement strand
ATTTACAATTTTTTCACCTTGCAAAGCAAGGTAAAATTTTGAAAATCACCGCCGAAGTTTACCGAAACATCAGGTCACATATCAGTCAGGGAAAAAACTCCCGACTTCATTATTAGTAGATGAATGTCAATTCGCTGTAACGACCAAAATGAATCGTTAACGCGGAATTTGATATAATGAGCGCATCCTATATAAGAATTTTGATTCACAGACCAAAATTCAAAAAAGCACCGGACAAATAAAATCCGTACTTAACATGAAATGCCTCTTAACTCAATTGAAGTCTTAGAAAGCTTCTGATTGAGCGAATCCAAAGAATACTGCATTTTGTATATAAAGGTTTTGAGTCCGCGCTGAAAATTGAACAAAAGTGCAAAAATAAAAAGACTAAAAAATAAAAAGAGACATAACATTTAAACATGAAAACAAATATTCTTACATAAAAGTACGGATAATAAAAAGAATTGAATGAATTGAACGAATTGAATGAATTCGTTTAATACATGCGATTGTATATGATAATGAAACGAACAAAAAAAACGGGTAATAAAAAATTCCGACCCTTACAGACATAAAAATTATAAAATAAATACAGAAACGATAAACATGAGTACATTTAAAAATAAAAAACCGGTGCGTAGAGGACCGGCCCCCCAAGAAGGCGAACAAATTATTCGCGTCAGAATCCCAAAAAAGGAAGAAAGAGAAGTGTTGGCGATTGTTGAAAACTTACTCGGCGCAAACCACCTCAGACTCAGATGCATGGACGGCGTTGTCCGTTTGGGCCGCATTCCGGGCTCCATGAAAAAGAAGATATGGATTCACGAAGGAGACGTTGTCATTGCGGTCCCGTGGGACTTTCAGGATGAAAAAGCGGATATCATATGGAAATACACAAGACCCCAAGTGGACTGGTTGGATAAAAGAGGATATTTGAGAACATAAATTATCAAATATAAATATTACACAAAATATTAATTTGGATTTTTAAAAGATAGCAAATTGAAAAATGGGTTATCGAAAATATTAAACGATTCGTTTAAATAAAAAAAGAATCGCGTTTAAACTTTTTTAAGAAAACGAAAAGATAAATAAAATTTAAAGATCCCCTCCGCTTCGATTTTTAGGTGACCGCATGAGTCAGAAAAAAATAGACAAACAGATGAAACAAATCGAACATAAACGTTCGAAAGACCGTGTATTTAAAAAAGACTCCTCGTTCCTGAAAACCGAAGAAAACGTATTTGATGTCCCGACATTAAAGCTTCTTTATTCATTTGTAAACAAAGGATTCATCAAAGAGCTGGGCGGATCCATCAGTACCGGAAAAGAAGCCAACGTGTTTTACGCGACAGGAAGTGAAGGCGAAGTCGCCGTCAAAATTTACCGAATCAATCCGAGCACATTTAACGCGATGGATCCGTATATATTAAAAGACCCGCGATTCACGCACATCCGCCGCAACCGAAAAGATATTATTTTTGCATGGACGCAAAAAGAGTTTCAAAATTTAATCCGGATTCAAAAAGCCGGAATCAGGTCCCCGAATCCGATTGTCTGTGACAGAAACGTATTAATTATGGAATTCATGGGCAAAAACGAAAAAGCGCATCCCTCTTTGAAAGAAATAAAAATGGAGCCGGAAGACGCGCTTCATTTTTATAATCAAGTGATTGAAAGTATGCGTCGGATGTATGTTCGCGCCTCGCTCGTCCATGCCGATTTAAGCGAATATAACATATTGGCGGATATTGAAAAAGAAGAAATTATCATCATTGACGTCGGGCAATCCGTCACATTAGACCACCCAAACGCCCGCGAATTCTTAATGCGCGATATTGAAAATATCAAAAAATTCTTTAAAAAATACAATATTGATGAAGAAACAAAAGTCATATTGGAGAAAATAAAACAGAAAAAGGAAGAAGACACCGTCGTCAATCCGGAAGAAACGACAGAAAATGTAACGAAAGAAACGATTGAAACGGAAAAAGAAACGGAGGAAATCAAATGACCCAATTTTTAAAAGTTCCCAAAGAAAGAATCGCAGTCATTATCGGCCCGAGCGGCAATACCAAAAAACAAATTGAAGAAAATGCGAAATTAAAATTAGAAATAGACAGCGATGACGGACGAATCGAGATAAAGGAAGAGGAAGACCCGATTGCAGCCATGCGCGCAATGGAAGTCATCAAAGCCATCGCCCGAGGATTTTCCCCCGAAAAAGCGATGGAACTTTTTTATGAAGATTTTTTAATGCTTGACATCATCGATTTATCGGAAGTGGCGTCCACTCCAAAAGAATTGGAGCGCCTTAAAGGCCGAATCATCGGACGGGAAGGAAAAACGCGAGAAATCGCCGAAAAACTCATTAACGTCAAAATATCGGTTTACGGAAAAACCGTCAGCATAATCGGATTTCCGGAACAAACCGCAATCATTCGAACCGCAGTTGATATGCTCGTTAACGGCGTCAATCACGGAACCGTTTACAGTTTCCTTGAAAAGAAACACGATGATTTGATTCGCGCGCAGTTGGATTCCATTGAGTTTCATAAAGAGGAAGAAGAATGAGAAATCATTCAAAACAACTTTTTTTCAAATATTTGACTCATTCTTTTTTAATCCGTTTTTATTTCTCGTTTTAAAAAACATGCGCGTTTTTGCGCCTTATGCGGGTGATTTTACAGGATTTGTGCTTGTGTTTTGACACTTTTACAACTTACCGAACGGTTTTTGTTTTTAATTTACCGTTGCCGGCGTTTTACATTTGCGATTTGAGAAAGAAAAAAAGAGAGAAGAAATGAAAAAAAAATTCACTTCTCATTAAATTTAGAAAAATCACCCTTAATTTTGCTGTTTAGCGCACCCTCATTTTTTAACGCGCCCGACGCTTTTTGCATTCAAGGAAACAAAGAGTTATTCCTCATCCTCTTCATCCGTATCGTCTTCTAAAATCATTTTGCCGTCCTCATCCGTTACCAGACCCGCGCCCGGCAAGAATTGTCCGCGCCCTTTTTTAGAAACGATTTGATCCCCGTCCCAAACCACGTCGCCGCGAGAAAGCGTCATCTCCGGGAAAATACCGTCCATTCCCTCATACGGCGTCCAATCGCAACGCGTGTGTAAATTTTTGGCTCGAATCGGAACAACGTTTTTGGGATTAAAAAAAAGCAAATCGGCGTCAAACCCTTCGCCCATGAATCCTTTATTGAGACGGGCCAAACCAAAAATCGCCGCCGGATTTCGGCTTGTCACGTCAATGACGCGTTCCAGCGTAAACATATTTTTACGAACGGCGGCCAGCATCAAAGGCATCAGCGTCTCAACGCCGGGAACTCCGGACGGTGCGGAGCACATGGCCGTGTCTTTTTCATAGTGCATGTGCGGCGCGTGGTCGGACGCGACAATGTCGATTAAACCGGAATTCAACGCTTGAATCATAAAGGCGGCGTCATCGGAGGACCGAAGCGGCGGATTCATTTTGCCGAGCGTTTTGAGTTTGGGATAATCTCCGGTCGATAAAAACAAGTGATGCGGCGCAACTTCACAGGTGATTTTTCCGCTCTTTGAAGAAGGCGATTCTTTTTGCGCTTTTGAAATCAATCGAACCGCTTCGGGCGTGCTGGTGTGGCAAAAGTGAAGGCGTGCCGGCGTTTTCGCGTTTTTATTAATGTTTAAACAATCCAAAACGGCTTTTTCTTCACATTCGTTTGGACGAATGCGGGAATGAACATCGATTCCGGAATCGTTTTTAAGAAGTTCTTCATTTTCCAAACGAAGCGCCTCGTCTTCGGCATGAATGCAAGCAAGCGCGCCCAATTCTCCGATTTTAGAAAGAGCGCCGCCCAAGGTTTCTTGGCTGATGTTTAATCCGCCGGTGGATTCCGCCATGAAAATTTCTCCAAAAACGCTGACCCCGCGGCGCCAGAGATCTTTCAGATTTTCGATGTTGTTTGTAACGCCGCCGTTGATTCCAAAGTCAATGACGGATTTTTTTTTCGCGCGTTTGAATTTGAGAGAAAAACCGGTTTTGTCCGAAACGGGAGGAATCGTATTGGGGTGTTCCAAAACGGAAGTGATTCCGCCGGCGGCGGCCGAGCAGGAGCCGGAATACCAATCCTCTTTGTAGGTCAGACCGGGGTCTCGGAAATGGACGTGAACGTCAATGCCGCCCGGAATGACAACGTTGTTTTTCGCATCGATTCGATCATCGTAAGAAGAAACGCGAAATTCCTTTGCGATTCCTTTGATTTTGCCGTCCTCGATTAAGATTTCAGCCGGCACCAGCCGACCGTCTTGAAGGACGCGCGCATTTTGAATGAGAACATCAAGCATAAACAAACATTGGCGTTCAAGTTAAATAAATTTCACCGCGTCAAAAATTAAAAAACGAAATAAGAGCAGAAATGAGAACGTCGTGTAACGGATACATTAATATGAGACATAGGAAATCTTTCAAATTGGAACGATTAATCGTTACAGTCGTTTCATAAAAGGAGGATAAAAAAATGATGTTTGATTTAACGGGACGCGTTGCCGTTGTTACCGGTGCGTCTTCGGGCCTTGGCGCCCAATTTGCAAAGGTGTTGGCCCAACAAGGGGCGGATTTGGTCGTTTTGGCGCGCCGCAGAGATAAATTGGAAACCGTTGCGGAAGAGATCCGAAAAACGGGACGCAAATGCCTTGTTGTGACGGCGGACGTTACAAAAACGGACGAGGTTAAAGCGGCTGTCGCGGAAGTGATAAAAGAGTACGGCCGTGTCGACATTTTAGTCAACAACGCCGGCGTCGGAACGATGGCTCCGGCGGAAACGTATCCGGACGAGACATGGAATAAAGAGATTGCCGTGGATTTGACCGGCGTATTTATTGTCGCGCGAGAGTTCGGTTCGGAAATGATTAAACAAAAATACGGCCGTATAATTAATATCGCCTCCATGTTTGGTATAATGGGATCCGCTCTTCAAAGCTCGGCGTATCATGCCGCAAAAGGCGGTGTCGTCAACCTGACGCGCGCGCTTGCGGCGGAATGGGCGCCGCACAATATCACCGTCAACGCGATTTGCCCCGGATTTTTCCCATCTGAGATGACGCAAAGCCTTTTTGAGACCGAAGATTTCCAAAATTATTTAAAAACGTTTGTCCCGATGCACCGCGGCGGACGTGACGGCGAATTAAATCCCGCGTTGATTTATTTGGCCTCCGATGAAGCCAGTTACACCACCGGTTCGATGGTCGTTGTGGACGGCGGACAAACCTGTATTTAAGACGGATGAATTCAAATCCGTTTTTTTATTTTTAGATTAAATCAAAAAGGATATATTGAACCGATTTGTATTATGAGCAATGATTTTTCAAATTCTTGATGCGGATTATAAGCTCCTCGGCGAGGATGAGCCGGTGATTCGGCTGTTTGGCAGAAGCGAGGACGGAGAAAGTGTTTGCTGTTTGGTTCCGGGTTTTGAGCCGTTTTTTTACGCAAAAAGCGCGGCGCCTGAAATCACGCAAAAAGAATTGTTGGAAAAATTTTCCCAAATTGTCCGTGTCGACATCGTGGATCGTTATGACCCGATCGGATATCAAACGAAAAAAACGCCGTATTTGAAAATTATCGTCAAAGCGCCTCGAAATGTTCCGGAAATTCGAGACGAGGTCTCCAAAATGCCGGGCGTCTCCGCGCTTTTTGAAAGCGACATTCTCTTTCGGAATCGTTTTTTAGTGGACATGAATTTGGGCGGTTTTCAGTGGGCGGAGGCTTTTGAGGACGAAACGCTGGACCGAACTCGTTTGATTGAGGAGATTCCGATAAAAGCGGACACGATTATTTGCACAAAGAGCGTTGCGCCGCTGGACCGGATTTCAAACGCACCGATGCGTTACCTTTCTTTTGATATTGAATGTTTGCCGGATGACGGCAACATGCCGACGCCTGAGAAGTCGCCGGTGATTTTGGTCAGTTTCTCTTTTGAGCCGGCTTGGAACGGAAAAAAAACCGTGGTTTATGTCGGAAAGCCCAAACCGGACGGTTTTAATTATGAAACGAACGACGCCGACGGCGATACGATTTGGCTTGAGAATGAAAGCGAACTTTTGGCAAAGACCTTTGAAACGATGAATGAGTATGATCCCGATTTTATTACGGGATACAATATTTCCGATTTTGATATTCCTTATTTGCTTCGCCGCTCGGATGTTTTAAAGAAGAGGGGCGCGGCGATTCGAACCGGAATTGCGCGAGACGGCAGCCCGGTTTATTCCAAAAAGTTCGGCTTAACCGTCAAAACGGAAATTACGGGGCGCATTGTGGCCGATGCGCTGCCGCTGATTCGCCGCAATTTCAGTTTAAAACAATACACGCTCAAAAATGCCGCAAAAGAATTGTTAGGCCGGGATAAACTGGACCTCCCGCCGGCGGAAATGGAAGAACATTGGGCGGACGGCGGAGAAAAGCTGGCGAAATTCGTCAATTATTCTCGAAGGGATTCGGAACTTGCCATGGAGCTTTTGCTTCATTTAAAAATACTGGACAAGTATGTCGCGTTGGCGCGCATCACCAATTCCGTGGTTCAAGAAACGCTTGACGGCGGGCAAACGTCGATGGTCGAGCAGGTCATGCTCAAAGAATACGGCAAACACGATCGTGTGATGCCTGTTAAACCGGACGGAGAGGAGTATGAAGAGCGCGACAGCGAAGACGAGCTTAAGGGCGGCGCCGTTTTGGACCCGGTTCGCGGGCTTCATGAAAATGTGATTGTGTTAGACTACAAATCCCTTTATCCGACGATTATGATGGCGCACAATTTGTGCTACACCACTCTTGTCAATGACATGCGTGATTTAGAGGCGCTCGGCTTAACGGAAAAAGACGTGGATGTGACGCCGACGGGCGGCATTTTCGTAAAGCAGGAGATTGTCAAGGGAATCGTTCCGGCCATTTTGGGAGACCTTTTGAATCGGCGGATGGAAACGAAACAATTGATGAAGCAAACGAAGGATGAACAAGAAATTCTCGCGCTTGACGCGACGCAGTTGGCTTTGAAGATTCTTTTAAACAGTTATTACGGGTACACCGGCTACGCGCGCGCTCGTCTTTACAGCATGGCGATGGCAAGTTCCGTGACAAGCATCGGCCGGGAGAATATCCTCAACACCGAGAGAATCATCACTCAGAAAATCGGCAAACTTTATATTTATGAGAATCGGGCGTGGCTTGAGGGGGAAATCAAAGAGGAGTTCACCAAAGCCGGAAAAACGATTGAATCTGATTTTGATTCCGGAAAGATTTCAGATTTGGACTCGGCCGTTATCGCCGGAGCGGTCAAGCTTGTTCGCCTTTCGGTCGTTTACGGGGATACGGACAGCGTTTTTATGCATTGCGCGTCCGAGACGGGGGAGGAATTATCGCCGGAACAATTTACGCTTGAGGACGCCGCGCTTGCCGGAACAAAAACCGCGTCGATTGTAACGGCGTCTCTTCCGGCGCCGATGGAGCTTGAGTTTGAAGCGGTCGCCAGGCGCGCGGTTTTGATTGCCAAGAAGAGATACGCTCAGTGGATTTTTGAGAGAAGCGGAGACGGATGGTCAAACAAGATTAAAGTCAAAGGGATGGAGACGGTTCGCCGGGATTGGTGCGAATTGACATCCGAGACGTTGTCGCGCGTTTTGGAATTGGTTTTGATAGAGGGAGATGTGGACGAGGCGATTAAGTATGTCCGCGACGTGACGAATGAGCTTCGAAATATGGATTTGAATAAGAATCCGGAATTTATCCAGAAATTGATTTTAACGAAAAATTATTCCAAGCGGATGGAGAGTTACAAGAACAAGCAGCCGCATTTGACGGTGGTTGAGAAGATTAAGTCTCGGACGGGAATTTCAACGCCAATCGGGACGCGGGTTCCGTTCGTCATTATTTCCGGTAAAGGGTTGTTTGTCGAACGCGCCGAAGACCCGGAATTCGTTTTAAAGCACAACATTCCGCTGGACACGGAGTATTACATTAAGAAACAGATTTTGCCGCCGGTCGAGCGCATTTTAGAGGTTTTCGGCGTCGACTCAGGTTTCTTAGACAAGTATCAGCAAAAAGGGCTTTTTGATTTCGGAGCGCCCGCCTCGCCGAAAAAAGCCGCCCCCGCATCGGACTTTAAGAAAGAGAAAGAAACGCCGGCGCCGATTCATTCGTTTGAAGACACGGGGCCGTCAAAAGCGTCCGCCTACAGAGAAGAAGCCGCCGAAGACGTGCCGGAAACATTTTCGGGCGATTTGCCAAAGGAATTTGAATCGAATGATTTACAAAATGAAAATGAAACGCCGGATTTATCAGAAACGATAGAGTCAAGCGCGGACACGGATTCCGGCTCTTCAAAAGAAGCGGCGGCAAAGACCGACAGGCCGGTTTTGAATAAGCCTCAAAAATCTTTATTTGATTTTTGAATTTCTTTTTTTAAAACATTGATTTCAAAGAGAAGAATCTCTCTAAAAATGAGAAGTTAAAAAAACAAAAAAAGAAAGATGCCCGGAGCGTGACTCGAACACGCGACCTCCAGATGTCTCAGGAATAAATTCCAAAAGACGCCATTTTTTCCCTATGAGTCTGGCGCCCCAACCGACTAGGCTATCCGGGCAATCGGATAGGATTCAAAATAGACATTTTGGTATTAAAAGATATTGATTGAAAAGAGGCGTTTTTGGAAAAAGGAACAAAAACCCGATGATCCAAAATTAAATGAATGGGTTACAGATTACAGCGGAAAAATGAAAAAATTAGAAAAAAAACAAAAAAACAAAAAAAACGATAAAGTAATGACCGATTAAATTGTAAAAAACAACTGAAATAAATATGTTTTGATTTTATTAAAAAGATAAAAAATGAATAGAACATAGACGGAATATATAATTTGCAATTAAAAGAAATTGCAGTGGAATTGACCTCGGCTATCCAAACGGATCAATTCCACACCTGATAGGCAAACAAATTAATTGACAAAAATAATTAAAATTTTTGATTGTTTGCCTATATTAAATATATAGGTGTTGAAAAAAATGAGAAAATGCATCATTTCATTATTTGTTTTAGTGCTTATTACATCCTTGTTTATTCCGGGAGTAATGGCTCAAGAAAATGAAAAAACCGTATTATTAGAAAACAATTTAATAAATAAACAAGATGTTTCAGAAGCGAAAAATCTTTCAGAGGAAGACAGGCTAGAAATCGAAAATATTGTGTATATTATGTTAGAATCAGAAGGTATTGTCATTGAAAACTTAGATTTAAGCAATTTGAAAATGTTAGAAACTTCTGAAAAATTAATATTGGACGGGGAAATTAAATATGACATTAAATCTGAATTGGGAGACATTAAGAAAAATAGTGCTTTGGACCGGAAAACAAAAATATATACAATATTAAACAAAACAGATATATCTATAACTACAGAATCTACAACAAATGACCAATATTATAGAATGGAGGTGAATAAAAATACAGATTCCGGAAATTATAATATTGAAGAAAAATTTATAATAGATGGTGTGACAAATGTATACAATAGTATAATTTTAACGAATTCTGAAGAAGATGAATTAAGAAAAAATTCAAATGAATTTGCAATATCCAAAGCTTCTTATACACCGATTCCCGGGTGGAATTATCCGCCGAGTAATCCGCCCTCTAATAGTATATCAGCATACCATAATGCAAAACTGAGTTCAGTAATAGCAGGAGGAAATATAGTAATCAGTATTGCTGCCGGATTAATTGGAGCGGGTCTTGGAGGTATTGTTGGATCCGGACTCAGTGCAATAATAGTTCAAGCATGTGTAAGTTTATATGAAGACTATTTGGCAAACCTTGGAGTTAATTCAACAAGTAATGCATATGTAGACTTTTATTATACAATTTATCCTCGCCCGGGATATAAAGCAAATCCTGCAATAGGATATGCATATCCGACTGCCCCAATTTATGTAGAAATATACAGATTTTATCATGTGGTTTAAATATTAAAATTGTGATAATTTTAAGAAATTATCATTATTATATTTTTTACACACGAAAATGATAAAAAGAATTGAAGGTGACATGTATGAACCTTACCGAACAAATACTCAAAAATAAAAAATCAATCATTTATACAGATATGGTCTTGTTTTTTGCCGCCGTTTTAATCGGATTTTATATGTTTTTTTCCGACTCATATTCCGCACTCTTATATTGGATAAGTTATGCTTTTTTACTTTCATCCTTGCTCCTTTCAGGAATATACGAACGATTCACGGAAAAACCAAAAAACAATAAAATAAAATGGGTGTTTTGGACGTTGCTTATTGTCATATTTTCAATAACGGTTGTTATAATATTGCCTCAATATCTTGCGCCATATCAAGAATCGTATTATAATTTCGCCTATTTGTGGTCATTTACATTCCTTTCTCAATTAATGGGAATCGGATTTATTCTTGCGTCCAAATACGCGGATAATGTTGCCGTCATGATTCAAAGAGAATGAATAAAAAAACGGATTTTTAATTAAATCTCAATTGTTTCGATTGACCTCCATTTTGCCGCTCGCGAGTGAGTGGTACACTTTTTTTGAACCGGTTTTTAGAAAAGCCGATAATTCTCATTTTGGATTAATTTTGATTGAGAGAGGATTTTTATTACAAAAACGAGATGGATATATATAAAAGAAAGAAGAAAAATAGAAAATGAGTTTTCAATTTTTTAAAAAATAGAATCGGAAGAGAGGAAATATTATGTCAAAAATCATCGGCTTTATGGGAAGCCCCAGGAAAGCGGGAAATACAAATTTATTGATGGAAAAAATGATGGCAAAGGCGATTGAGAACGGTCATGAAACGGAAATGGTTATTTTAAACAAAAAAAATATCGGATTTTGCGAGGCTTGTGATGTTTGTCATAAAACGGGAAACGGGTGCTTTAAAAAAGACGATATGCCGGAGCTCGGCAAAAAAATGAAAGAAGCCAACGTTTGGATTATCGGAACGCCGGTTTATTGGTGGGGGCCGACGGCTCAAATGAAAACGTTTACCGATCGGTGGTACGGTTTGCCGCGCGAAACGTTTCAAAATAAGAAAGCGATATTAGTCGTTCCGATGGAGGACACCGATGAAAGAACGGCGAGCCACGTGATTGGGATGTATCGGGACAGTTTTGATTATCTCGGCATCGAAGTGATTGACGTCGTGGTGGCGGGGGGCGTTTTAGAGGCGGGCGCCGTTTCGTTCGAGCCGGAGATGATTCAAAAAGCGGAAAACGCGATTTTGAAGATTTGATGAAAGACATGAAAAAAATCAAAAGAAAAACAAATAAAGATAAAAAAACAAAGGAAAAATAAAAGGCTTAAGGATTAAAAAACTTAAAAACCAAAAATTAAAGCTTAAAAATCAAAAATTAAAATTAAAAATATAAGGCGAAACGATGAGAATCAATCAGGAATCCATGGACATTATTTTTGACGAAGCGCGAACCCACACCTATTTTGAAAAAACGGAAATTTCGGATGAGTTGCTTATGCGTCTTTACGACACTTTAAAAATGGCGCCGACCTTGGCCAATTGCCAAGCCGGGCGCTTTGTTTTTGTCAGAAGTCCGGAAGCGAAGGAGAGACTGTTGCCGCACATGGACGAGAGCAACAAAAGAAAGGTGAAAGAAGCGGCCGCAACCGTCATCATCGCGGAGGACACGATGTTTTACGAAAACATGAATCGTTTGTATCCGCGCGGGAATTATGAAAAATATTTCAGAGAGAACGAATCGTTTTCCAAAACCACGGCTTATCAAAACAGTTGTTTACAAGGCGCTTATTTGATTATCGCCGCGCGCGCTTTGGGATTGGATTGCGGCCCGATGGGGGGCTTTAACAAAAAGGGTGTCGATGACGAGTTTTTCAAAGACGGAAGATGGAAATCAAATTTCTTGTGCAACCTGGGCGCGGGAAATAAAAGCAAATTGCACCCGAGGGATGAAAGATTGGATTTTAAAGAGGCGTGCCGAATTCTTTAATTTCATTTTTTAGATAAAACGAAACGGGTTGGCGATTTCGTTGAATTTTTTTTGAGAAGGTTTTGCAAAAAAACGGGCGGAATGAAAACATTTGATTTCAGACACACGTTCGTGAAAGCGTTCGAACGCATTTAAAAAATGCGGATGCGAGCGGCAAACTAAAACGCTGCGGCAATTGCAAACTAAAATGCAAACGCAAACAGCAAACTAAAAACGCAGCAGCAAATGTAAACGGCAAATAAAAAACAGATGAAGCAGCAAATAAAAAACAGAAAACGATTTTTTTTGATATTTGGGGTTGAATCCGCAAATTTCCGATTGTTTTTTGCTCGCTCCGCTTGCAAAAAAAATCGAAAATTAGCGGTCGTATTTGGGATTTTCAAAGACATCTAAAAAATGGAATTTGAAATTAAATAAATAAAACAAAAACAAAACAAAAACAAAACAAAAAAATAAAAAATGAAATGAATCAGTAACCGGTCGCGGTCGCCAATTCGATTAAAACGGCGGAGTCGGCGGTTCCGGTCACCGTCACAAACAAATCGTCTCCGATGGTCCACGCCAGCATGTATCGGCCGTATTGGGGCGCATCGTCGGTCTCGGCTTTGAATAAAACGGCGTCATGGCCGTTGATTTGAATCGTCGTGATGTTGCTGTTTGCGCCGTATTGTTCGACGTGGCTGTCTTTCATCATTTGGATGTAAGAAACGGCTGTTTTGGTGGTGTTTGCGATGCCGACGTTGTAATAGGTCAGAAAAATGGGCGTCTTTTCTTTTTCGTGAGTGTAAATGCCTTGATATCCGAAAATCGCATCTGTAACACCGATGTGTTGCCCGTGGGAGCGAACGCTCGCCGTGGATAAGAATGAAAGGGATGGCGGAACCGGGTCAACCAGAGTTAAATCGGCGTTAAACGCGGGAAGCGGGGTTTGGTTTGAGTCGGATGGATTTGTTATGTCGTCGGGGCTTGTGAGATTGGTCTCGCCCGCCAGGCAGCCGGAGAGAAAAACGGCTGAGATCAAGATGAGAAGAGAGAGGAGATATATTTTTTTCATAAAATCACCGATAAAGATGATAAGCTTTAATTATATAAAAAGGTTTGAATCGAATTGAGAACGGCGGCAAAAAGGGTTGTCAAAAAAACGACCGGTATAAAAACGGTTGGCGTAAAAACGGCTGGCGGCGACTTTAACAGCGCCGCTCTTGACGTCAAACAAAAAAATGTTTTTTAATTAAAAAAGCCCTTAGTCGGAATTAAAAAGAACAGCAATCGCACGGCTTGGGCGGCCGGAGGATTCCGACGGCTCCGTTTTGGCACGCTTTGGCGCATTTGAAACAATTCGGTCGACAAAGTTCGATATTCTCTAAAAAAACGGCGCCGGATTTTAAGGAGAGCAAATTGTCCGGACACGCGTAAACGCAAGCGCCGCAAAGGGAGCATCGGGATGTCGTGAATACGGGAAACCAATGTTTTGCCATGGTCATCAAGATTTAAAAAACAAAGACTCAAAATCTATTCAAAAAAACAAGAAAATACAAAGTAGAAATACAAAGTATAAAAAACGAAAAGGAAACGAGAAAATCTCGTTTCGATTAAATTTAAAGTTTAGACGCTTCCGCGATTGTTTTGATTTGGTCGTATGTCGCAGGGCCGTTAACGATAATGAGTTTGTCGCCGGCTGCCCAGGTCAAAACATATTTTTCCGAAGAAGTGCTGTCTTGTGAAACGGTTGTGAACAAAGTGGCGTCATGTCCGTTGATTTGGACGGTTGTCACGTTGTTTGTACCCGGATATTTTTCTTTGTGCGCGTCAATCATCGTTTGAACATAGGCTTTTGCCGTGCTGTTGTTTTCCGTTTGGTAAGCGGAGAGGTAAACATTTGAGTTGTTGACAGCATAATAGCCTGAAAAACCATTGAGCGCGTCCGTGACGCCGTTGATATTTTCTTGGTCGGCGGTAACGTTTTTAACGGCCAAAAGTTCAAAGCCGGACGGAACCGGATCGACGGTGACAAGGGTACCGTTAAATGTCGCGCTCGGCGTTGAGTTGTTTGTTGAATTATTTGTTGAATTGTTTGTTGTGTTGTTGCCGTTGTCGTTGTCCAAACAGCCGGAAACACCGACTGCGACGGCGAGGAAAGCAATCAACAAAACGAGTAAGATGCTTTTTTTCATGTGAATCACGATATTACTTTGATATTAATTTTAAGAATTTATGTTTTTAATTTTAACATCCCGGACCATTGATCCGAACCGAGCGGAAGTGTGCCGCCTTCGGTTTTTGGTTTATTTAAACCACCGTCTTCAGATATCATTTTTGAACCGAAATCATTTTGATTCGTAAAGTTTTCATTCGCGCTTTTGTTTTCAAGGGCCATTGCGGTTGCAACCAGCATGAAGAGCAAAACGACGATGATGAGCAGACTTTTTTTGCTCATATTAATTCCCCCTGAGTTCCTAATATTATCAAGCATGAAGATTTTCAACAATTGAAAATGAACCCCATTTAATCATGCCCGGTATACTGCAAAAAACGAGATTTCCCATATTAAAGCTTTTCGGTCTTCCCCCGTCAAAAACGCAATCTGTTACACGATATAACGATTAAGCGGTCGATAATTGACGACAAAAGCGAAAAATCAAAACACTCCAAAAAACCGACATCAAGAATCCCGAAAAAAAATCGAACCGAAAAACAAGGCCGCACCTTAAACGATTTGATAAAAGAATCAAAGAAAAAAATCAAAAAAATCAAAAGAAAACGAAATTAAAACAAACAAAAACAAAAGAATAAAACAAACCAAAATCAAAAGAAAACGAAATTAAGACAAAACAGAATCAAAAGAAAACGAAATTAAGACAAAACGAAATCAAAAGAAAAACAAAAGGATTAATAGAAAATGAAAATCAAAAAATAAGAAAAAAAGTAAAGGATTTCAAAAGAAATCCTCACTTAGTTAAATTGTTCACCGAATTTACGCTTGTTTTTTGTAAACCATGAAGTAGTAGGCAGCTCCTGCGATGATGATGATCAAGACAAGGATACCGACAACCAACTTCCAGTTTTGTGAAAACCATCCGGGTTCTTTGTCATCGGGTTGGTCCGGGACATCAGGTTCGGTGGGTGTAACGACCGGCGGTTCGGTGGGTGTTGTGGGCTCAGACGGGTCGACCGGCGGTTGCGGGTCAACAGGTGCGCTTCCTTCACCGACCTCAGCGTTGACGTAGAAGTAACCATATTTAGATGTGGTCGCATCATCAGCTGTCTTGAGATACATGTTGTTTGCGATTTGCTTGTCCATGTCTTCTTGGAGGGTCACATCGGATTCAGACTTGAATTGAAGTGCTTTGTCGCCCTTAATCGGACCAGAAGCAATAATTCCATCGTATTCAAGAATACCGAATTTGTCATCTGTCTTGAGTTCTTTTGCATTGACATAGTCCATGACCCAAAGACCTTCAATTTCAACAAGACTGTCTTGGGTGCCTTGGAAAACGTCTTTAACGTGAACTCTGAGAGTCTGGATGTTCTTTTCATTTAAGACAGTTGCTCTGAGAATCCAATCGCCACCATCGCTTCCACTGGTTGTGATAATACTTGAGTTAACTTCTTTACCGTCTTTGAAGAATTTAATGTATGCTTTGTTACCGTCAACATCTATTTGATCAATGATAAGAGAATATCCGTCGCCGAGTTCAAGAGTTGCACCGGTTTTTAAGGTATATTTATCATCATTGTCAATTGTGAGTTTTGCCATCTTTTCAGGTTTCATATCAGCACCTGAGGACAATGTACCATCTGTATTGACAACAGTTAGCGGAACATATTTTTCACCAAACAAACCCATTACATAGTATTTGTGAGTACCGGTAGCAACCCAGCTATCAGCAGCATAAGCAATTTGCTGCGGTTCAGTCACATAAATAAGGTCTCCCTCATTAATTTGTGTACCGGTGAGTGTGTAGTTCATTTCTTCTGTGTAGATGTTTTCATCAATATCATAGAAGAACGCTGCAAAGTTTTTGTAGGTAAATGGAACTACTGGAGCTGTTGTGTAATCAAAGATGTCACTGCGGATTTCATAAACGCCAGGTTCAGTGTATTCTTTTACGAGATAGAATTTGTCAGTACCTGTAGTACCATCAAATTCTTTTTCGGTTTTGAGTGTGATGTTTTTACCGAGGTCGGTAGAAAGATCAGCGGACAAAGCGATATCCTCGGCGAGATATTCCAATTTCGATGTGCCGATATTCTTGGCTTCGAATTTACCGTAGTCAACATCGGATTTGACTTCAAAGGCGTTCGGGTAGTCAATGAGCCAGTAACCTTCGATTTCAACAAGGCTTGATTCAGTTCCTTGGAAAACATCTTTCACGTGAACTCTGAAAACTTCGATATTCTTTTCGTTAAGAAGAGTCATATCGAGAATCCAATCGCCGCTTTTACTTCCATCGGTTGTGACGATGCTGGAGTTGATTTCTTTGCCGTCGTTCATGAGTTTGATGTAAGCTTTGTTACCGTCAACATCAATTTGATCAACGACTAAAGAGAAGCCGCTTCCGAGTTCGAGGGTCGCACCGGTTTTCAATGTGTATTTATCATCATTGTCGGCAATCAATTTTGCGATTTTATTTGCTTTAAAACCTGTGCCTGTGGATGTTAAGTTTTTAGGGCCAACTGCAACATAAGGTTCTGCAAAGAATCCGATGATTGCATAACCGACTGTGTCTGAACCATTCACCCATTTGTATTCAAAAGGTTGGAAATTCGGCTCAGTTTCATAAGTAATATCGATATTTGTTCCCGTTGTTCCATTAATATCAATAGTTAAAAGTTCGGTTTCTGTATCGTCGTTAAGGTTATAGTATAAACCGGCCCAGTTATAGGCATCGATTTCCCATGGCTCATTACCATCATCAAACTCGATGATTGTACTTCTAATCTCAACGGAGTCAGCGGCTGCTGCGGTTCCGACGAGAGCGAGAAGAACAAGTAATGCCACTAATATGTGTTTAAATTGCATTTATTTTTCCTCCATAAGTATATGGTAAACGCGGGTTTTGTTATTCGAGAGAACGATTCAACGAATTGTCGAAATGTGTTTGTCAATGAATGTGAAAGAGTTTTTCATGAATTCAATGAGAGTCACGAATACCCGAGCTTATACAGTGGGTAAAACTGAAAGAAGCTATATTAAACTTTTGTGGTCTCATATATCAAAAAGAAGGGGAAATTACACATTCAAACGATAAACGCGTCGATAATCGACGACATGAATTTTAAAGAGCAGTAAAGCTATAATTTGGTTTGAAGTTATCGGCGGAATGTGTTTTAAGTTCAAAACGATGCGTTTACAAACAATATAAGACAAAAAAGTCGATTTTTTTGAATTTATTTTGAAAAATGTCGTAAATTGATTTAATTCTGTCGATGAGAAAAAACGATGGAAAAAAAACAAGAACAAAAATAAAAATAAAAAAGTCGATTGGAAAAACATATTCAATCATATAGAACTGAAATATAAAACAGAAATATAGAACTGAAAAAAAACAATGGATAAACATATTGATTTTTAAAAAAACGATTTTGATAAATGCTTTGAAAAAAAATCTGAAAGTATGAATATTTATAAAAACGTCAAAGGCGTCAAAAGCATCAAAGGCGGCAAAACCGGCGGAAACGGAATTGATACAGATTTAAGTATCGTTGCCGAAAAGCGCGGAGTATTAGAAGAATACACGATTTTTTTAATCCCGTATACGGACCGAAAAGATTTGACGCCGGAAGAAAAGGTTTGTATCGGCAATTATCAGGATGTTCAATTTTGGAACCGGCAGAAAAATGATTGGAGCTTTCATATACCGAAAAATTGGAAAACAAAACCTTGGTGTTATGCTCTCAATTCCTGCTGCAGACATTTGTCTTTTTAGAACGGCCTGTCTGAAAAAGAAAGAATCTTGATTGAATCAAATATTCAAAATATTGACAGTGCCATTCAAAAAAGTAAAGCTGACAGAGAATATACAATATACAGAGGAATAAAAGATACAGATTGGCTGAAAGAGAAATATATCGGCGGCACATTTACTGAAAAAGCATTCGGAAGCTTTACATTAGACGTAAACAAAGCATTAGAATATTCAAATTTTGAAAACCCGATTGTATTACATTTTGAGATAAAAAAGGGAATGAACGTATTATACATGGATGAAAATGAAAGCGAAATGCTGCTCCCGAGAGATTTGACATATAAAATCAAAAAAATTGAAAAAATTTATTTAGAAGAAGGAAGAAAGGGATATATTGCATATTATATAATATTGAAGACAGAGGAGAATGAAAAACATGCAATCTGAATTTTTTGAAGAAATATATACTTATGTTGGACCGGCACCGGAACCGACACCGGAAGAAATAAAAGAAACGGAAGAAATGATAAAAAGAATGGACGAGGATTTCGAGCGCCAAATCAAAAGAATAAGAGCGGGAATTCGTTTGGATGGAACAAAATATGATGAAGAGGAACTTGTTGTCTTTAAATCAATATTTGGAGATAAGTAATATTTTTAAAATTCCATATCCGTAAATTATTATTTTAGAGGACAGACTTCAAATTTCTAAAATCATTTTAAATTTCATTAAATCGCGTTAAAGTTCGTTAAATTTGATGTTGTGTTTCTCTTCAAATTCGAGAAGCGGAATTCAAATCCTGAGTTCTTGAATATATTTTTGAAGAGAGTTGTTTGACAAATCAAAATAAGCGTCCTTTACAGGTAAACCTTCGTCAGTTATATCTTCAATTTTAAGTTTTAAACATTCGACTGATTCCGATTGTTAAGTGTTTCTTTTGAAAATAGAGATAATGTGCTCCAACTGTTTCTTTTTTACCATGTGTTCAATATTTAATGTTAGATTTAAAATAATTTATAAGGATTAATATAAAAAACGGAAATTATAGAATTGTTTTCGAATTAAACAATCGGAAAAGGCGGCATTTTTTGTTTGTGTTCGGCCGACTTCATTTTGGACAATACGAACGCGTATTGTTCTTTTGTCAAATGCGTTTCTTTTAAAATATCATCCGCAATCGGAGAATGAGAATCGTTTTCGTCAAAAGGATTGATTTTGTTTTTTTCGATTTCATAAAGCAGCGCGTCCAATTGGTCGTAGCGAAGACCGATGTCGATTTCATCGGATTGTTCGTCCCAAAAACCGGCGGAAGGCGTTTTTAAAAGGAAGCGTTCGGGCAGATTTAAAAAACGGGACAGCAACCGCACTTCCGTTTTGTACAAATCCGCGAGCGGGTCCAAATCAACGGCGCCGTCACCGTATTTCGTGAAATAGCCGATGAGGCGCTCCGTTTTATTTTTGGTGCCGACGACTAAAAAATTGTTCCGGTTCGCATAATAATAGAGCAAAGACATTCTTAAACGAGAAATCAAATTTCCGGAAGAAAGAATCAAATCGGAAGAATCGGAGGAATCCGGCGAGCCGGAGAAATCAAAACCCCCATCGGAAAAAGAAAAAGAAGATCGAGCCGCAAGAAAAACGGAGTTCAAATTGATTTTTTGAAGCGTTAACCCGAGACGGTCGCAAAGAAATTGAGCGTCGGAAAGATCCGTTGATTCGTAATCCGAATCGCCGGAAGAGTCTCCGGAATCGGCGTTGTAAAAGAAAATCGGATGAACGTTTTTCGCGCCGAGCGCCTTGACGCAAAGAAGCGCGGAAAGCGCGGAGTCGATTCCGCCGGAAAGGCCGAGAACGACACCGCCGGCTCCGGACGCCTGGACGTGCTTTGAGAGGAAGGACACGAGGGTTAACTCGGCCGACGCGGAATCGAAATTTGAAAAAGAAGCGGGAACCAAAAAGGGCAAAGAAGTCATAAGAAAGATGTTTGGAGGAGATAAGTCTTAAAGATTTTGATGAAAAATCAAAAGAGACGAAAGAAATAAATGAGAAAGAGCGCATCATATAAAACATTCATTCAAAGAAAAAAACGAGGGCGACCGTCTTTTTTAAACGGCGCCGCCGAAAATAAAAAGCGGGAAAAATATGAAAAAAAATACAATCATCGAATTTGAAGAGCCCGACACTCCGGTCCAAAAAAAACCGGAACTGGCGGATGAACTCCAAATGGAAGTGGAAAAAGTTTATCCGACCGACGAGTATGGAAAAGGAATTATACCGTTGACCGGCGAAGTTATTGAGATGCTGGGACTGACCGTCGGCGAGCCCGTTGAAATCGAGGGGGACCGAAAGACCGTTGCGCGCGTCTGGAAAGCGAATATATTGGACGGCGCGACCAACGAGACCGTTCGCATGGACACCTTCACCCGCTACAATGCAAAAGTCACCGTCGGCGACCGCGTCACTCTTCGAAAAGCAAAAGTGATTCCCGCAAAAAAAATAACCGTCGCCCCGCTGGAAGAAGAAAAGCTGATCTTAACCGCCGAAATCGAAGACCGAATCCGATACAACTTAAGAGAGCGCTATTTGGGAAAAGAAGACATCGTCCCCGTCCGAAAAGACGTGTTGGGCCTCAACGACGTCTCCCAGCCCGAAATGAAAAAGCAGACCGTCGAATTCATGGTCACGCAAGTCACGCCCTCCAAATCCCTCGTGATGGTCACGCAAGAAACCCAAATCTTGTTTGAAAAAAGCGCGGAAGGGTGCCGCAAAAAACACATCTCCTACGAAGACATCGGCGGTCTGGGCGACAAATTGACGGAAATCAAAGAAGCCGTCGAACTCCCGATGAAACAGCCCCGCCTCTTTAAAAAACTCAAAATCGCCCCCCCCAAAGGCTTAATCCTTCACGGAATTCCCGGAACCGGAAAGACGATTATCGCGCGCGCCGTTGCGGATGAAATCGGCGCGAATTTCTATTACGTCGCGGGCCCCGAAATCATGCGCGGCGGGTACGGGCAAAGCGAAGAAATAATCCGAAACATATTCTCAGAAGCCGCCAAAAACGCGCCGTCCCTCATATTCATCGACGAAATCGACTCCATCGCCCCCAAAAGAGAGGAGTCCGGCGAAATTGAAAGACGCATCGTCTCTCAGCTGCTCACCGTCATGGACGGCACCCTGGACACCACCCAAGTCTTTGTCATCGGCGCCACCAACCGCCTTCACTCCATCGACCCCGCCCTTCGCCGCCCGGGAAGATTTGACAGAGAAATTGAAATCGGCGCGCCCGACGCCGCCGGCCGAGAAGAGATCATACGAATTCACGCGCGTGCCATGCCCCTTGAAGGGTATCCGAAAATTCGAATCCTTGAAAACGCCCTTCAAAAAGCCAAAGAGCAAATGAAACGCAACATTGACGCCGGCGTAAAAGAAGAAGGAACCCTGGCGGCCGACAAAAACGCGGTTGCCGGCTACTCCAAAAAATGGACCGCCGCCAAAGAGCAATATGAAAACAACGCCAAGAACCTGTTCAAAGATCTCGCCGCCCAAACGCAAGGATTTGTCGGCGCCGACTTAGCCGCCCTTTGCCGAGAAGCCGCACTCAACGCCGTCAAAAGAATCGCGCCCACCGTTGACATGGATGAAAATTTAAGTGACGAAGTTTTAGAAACGATTATCGTCACCAATAAAGACTTCAAACGCGCGCTCTTGAAAAGCGAGCCGTCCGCCCTTCGCGAAATTTATGTCGAAATTCCGGAAATATCATGGAATGACATCGGCGGACTTGAAACCGTTAAAAAACAAATCATAGAAACCTTGGAATGGCCGCTGAAATATCCCGAAAAATTTGAACAATTCGGAATCGAGCCTTCCAAAGGCATTTTATTGTACGGCCCCCCCGGAACCGGAAAAACCATGCTCGCCCAAGCCGTCGCAAACGAATGCGAAACCAGTTTTATCAGCATCAAAAGCACGGAATTATTATTGAAATGGGTCGGCGAATCCGAAAAAGCCGTCAAAGAAATATTCAGAAAAGCCAAACAGGCCGCCCCGACAATCATATTCTTCGATGAAATCGACGCGTTTGCCGCCGCCCGCCAAAGCGGATCCGCCGGAACGAGATCCGTTGCGGAAAGCACCCTGAATCAAATGCTGGTTGAAATGGACGGAATCGACCGCTTAAAAGACGTATTTGTCGTTGCCGCAACCAACCGCCCCGACACATTAGACCCCGCGCTGATTCGCCCCGGCCGATTGGACCGAATGGTTTATGTCGGCGTCCCTGACTTTGCCGGCCGCAAATCTATTTTTGAAATTTACCTGAGAAAAACACCCCTGTCAAAAGACGTTCATATTGAAAAGCTTGCGGAACAGACCCCCGGCTACACCGGCGCGGACATCAAAGCCGTTTGCCGAGAAGCCGTCTTAAACGCCCTTCGCACAAACATGGACTCACAAGAGGTTACCGCCGCCGATTTCAAAGAAGCGTTGGAAATCGTTCGCCCGTCCGTCGGAGAAGAACTGAGTGAAAAATACGAAAAAATGGAGGAGTACATCAAACACAAAGACGAGCCCAAAGACGATTACTTCACCGCGTATAATTAAATATAAAAAACAAAACAACCAAAAAATAAGAAAAAAGAGCAAAAGAAACAAAAACGCGACAACATGAAAATATATATAAAATAAAAGAGAGTTAGTAAAAGATAAGAATTTTTATTCAATTCACTTTTTCACCATTCAAAGAGGAAAGAAAATGAAATATTACGCAAAGCGTTTGTTGGACAACAAAAAAATCATGTCGACCGATGCAAAAGAACTGGGAACGCTCGAAGATATTCACATCAACGCCAAAACCGGCGCGATTATGGATTTAATCATCACGCCGTCTGAGGGCGTGGATGTTTCGAAATACCAAAAAGAAGAAAACTACATATTAATTCCGTTTAACGCCGTCAGCGCCGTTAAAGATTACATCATCGTTGACAAAGACAAAGCCAAAACTTTTATGACGAGATAATTTCGTCATTCCTCTTTTTTATTTTAAATTTTTGGACGGAAGGCACCCGCTTGTTTTTACCAAAAACAACGATTTCTCGGTTTATTTATTTTTACCGCAAAACGTCCGATATCTTCAATTTATTTTCAATAAAATCTTCATTCATTAAACGGTCTTTTTTAATAGAAGAATCGTATTAAAGATTTCAATGACTCGTATAATTCCCGAAAATGAAAGATCAACGGAACCGCTGGATACCGAAAATATAATTCACCACCCGGACATGGAGCGTGCCAACGAATGGATTGTCACGGAATACGAAATCCCGTCGCGCAAAATCTGCGTCTTTGTCCCGTGCTCCAAAAAAAAGCCATACCATACAAGCCCGTCTCACCAAAAGTTTGACGAGATTATTTTTTCACACCTGAGAGAGCCCGACGTCCATATCGTAACTTTCGGAACCTGCGGCGTCGTCCCGAGAGAGCTGGATGTCGAGTATCCCTTTATGAATTACGCCTTTATGATGGGGCAATGCAACGTCGCCAAAGTCAAACGGGACTTTTTAAAAACCGAAACGAAGCGAATAGCGGAATATTTGGAAAAAACAAAAGACAATTACGAATACCGAATCGCGTACTGCATCGGCGACTTCCGGGAAGCGATGATTGCCGCCGCGCAAAAAACCCGAATCCCGGTTCATATCGTCCCGAATGACGAAACCATCCGCCGCAATCTTCAGCCGGAAAAAAAATTCATATACAATAGCCTCTCCTGCGCCGACTACCTCGCCGACTTCTCCGCCGCCGTTTCAAACGCGGCCGTTCAAACCAACCTCACAAGCTCCGCTCAAAAAAAGAATGAAGCCCCATGCGAAAATAAAGAAAATCATGACGAAGACATAGAATGGTATGATTTTTAAATTGAACAACGGAATTTAGAAGAAAAAACACCGTTATAATTTTCACTTTCTTTCGCTTTTACCTTATTTCTCTCATATTATAATCGAAACATTCAAATCCAATCCCTCAGTATAATATATAGGGGAAAAATCACAAGTTTTTCTAAAAATATGAAATATACGCAAGAGATAATGAAAAAATCAGGACTTTACAATTGGGGAATTTTTAAGTTTTGATTAAATTTTGAGCTCTCTTTCAATTCTGAGAACAATTCATTGATGTTATGGAGGTTACATCTAAATGAAGTCTTGTTTAGTCGATACAATCTTTTTATCCGATAAACGTAAAAACTTACTTTTATTGTTACTTGAAGGACCGCAAACGTCCGATGATATTAAAGACAAATTAAACGTGAATTGGGGGGCAATGATTCCCCAAATTAAAAAATTAGAAGAGTGGGATTTAATCGCAAGCAAAGACCGCGTTTACAGCTTAACGGACATGGGCCACGCCATCGCCAACAATTCCAAAAAACTTCTGAATCTTCTTTGCGTTTATGAAAACAATCACAAATATTGGGCAACGCACGACTTGTCCCGCATCCCTAAAAATCTTTTGGACCGAATCGGAGAGCTGGGTCCTTGCAAATTAATCGAGTCGGATTTGGCTCATGTTTTTGATGCGAACAAAGACGTTGTCGAAGCCATGGAGGACGCCTGTTTTTGTGCGACTTTATCCAATTTTTTCCAGCCCCAATACAATAAAATGTATAATACGATGATAAAAAACGGGTGCGATCTCAAATTAATTTACTCTCAATCCGTTTTTGACCGAATCCTTTCAGAATATATTTATGACGGCGTGTCCGAAACGGATGATGTGAAATTTTTGGATTGGAAAAACACGAAGTTTTTTGTCATACCGGACGGTCTCGGAATCACGGAAATATCCGTAACCGATAAAATCGTATTAATCGGATTATTTGACAATGACAACCGCTTTGACTCCCGATATATTTTAAGCTCGGGGGAAAGTGCCCAAAAATGGGGGCTTGAACTTTTTGAATATTTGTCAAAAGAAGCCCAACGGATTGAAACAAATATCAAAGATTGATATTTGCTTTCATTATTTCAATTTAAAAAATTATTCAAACCCGTCCGTCAACATTTTGCGGCACTTTTCTAAATCATCGGGCGTATTCACATTCATGGCCAATCGCGGATTATCGACAATATAATTATAATCCGGCTGTTCGTTATAAATATCGTCCGCGTCCAAAATATTAATTCCGGTCGGAACGATTAATTTCGTATTTTTATGAAAAACGGTATCGGGTCGGACCCCCATTTTTTTGCAAAGAGAAATCGGAACATAAACGGAAAGCGCCGGCTCTTCACAAGCGTCGTATTGTTTTAAAACCTCCTCAATGATGTTTGAACGAATCAACGGCAAATCACACATGACAACCATAATCGGCCCCGTAGCTCCCGCTTTTTGAATAGAGTAAATCATATCGCCGACATAATTGCCTTCCGCCGCTTCAATTAAATTCAATTCCGGATAGTTTTCCTCAATCAGCGTTTTTGTTTTCGGAGTGGCTTTTGTAACGGAAACATGAATTTGATCAATCCCCTCGGCACCCTTTAAAGCGTCAATGATGTAACCGATTAACGGTTGACCGTTTAAATCGATGCAAGATTTTTCCCCGCACCCCATGCGTTGAGCCAAACCGCCGGCCATAATTAAAGCGTCCAAAACATCCCTCCGTATAAGAAATACAATGTAAAAGCAACCGCCGCAATTGAAACAACGCGTCCGGCTTCATTGGCGACTCCGATACCGTCCCCGTTTAATCCGCCGAAATGCCGGTTGCTTATTTTCAATATAAAAAAAGCGGCAAAGGTTGACGCAATAACGCAGACAACCCCTAAAAATCCGAGCAAGAAAACGGAAAAGAAAAGCGTAAACACCAAACCGATGATAAAATTCTTTTTCGTTCCGCCGGCAATCGTCATTGCGCCGAGTCCTTCGCTAAAGGATTTTCCGAATGCCGCAATCGTCAGCATCGCTTGTTTTCCGTTCATTTCAGAAACCGCAACCGTAAGGCCGAGGATTAAAGCGGCGAGGAAAGGCGGACTCAAAAAAGACGAGCTTTCAAAAAAAGGCAAAATCACAGAAAAAACGCCGGCAAACGGAAGGGAAAAAAAATCAATCTCGACGGCCGTGTTTTCAAGAGCGATTAACGAGGAGTAAAAAGAAAGCATGAGAAGAACCGCAAAAGCGACGCCCCCGATTCCAAGCGACATGTCTTTGAGCGCTTTTCTTTTTTTTTCAAGCGAACCGTGCGCGGTCATTCCGTCCCCCATGTCTGAGACGCCGTCTAAATGATTGAACCAAATCAGACCGTAAACGGCAAGCATGATCGAAACGGCGGTCAGCGGCGACGGTAAAAGAATTTGCGCGACCAATGAAAAAAAACCGATGAATAATCCGAGACAAAGGCCGACTACGGGATACAAGTAAAGGCGTTTCATGAGCGCTTCAATCCCTTCCATGGTGATGCCGACCGGAATGACGGATAAGAATCCGAATCCGGCTTTAAAAGCTTGCCAAAACGTCATTTTTCCTCCTCCTTTTCAAAAAGGGCGCGCGAATACATATTTGCCGAAATTCCGCCGAGAAGCCCGCCGATGATGTCATCCGTAAACATGCCGAGATTTTTTAAAATACCGGGTTTGTTTTTATCGAATCGGACGAATTCAAATTTCCCTTTGCTGCCGCCGATGTATTCGGCAACGGCTTCCCCCAATATCTCATCGGCGATGATGAATGAAAGATCTTGCTCAAAAGATTTTTTGCTGAGCCCGGGGAGTTTTCCGCTTTTTCCTTCCCGCTCCAATAAAAACGCGGTATAGATTAAAAGCTGAAGATTTGAATCGCTGATGGCAAAATCAAATTCGCGTTTAAAAACCGTTCGAGCTTTTTCTTTTGTCTCGATTCCCGGATGCGGCACATAAAATTCCATTGCCGTGTTTTCTAAATCATCGTAAGTGATTCCGAATTCTTTAAAAAAATCCAATATGTTGATAACCGCCTCTTCTTCAATAACCGGCGGTTGATTTTTTTGAAAACCGTTTTGGATGTTTGATAACTTCAATTCTTTTCCCCTCTTTATTTTTCGAATTTTAAATTCCGATGATGTATCCGATTATTTTTATCGCCGCGCATCCGAACAATGCCGCAATCACGGAGGACATAATGACCAGCGCGGAAATGCGCATAATATCTTCAGACGTCGGATTTCGATATTCGTTTCCGATGACGTATTCTCCGGGTTTTTCAAACCGGACTTGAAGAACGCCTGATGCCGCCGCCATCGGCCATCCGGAATTCGGCGACAGCGTCACGTTATTTTCTTTAAACGCCTTTTTAAATCCGGCCGCCGGTTGAAAAGGCGTCATGTCTTGAATGACGAAGTTGGAAAACCCGGCTCCGGCCGCAATAAAAAGCGGCGAGACGCGGGCCGGAATCCAATTCAAAACATCGTCGAATTTGGCGGAAAACCACCCGAGATGCAAATATTTTTCGTTTTTGTATCCGACCATGGAATCCAGCGTGCTGGCCGCTTTAAAGGCGTATGCGGCCGGAAGTCCGAACGGTCCGAAAACGGCGTAAAACAAAATCGGCGTTAATATGGAATCAACGTAATTTTCCGAAACGGATTCCAAAACGGCCGAAATCATTTGCGTTTTATCGAGGCGGGTTGTGTCGCGGCTGACATACGCGATTAATTCCTGCCGCGCGGTCAAGATATCATTGTCCAGCTTTTTTTGAATTTCTTTGGCCGGCTGCGTCATGCATTTGATTGCGAAGGTGGCTTTTAAAAAGAAAGCTTGAATCAAAATGCCGAGCGCCGCCGGAACGAAAGGCAAATGCGAAACGACAACGACAAAAACAGCCGCCGCCGTAACGACACAAAGAACCGTCAACGCCATAAAAGTTCCGTAAATTTGACGATGCGTCTTTGGAGCTCTTTTTTTAAAAAATTCAATCAGCTTTCCGATCCAAACAACCGGATGAACGGCAGAAGACGGCTCGCCGAATAAAATATCCATTAAAACCGCCGTCAACAAAATTAAAACCAATTCGGTTGACGTATAGGTAAATGCTTCCGCAACAGATTGAAATAAGAATTGCAAAATCGTTCCTTCTTCTAAGACCATGCCATTTTCTCCGAGCAAACATCGGATTTCGAAAAATGAATTCAAAAAAATAATCGGATTTGAATTCGATTTAAATATCGATTGTTATTGAAATAATTGAAACTTGAATGTGAAATATTGAAACCGGGATATGTCAGTTATTGAAAAATTAAATGTGAAAGATATTGAAAAGCGAAACAGGTAAGTTATTGAAAATTTAAATGTTGAAAGGATTGAAATCGGAATATGACATTAAAATGTCGGGGGAAAAAGGATTCACCCGGATTAAAAGATCAGGCCTCCGTTTTCGTTTTTCTTTTAGAGTTTTTGGATTTTTGGGCGGACTCCTCTTTTATTTTTTGACACAACAAAAGCAATTGTTCGTCGTCTCTTCCTTCCAAGACGGGCAGCATGATTTCTTTCCATTCTTTTTTGAGAATTTCATCCGTGTCGCCGTCTTCCATCAACCCTTCCAGCATTTTTCCGACCACGGGTTGGCAGTGCGGGATATAACAATCAACGCAGCTCCAAACCTGCCCGCCTTTGGAACTTTGGATGTATTTGCCGCCGGTGCGCTCGTCTTTGCACGGATAGAACGGGCAGTAGCAAAACGTGCAGTCTTGTCCTTCAAAATGGCACGGGTAATATTCGCAGGTTTCGCGTTTGTTTTGAGTTTGCCCGCTTTTATGCGTTGTCAGCGCGGATTGAAGCTCGCTGTCCGCAAAGTCTTTTGCCCATTCGTCAAAAACGAGTGAAATCGTTTGGATAAAACGCTCGTTCTCGGGGCGGGTTCGAACGGCGATTCGAATGTAATTTTCATCCAATCCCTTAAAGGAGATGCAATTTCGGATTAAAATGCCGTTTTTCGCAAAGCGCTCCACCAATTCCGTGGATTTGACGGTGCGCTCACTGATATCGATTAACAAAAAGTTGGTTGTTGCCGCGCCCGGTTTGAATCCCCAAATTTTAGAGAGTTCGGTTTTTAAAAACCGGACTTCTTTTAAAATCAATTCCCGCGATTTTAAGAGGTAATCGCTGTGAACGCCGCCTTTCATCTCCAAAAACGCTGTCCCGACAAGTTCTTGAAGCGGACTGAGATTCCAGGACAAACGCGCGTTATTAAGGGCGGAAGCGATTTCCGGATGCGCGACCCCGAAGCCGAGCCGGATTCCCGGAATCCCGAAACATTTGGTCAAAGAACGCATGATAAAAATAAATTTACGATCGGCCGCCAAATCAAAAACCGTTTGATTCGGATCGGACAATTCGATAAACGCCTCGTCCATAAAAAGAACCGTTTCAGCCGTCTCGCATTTTTCCGACAAGCGAATTAAATCCTCACGGGAATAAAGAACGGCGGTCGGATTGTTCGGATTGCAAACAAACAATATTTTGGCGCCGATTTCTTGAAGCTCTTCTGTCGTAATCGTCTTTATTTTTTCCTGCGGCAAATGCACGATTTCGGCGTTTTGAATGCGGCATTGGACTTCATATTCCCCAAACGTCGGATACGGGATGATGACTTTATCCCCGTCATTTAAAACGCATTGGCAAAACAACCGGATAATTTCCGTAGAGCCGTTTCCCGGAATGATGTTCTCTTTGGTCAGACGAATATCGGAAACATTCGCCGAATTTAAAAAGGATGCCGCCGCGTTTCGAAACGCGTTATATCGATTGTCCGGATAATTGTAAGAGTCGGCGTATGCTTTTTTGACCAAACCCATATAGTCTAAACCGTATTCGGGATGATCGAACGGGGACATAAAAGGATTTAAATTGGCGCTGAAATCCAATATTTCATTTTCAAAAAGTCCGTATTTTTCAATACTCTCCTGAATTAATCCCCCGTGAAGACATCCTTGGAAATGTTGAATATGTTTTTTTAACGGATTCGGACTCATGGTTTATCTTCATGAAATTGGATTTTAACATATATTAAGCTGTTCATATGCTTCACTTTAATTGTTTTTTTATTGCGCGGCAATGTTATTTCCAAATCCAAAACTCCAATCCGCTTTAAAGATAAAGCCGAAAAATATATAAAAATTATATCCGTTTTTGCGCCGCCCGGGTTTTTATCGGGTACAAGATATAAACGGATTTTATATATTCGCCTTCCGTTTTTTCCGGATATTTTCAAGAATTTGTCGTTTGAGTATGATAGGGATGGATCGGATTTTTCAAAAAAACGTTTGAGTTTTTTGAACCTTTTGAACATTTTGAACTTTTTGAACCTTTTGGGCTTTTTGGAGCTTTTTGAACCTTTTGAGCTTTTTGAACCTTTTG
>Ga0265295_1002346_pt1 | contig 30337 bp, 31 predicted proteins | sample Munlansysbiofilm_FD_192503 | JGI IMG/M metagenome (GOLD analysis project Ga0265295, IMG submission 192503) | Leachate microbial communities from a municipal landfill in Southern Ontario, Canada - Methane capture system biofilm | ecosystem: Engineered > Solid waste > Landfill > Unclassified ... | reverse complement strand
CCGGAACCACTGGGGGGAGCGAATTCGCCTCGAACAAGAGAGGATTGGGTTCGACTTTCTGTGTGATGTTCTCCGGGGGCTATGAATCACAACCATCAATGAATCCTTGACAGCGATGCTCCTTGCCTCGATTACTGTCTGTAAAGCAACCAAAAGGGGAGCTTTAGACCCTGTTTCATGCCTGCTGCGAAGAGCTTGAACAGGTGACTTTTGCCGAAGCGCTTGCCATAGTGCTGATGCTTTTGAAACAGGCATTGGCAAATGTCCAGGAAATGACCAGTGAGTTGATTCAATTCTTGATCGAACGTTTTCTTAAGGAACGGCCGCCGATTTATGGGGCGCGTTGGCTACTTGACCGGCAATATGGCACAGTTTCTTGTTAAATAACAAACTGTTAACCTCATTTAAACTTGTGCGAAAGTTGAGTAAAGGTGTATAACAACCGGACCCGTTGACAATATTTTTGGGTAATCTGGAGGAAAGGCATGAACAATCCCGGTGGAAAAGGTGAAAAGGAAAACAATCCGGTTCTCGAAGAAGCCATCGCACGCCTCGCCAAAAACGGCCGGATAAGCTGTGCCGAGGCCATGAAGATCGCCGCTGGGTTGGGGGAACCGGAATCGGCTGTTGGGCGCATGCTCGACCAGATGGGAATCCATCTCGGCACATGCCAGCTGGGGCTTTTGGGATGCATTCACCCGGAGAACAGAACCGTTACAGCCGCCCCAACGGTATCCCCGGAGGTGGCCGAGGAGCTTCGGAAGTCCCTGCAGGATGGATGCCTGCCCTGTGCCCAGGCCTGGCGCATCGCGAAAGAGAGGAATATCCCTCCCATGGATGTTTCCGCGGCCTGCGAGCATCTTGGGATCCGGATCAAACCCTGCCTGTTCGGCATCTTTTAGGGAAGGGAAAAACGCCATGGACCAACCTCTGGAGACAAACGGCCGCGCTGCCGCCACACAGTGGATAAAGGAAGCCCTGGCCTCTGGGAAACCGGCCCTGGATGAGTGGCAATCAAAGGCGCTCTTCGCGGCCTATGACATCCCCGTTCCGGCCGGCGTGCTGGTAAGAAGCGACATCGAGGCCGCTGCCGCCGCCGGGCGGATCGGGGGCAGGCTTGTCATGAAAGGGATCGGCGCAGAGATTCACCACAAAACCGAAGCGGGGCTCGTTGTGCTCGGCGTCGAGGGCGCCGAGGCCGCTGCCGCAACATACCGCCTGCTTGCAGAGCGGGCGGCAGGCTCTCTCGATGCGGTGCTGGTGGAAGAGATGATCGCCGGAAGCAGGGAATTGATGGTTGGAATGAAGCGCGACCCGGTGTTCGGACCGGCTGTGGCCTTCGGACTGGGCGGCGTACTGACGGAGGCCCTGGGCGACGTGGTCCTGGCCATTGCACCCGTTGACGACCGGGACGCAGCGGAACTGCCGGACCTGATCAGGGCCAGGCGGCTGCTCGGCTCCTTCCGCGGCTATCCCCCGGTGGATCGGGCAGCCCTCACGAAGATGATCCAGGCGATCGGTCAAATGGCCCTGGATCATCCCGAAATCGCCGAGATCGATGCCAATCCGGTCCTCGTGCAAGGCGATCAGCCGATCGCAGCCGATGCACTGATTCTCCTGTCACCGGCCCCTGCCGCGGATCAGGAGCAGCGGACATTCAAGAGCAATGTGCGGGCGCTCCTCGCCCCCCGTTCGATAGCCGTCGTGGGCGCATCGGAAGATGTGACGAAATGGGGCGGATCGGCCCTGCGCAACATCCTGGACGGAGGCTATTCGGGGAAGGTGTATCCCGTCAATGCCCGGGGAGGCGTTTTCTTCGGCCTCCAGGCATTTGAAAGCCTGGAGGCACTGCCTGAGGCTCCCGACATGGCCCTGCTGGCCGTGGGAAGCCAACAGGGGGCCTTCATGCTCCAGCAGTGCGCCCGCAAGGGGATACCGGCAGCGATCCTCATCGCCGCCGGATTTTCCGAAACGGGGGCCTCAGGAGCCGAAGCGGAGCGGGAGATCGCCCGGATCGCCAGCGAGGGCGGGATCACCCTCATGGGGCCGAACTGCATGGGCCTGATTTCCAACGAGGTTCAGCTGCATGCCGTCGGCTTCGTCTCGCTTCACCCGCCCAGGGGAAAACTCAGCTTTGTGTCGCAGTCGGGCAACATCGGCGTCATGACGACGAACAACTGCCAGCGCCGCGGCATCGGCATCGACAAGTTCGCCAGCGTGGGAAATGAAGCCCAGATCAGCGCGGTGGACGTTCTCGAATACCTGCGCGACGATCCCAACACGGCGTGCATCATGATGTACGTCGAGGGCATCGACGACGGACGGCGCTTCCTGGAGGTCGCCCGGCGCACCTCAGTGGTCAAACCCGTGGTGGTTCTGCGCGCCGGCCTGACCGAATTCGGCGGTAAAGCGGCGGCATCTCACACCGGTGCCCTGGCCGGTTCCGCAGCCGTATGGGAGGCAGCCGCCCGGCAGGCGGGAGTCGTCACCTGCACCACGGCGCAGGAGGTGGTTGATCTCGGAAGCTGCCTGGCCTGCCTGCCGCTGCCCAAGGGGCGGAGGATTGCGGTGGTGACCCAGGGGGGCGGAGCCGGCGTCATGGCGGCGGATGAAGTCGCCCGTCATGGATTGAGCCTGGCCGAACTCCCCGCCGAGCTCTATGCCGCTCTCGATGCGATGCTTCCCCCGTTCTGGAGCCGACAGAACCCGCTGGATCTGGTGGCCTCCGCCGGTGGCGACGTTGGCCCGCGGGTTATCAAGGCCGTGACCGAGTGCGACGCCGTGGATGCGGTCATCGTGCTTTCCTTCCTGGGTGTGCCCACAAGCGCCACAGATGACCGGGCCATGACCGCCGACGGCGAGTTTGCCGGGCTCATCCCCTGGGAGAGTTCATTCCTGCTGTCCGTGGCGGAGCTTATGGAGTCGACGGGAAAACCGATCCTCAACGTGCCCGACTCCCCGATAAGGGGTTCGGTGTTCGATTTTGGCAGGCGCTACAGCCCGATTGTCCTCTCGTCGCCCCAGGCTGCGGCGCTCGCGCTCGACCGGATGGAATGGTACGGCTCCCACCGGCGCAACCGCAGCTGACGGCCCTTTGGGTTTGCCGTCCCTACCACCAGCCGTCCAGTTCCTCGATCACCCGCCAGGCGACCTTTTCCCCCTCTTGGCTGCTGCCCCAGAGGGAAAAGACCGTGCGGGGCGAACGGTACCTGCGGATCACATCCCTGAGGGAATTTTTCAGGATTTCCTCCGAATCGGTTTCCAGGGAGATGACGGTCTGACTGATGCTTTCGATGTCCTTGTCAAGGGTTTTCTCGCCCCCGGGCGTCATTTCCCCCTCAATGTTCTCAAGACCCACCTGCAGCGACCACTTGGCGGCAATGGCCTGAAGGTCCTCTTTCCGAATCGCTCGAAGGGCGTCTCCGGGGTAGTATCTCAGCTTGACTCGATAGTGCATGGTTCGCCTCCTCGATCCCTCTTCAGGGCTTCTTCAGATAATCCTTGTATTTCTGGGCCATCTCCTTTCGCTGCGCCTTCGTTTTGATGAAGAAATCCTTAGAGGGCTTCAGATGATAGGAGAAATGGCGCTGAAGGTTTTCCACGGTCCAGCGGTGCCTTGCAATGGCCTCGGGAGAAAAGACGACCCGGATCTTGCCGTCCTCGATTTTCAGGCTGCCCCTCACCGCGCAGACAGGGCACTCGACGGTTTCCATGTCCTTCAGAATCCGGATGTTCCGGTCATGGCAGATGGGGCAGATCCCCTCTTCCCCCTGGAAGGAGGTATCGCCGGTCTGTATGGCCCGGACGACCTGCTTTCCCAGGTCGCGGGACTTCTCCAGGGCATCCTGGATCAGAGGCGCCTCGCTTAGGCCCTGGACATGGATCAGCAGCTGGTCTACAACATGGATCCCCAGGGAAAGCAGCCAGGTATTGGTCTGCTGAAAGACGTTCTGGGTCCAGCCCCGGGTGGCGTAAGGCACGATCACGCCGCCCACCTTTCCCCGAAGGGTATTCTGCTGCATGGGGGCGAATCCGCGATCGATGAGCTGTTTGACAATGGCCGTGGCCTCCAGAATATAGCAGGGCACGCCTACGATGATGCCGTCGCTTTCGGCCATTTTGGCGAAAATAAAATTGGCATCGTCCTTGATGACGCAACCCTTTTCCTGAAGAAGGCAGGCGGCGCATCCCGTGCAGGGTTCCACGCGATAATCGGTCAGGCGCAGAATTTCGACCTCGGCGCCCTCTTCTTCAGCCCCCATCAGCGCTTCCTTGGTCAGAATTTCCGAATTGCCAAGCTTTCGCACACTCCCAACAAGCCCCAGTATCTTCATGCCTTTTCCCTCATTTTTTTGAACATTTCTATAGCACGGAGAGGATGTTGAGTCCATGCTTAAGCGCTTTGCCCTGGATCACTCGGCCGCCTCGCTGTTCCCGCCATGGAAAAACGCAAAGATCTTTTCCCCCAAGTCCCTGCCGATTCCCTTGACGGCTGCCAACTCGTCGACGGAAGCTTCCCTGATCGTTTGAAGATCTCCGCAAGACCGGAGAAGGGCCTTTTTGCGGACTTCCCCCACCCCCGGTATTTCATCAAGCCGTGACAGGAAGTCACGCTTTGCCCTCAGACGGCGATGGTAGGAAACGGCAAAGCGGTGGGCTTCATCCCGGATGCGCTGGAGCAGGAAGAGGACTGCAGGCCAGCGGCTCAGATACAGCGCCTCCTTCCTGTGAGGAAGGTACACCCTGTCCTCGCTCCTGTTGACTCCCCCCCTTGGCGACAGGTCATCGGCCCGTTCCTTGGCCAGGCCGATGACATCCAATCCCGGAAGGGACAGGTCCTTCAGCACAGAAAGGGCCACGGCCAGCTGACCCTTCCCGCCGTCCACGACGATCAGGTCCGGCAGATTCTCCCCTTTTGAATACCTTCTTTTCAGGGCCTCGTACATCATGGCGTAATCATCAGCCCCTTCGACCGTGCGGATGCGAAAGCGCCGATAACCCGATTTCCAGGGTCGGCCTTCACGAAAAGTCACCATGGAGGCAACGGCCAGCCGGCCACCGATGTTGGAGATATCAAAGGCCTCAATTCTCTTTGGAAAGCGGCGAAGCTGCAGTTTATCCGCCGTCAGGGCAAGAGACTCCGCGGGATCTTCTAAGGACTTCCGCTCCATCTTCATGCGGTGCTCGGCATTCTGCCCGGCCATCCGGAGCAGCTCCAGATTCCGGCCCCGGCGGGGAACGAGAAGCGACAAGGCCCTGCCCCGCTTTTCCTCAAGGTACTCTCTCATGAGTTCCTGGTCTTCAAAAAGATCGGGAATCAGAATTTCCCGGGGGATCTCCGCAGCAGCTTCATAATACTGCATGAGAAGGGAAGAAAGCATGTCCTTTGTTTCGCCCTCAAATTTCAGCATCGGCAAGGGCTGGCTTCCCAGAATTTTCCCGGAACGAATCAGGAGAACACAGACCTGGATGAGAGCCCCCTCCCGGTAAAGGCCGAAAATATCCTGATCCTTGGCCGTTCTTGAGACCATGTGCTGCTTTTCCAGCGTCCGCTCAATCGCGGCGATCCGGTCACGCAACAGGGCCGCCTCTTCAAAATTCAGATCCTGTGCCGCCTTCATCATCCTCGCTTTCAACTCACCGAGGAGCCTTTTTCCGCGACCCTCGAGAAAGGCGATCCCGTCGCGGACCATTCGCAGATACTCTTCAGGATGAACGCGGCCGACGCAGGGGGCAAGACATCGCCGGATCTGGTATTCGAGGCAGGGGCGGGTGCGCCCGCTGAGCTCCCCGTTCCGGCATGTCCGGAGCGGAAAGAGGGTCTGAAGGAACTGGAGGGTTTCACGGGCCGAGGCGCTGGAAGGGTATGGCCCGAAATATTTCGCCCCATCCTTCCGGGGGCGCCGCACCATCTGAAAGCGCGGAAAGGGTTCGTTCAGATCCACGCGAATGTTGAAATAGGCCTTGTCGTCACGAAAATAGACGTTGTACCTGGGGCGGTGTTCCTTGATGAGATTGTTTTCAAGAAGCAGGGCCTCTTTTTCCGTTTCCGTCACGATAAACTCGAGATCGGAAATCCGCGAAACGAGGAAGGGAATCATCGCGCGGGAATCGGTCCCGCCGAAGTAGGCGCGGATCCGGCTTCTGAGATCCTTGGCCTTTCCCACGTAGAGGATTCTGCCGGTAGAATCCTTCATGAGATAGACGCCGGGGGCTCTCGGCGCAGAGGAAATGCGGCTCTCCAATTCCCTGTTCATAGACGGCTTCCGAGAAGGTTCAGGCTTTTTCAGGCTTTGATGCAGGAGGCAAACATCCACATGCTGCCATAGGAGGGGATAAATTTCTTTGCCAGTTTCACGGAATCAAAATGGCGTTTAAGCAGACTATCCACCAGTTCAATCGTCCTGTGGTCATATTCGGAAGCGCACTGGAGAGAAAGGACTCCCCGGGGTTTCAGATCCGCCTTCATCTTCGTGAAGAGCTGGTCCAGGTAGGCCTTCCGGTCCATGACGATAAAGGACTCCGGATGCATGGTGAGGTCGTAGATCATGGCGTCAAAGCAGTGGCTTCCGTCGAGGAAATCGAACACATCACCGATGACAATCTCGACCCTTTCGTCCTCGAAGGCGGAATGACAGATGCTCCTGAGGTAGGTTTTCGCCACGTGGATGACCTCTTCATCGATGTCGATGACGGAAACGCGGCCCGGATTCAATTTCAAGACGTCATAAAGGACGCCACCGTCGCCGCCTCCCAGAATCGCCACGGAGGCGAACCCTTCCCCTCTTTCCCGGAGAGGATTCACCATGGCTTCGTTATAGAGATGGGCATCCCGTTCGGCAATCTGCAGATCGTTGTCAAGAAAGAGCATCCGTCCGAAATCCTGGTTTTCGATGACCTTGATGTCCTGGTACCTTGAAATCCCGGAATACAGCTCCCGATCGATGCGATACCGCACATCAAAACCGGCCGAGCTGTTATCATCGGTGATCCAGTTGGTGTTGGCCACCTCAATGGGATTTCCACGGGACACCTCGACGACCCGCGTGGTCCCCGGCATCAGCTTCCCTTCAAGGTAGTGCAGCAGGTCCATCGATTTGTGGCTGACCCGGGAGCAGGTAAAAACGTCCACAGAGGCATGGCGGGCTTCCGGATAGGTGTGGATGGCAACGTGAGATTCTTGAATAACGGCGATGGAGGTAACACCGATAGGATCGTAACAGTGGCTGTTGATGCCGACCAGCCCGAGATTGCAGGCTTCGATGCCCTCCGCGAGGATTGCCTCCAGCGCACCGGGATCGTTCAATATATTGACAGAACAATCAAAAAATTCTGCAAGGATTTGGGTACCCGTGGGTTTCATGGCTGTCCCTTCATCACTCAATGAATCCCCACGTCACATTTGTGACACGGCAATCAGCTTAGATATACATCAAGAAATTCAAATAGTTATACAGAGAATTCTCACATCGAAGGTTATCTATATAAAAAACGATTTGCCCTGTCAATAGAAAAACGGAAGCCTGATGGGCGGAAGCCTGCGGGCTGGCTATGGCTTCGAAATGGATTTTGAAGGGAAGATTCTCCTTACGCGCGGGATGAATCAAACGTGGCACAGACCCCTGTTCGAACTACAGGGAGATGGGTTGCAGCCATTTGTTCGCACTCCCGTCGTAGAACCACTTGTCCGGAAATCCGCGGCGTTTGACGAAGGTTGGATTTTTAGCCCAGAGGATCAGCGACTCATAAGCTGTCTGTATTCTCCGGAACATCTGCGCGTCGCCTCCGAGATCGGGATGATGAATTTTAACCTGCTGGCGGTAGGCATTGCGAATGATCAGCTCAGGATCACCGCTGCTGAGTTGCCTGGAATCCAGCTTGAGGTGCAGAAGGGACTTTTTCTGGATGGACGGCGTCCGGACTTCATATGGCCTTACAAAGAGAGCCGGACCGCTGTTCCGGACGGCCCGGTCCAGAAGGAGCTTCGAAGCCAGGTACTTCTTGTTGGTTCGCCTCTGTTCCGCCCACCATATCTCGCCCAGATGGTCGGCCATCCTGCTGAAATCATCGGCGGGGGTTTTACCCAGGGTGCGGGGGAATGAAAAGCTGTAAATCTGCCGGGAGCTGTAGGGAATCATGTCCATCATGACCGCCAGTTCGGAAAAATAAAAGGTCGCGTACTGGGCATTGAGAGCCTGGACCAGGCCTGTCCGCAGATCCAGCTTATCGCGCAAGCGTTGCCGGCACGCCACGGAACAATACTTCCGCCTGCCCCGTTCGATGGTCTCCCCACAGGACAGGCAGACATTCTTTCTTTTTTCTTTTATGGTTGTAAGGTCATTCATTTTTCTTTAAAGCCTGCCGCCATGCGGCACATTCCGATTTCAGCGGTACGGAAGAAACATTCGCCGCCTCTTTTCTATCTCTGCCTCGAATAGGTTCCCATCAGCTGCGTCTCGGCAAGGACATGGCCCTTCATTGACTGCAGCAACTGCTCCTTGGTCGCGCCCGGCTTCAGGCCTGATTCCGCATCCAGCGCGTAGAGTTTGAAATAATAGCGGTGTGAGCCGCTGGGAGGACAAGGTCCTCCATAACCAATTCTCGCCCATCCATTCTTTCCCTGCCGCATGCCGCTTGCGGATTCCCGCTCCGGTGCGGTGTTCTCTCCGAGCTTCTTCGCCTCCGGCGGGATGTCATAAACAACCCAGTGCACCCAGGTCCCCACCGGGGCATCCGGATCATCGCAGATCAGGGAAAAACTCCGTGTTCCGTCGGGAACCGATTCCCATTCCAGAGGCGGTGAAATGTCCTCCCCGTCACAGGTATACTTTGACGGAATCCTCTGACCGTCCTTGAAAGCGGAACTGAAGATCTTCATCGCTCTTCCTCCTTTCGGTGCGGACAGGGCATGGCCATGGAATCCGAGACAAACCAGGCTCATGACCCCGATCAGCATCCAGCCGATCCCTCTTCTCATCCCCACGTCCTGCCCCTTTTTCCCCCGGATGTCGGTTCTGCTCCGGCCAGAGGCGGCAGTGCATCGCTTCCTCCGGCACAAGGGCGGGGGCGACGCCGGCATAACCAGAACAACGAGAAAACCGCAACACGGCAGATTTCAATTACCCTCCCGATGCGGTGTCGCAATGAGACTTTAAGATACGAAGGCGGGGTTTCGTTGTCAAATGTTTTCATCAGACAGGCGCCCCGGCGTCCGGTCCGGCACCGGGCTGCACTTTCCATTTGACACTCCTTTGTGTTTTCTATATCTTATATCGCAATGAAAGAATGTGGCCGTTGTTGCCCTTTGGTTTCCTGGCGGAATTGGTCGTGACGTCGAAGATTTTCATAACTTCAGAAATCCATCAACAGGAGAGAGCGGAATGAAAATACAGGAAATTAGGAAGATCGCGAAATATTGGGGGATTGACACAAGGGTCGGCCGGTCGAAGCAGGATCTCATCAGGGAGATCCAGGTGAGGGAAGGAAACGAACCCTGCTTCCAAACCAGGCAGGAGTGCGAGAACGACTGCCTGTGGAAGGAAGACTGCCTTAAAAAGGCGAAAAAATAGCGTGCGCTTCCGCCCTTTTATACGGGAAGGGACGACGAACCGCACCAAGCCGGTTCATAGAGATGCAGATGCCGGACTACAGTAAATTTGATAAGAATCCTGACTTAGTGTCCCTGATTTTTTATCCCCGGGGGAGTACCGATCCCTGCCCGTCTTACGCTTCTGACTCCATGATCCCTGTGGAGGATGGCATTTTTGTCTCCTGCCGCCTTTTTTCCATGGAGCCCTCCAATCCATGGATTCTTTATTTTCATGGCAACGGCGAGATTGCCGGCGATTATGACGAGATTGCGCCGTATTATCTTCAGCGGAAGATCAACCTGGCCGTGGCGGATTATCGCGGCTACGGCCAGAGTTCCGGGTCTCCGTCTCTCACAGGCATGCTGAAGGATTGCCAGGCGGTCTTTTCCTCGGTCCGCAAGGAAATTTCCCGGCGGGGGTATGCCGGAAAACTCTGGTTGATGGGGAGGTCGCTGGGCAGCCTTTCCACTCTTGAACTTGCCGCATCCCACCCTGGCAAGATTAACGGCATCATCCTTGAGAGCGGCTTCACCAGTGTCATTCCCGTCTGGCGGAATTTCTTTCTCTTCCTGCTTCCGGACAAAGGCCTCCTGGAAAAAATTGAGCGGGAGGCCCTGGCACTGGTCGGAAGCATCACACTGCCCGCTCTCGTGATACACGGGGAGCAGGACACAATCGTCCCTCTTTCCGAAGCCCGAACCCTTTATGAAGGCCTGGGATCCCCTGAAAAGCAGCTCCTGCTGATCCCCGATGCGGATCACAACACGATCATTTTTGCCCACCCGCAACTTTATTTCAGCGCCATTTCAGAATTCATCCGCCAAACAGCCTGATGACCGGGAACATTGCACCGCCTCCCAAGCTCATGGAGCATGCTTTTCCCGGTGCGAAGCCTTTAACTTCTCTGAGACATCTCTCTCCTCCCCTGTGAAACTGGAATCGGCTCTTGACAAGGCAGGAAAGTTACAATACAAGTTTCTGCCATACAAGCGGCCTGGATCATAATAGCTTCATTTTCAGTGGTTTTTGGAGGAGATTCCTCATGAAAGATAGAAAAAGGCGTTGCGGACCATGGCGGAACGTGTCCGTCCTGAATAGGTGCCGCTTTCTTTTCTTCACGGTTTTGCTTTCTTTTTTCCTTTTTTTGCCTGTTGCCGGATACACGGCGATCATCACGCTGACATGGGACAGAAATACGGAACCCGACCTTGAAGGCTACCGCGTTTATTCCGGGACCTCTCCTGGAAGCTATGCATCAGCCCCTGTCTGCCATGTCGACAAGAAAGGGAACAGCTGTGCAGTCGCCATTCCCCCGGATGGGAAAACCCGCTATTACACCGTAACAGCCTATAACAGTGAAGGATTGGAAAGCGATTTCTCCAATGAGGTCCGTTACAAAGCTCCGCTGGCAACCTTTGTCGTCCACACGGCTGTAAGCGGCTGCGGCACAGGTGCCGAAAGCTGGATGGATCCTACCGGTACCACAAGATGGATGGATTCTACCGGTGCCGCCATCAGCTACATATCCCCTTCCGGTGATGTTGAAGTTTCAGCAGGCGGCACGGTCTCCTTCCAGATGTACCCCGGGTCCTCCTGCAAGGTTGCCAAGGTGCTGGACAATGGGGTCGATCAGGGAGCGCTGACCGTGTATAATCTGCCTCCCGTCTGGAACAACCATACCATCGAGGTTCAGTTTTCCTCCAAATAGACGTCCACTTCCTCCTGAACGTAAAAACATCCCCCGGGACATGGCCGCCCAAAGGGCCTCGGAGCAGTTAAGACTCCTCCCATTGATCCCGGCTCATCCCTTTAACGCGCATCCACAGAAATCCCCAATCCCTGATCCCCCCCACGGCACCCGGAGACCGGTCCCTTTTTCCGGCGACCAGGTCATGATCCCGGCGGTATTCATTTTGCAGGATGACCCTTAATCAAGTCCAGCGCCTTCTGGCGACTTTTTGTTGAAGTTGTCAAGGGGCAAAAAACTTATCAAGGAGTCCTGTCATGAAAAGAAAGAAGATTTACAAACCTTCGGGCAAGCAGAATGTTTTTTCACGAATCCCGTTTCTCGGTCTTTTCGCGGTCTTGTTTCTTTGTCTGTTCCTGGCCGGCCCCGCTCCAGGGCATGCGGCGGCGAATGTCACGCTGACATGGGATAAAAACACCGAAGCAGACCTGGCTGGATATGTCGTATACACCGGTACTTCTTCCGGCAGCTATACCGAAACCCTGGATGTCGGCAACATGAACAGCGTCGACATCTCCGGCCTTCAGGAGGGAGCAACCTATTACTATGCGGCCAAGGCCTACAACACCTCGGGCCTGTACAGCGAATATTCCAATGAAGTAAGCTACAACGTTCCGGTCACGACGTATACGCTAACGGCATCCGGCGGCCCCAATGGCACCATCTCCCCGTCCGGAGCGATTTCCGTTTCTGCAGGCGCCGGCCAGACCTTCACCATAGCACCGGCCAGCGGCTACACGATTGCCAGTGTATCGGTCGACGGCGTCAACGTGGGCGCACCGGGCTCCTACACCTTCAGCAATGTCACGGCAAATCACACCATCTCGGCCACCTTCGCACCGGTTGCCCAGTACACCATTGCCCCATCTTCCGGATCCGGCGGCACCATTTCGCCTTCGGAAACCGTTTCCCTTTCTTCCGGAGCCTCCCAGACCTACACCATAACCCCCAATGACGGTTACACGATCGCCAGCGTATCGGTCGACGGCGTCCATATGGGCACACCGGGCTCCTACACCTTCAGCAATGTCATCGCGAACCACACCATTTCGGCCGCCTTTGCGCCCGTTGCAACGTACACCATTGCCGCATCTATCAACAACGGCGGCACCATCTCCCCCTCGGGAACCGTCAGCCTTTCCTCCGGCGCCTCCCAGTCCTACTCCATAACCCCCGCTAGCGGTTACAAAATAGCCAAGGTCACCGTTGACGGCGTGGATAAGGGGGTACTGACAGCTTATACCTTCAGCAACGTTACCGCAAATCACTCCATCAAGGCTCTGTTTAGAAAGAAGTAAGCCCTGCCGTGGATTGGATCGGTCTTAAACCCAATACCGTGCAGAGCCCGGAAGAAAACAGATGAGCTACAGATGGATACCCGAAAAGAGACCCGTCAGAAATATGGCCCGGCACCTGGCCATATTTCTGATGCTCTCTTTGGTCGCTCCAGCAGCCGGAGAGCCCCTACCTGCTTCGGCTACGGCTGCTCCTGTCTCATCGGGAAATCCCCGGCAGGAAGAAGGGGCGCCCGCCGGTCCAGCCGCGGCCTATCCGGGTTCGATGAACGTGACCATCGACTTCGACAACGTCGACATTCAGACGTTCATCAAGGCCATGGGTGAAATGACCGGAAAAAACTTTGTCATCGACAAACAGGTTCAGGGCAGCGTGACGGTATTTTCGCCAAGGCAGATCACAGCCGAGGAGGCATACCGCGTCTTTCAGTCCGTCCTGGAAATGCACGGCTTCACAACCGTTCCCACGGGCAACATCACCAAGATCCTCCCCTTGAAGGATGCCAGGGAAAAGAGCATTGCCACCCTGACCCAGGAGGAGAGCACCAGGCCTGAGGACCGACTGGTCACCCGGATCGTCAAGCTGAAATACGGCAATCCCGAAGAGGTCAAAAAAGTTCTCGACCCCCTGGTATCGCGCCAGAGCATTGTACAGTCCTATCCGCCTTCCGGAATGCTGATTATTACGGATGTGCAGACCAACATCGCCCGGCTCGTGAAGATCATCGACGCCCTCGATGGCGAACTCAACAAAAGCACCGCCACGGTCAATGTCTATCCTCTTCAGAATGCCAATGCGGAAGAACTGGCCAAGGCGCTTCTCAATCTGTACCCCAAAAGCTCTTCACCTGGAAACGACAAGGGCCGGTTCGCCCTTTCCAGGAATGTCCAGGTTCTTCCGGACAAGACGACCAATTCCCTGGTCATCACCGCCTCCTCAGAAGATTATGTGATGCTCCAGGGGCTCATCAGGCAGTTGGATTCACCCCGCCCGATGGTCTACATCGAGGCCCTGATCCTGGAGGTCGATGTCAAAAGGGACTTGAACCTGGGCACGGAGTGGCGCGCCATGAAGGATGTCAACAGCAGCACCGGTGAAGGGTTGTGGCAGATCGGTTCGGGCGGGCTTGGAAAGTCAGGCGGCTATACCATTCTGCCGAAGAATATGACCAATTACGCCTCGGGGTTTGCCTTCGGGCTTCTGGGAAAGGGGATAACCATCGGTGGATCGCAGTTCGCCGATATCGGCGCCATGATCCAGGCCATCAAAAACGACAGCGACGTACACATACTCTCCAAGCCGCAGCTTCTGACCATGGACAGAGAAGAGGCCCAGATTCAGGTCGGCAAGAACGTTCCCTACATGACTCGGCAGGAGACCTCCACAACAGACAGGGATTACAGCACCTATGAATACCGGGATGTGGGCGTCAGCCTGAAGATCACGCCCCATGTCAGCGCCGACGGCTATGTCCGCATGAAAATCGCCCAGGAGGTGAGCCAGCTTACCTCGGAATCGTCCAGCGGGTTGCCCACCACCCTGAAACGCACCATCAACACGACGGTGACGGTCAAGGATGCCGAAACCATGGTGATCGGCGGAATGATCGGCGACAGCACACAGCTCGGCACCTACAAGGTCCCGCTTCTGGGAGACATCCCCCTTCTGGGCTGGCTCTTCAAATCCCGGTCAACCAACCGTGAAAAGACCAACCTCTATGTCTTCATCACTCCACGGGTGATCCGCGACTCGGGAGACTCAAAAGTCATCTACCAGGAAAAGAACGACCACATCGAAAAGCTGAAGAACGAGGTTTTCCCTGCAGACCGGAAGAAAGCGGCCCCCGATGGCGGAGATCCCCATGGACATTGAAATAACCCCCTCTGACGTCATGGATATTCCCTCCAGCCCGGAGGAGGAAAGGCTCATGGCCCAGGCCGAGGCGCTGAAGCTTCCCGTCTGGAATGAGACGCCCGACGGGATCTCCGCGGCAGAATTCGCTCAGGCCGTTCCCCTGCAGTTTCTCAGGCGCCACAGGATCGTTCCCCTGGTCGTGAAGGGAAAAACATACATCGCCGCCAACGACCTGACGCTCTTCGAATCCGTCGATGACCTGAAGCGCCTGCTGAAGGGATCGGAGGCCTCCCTGGTTCTGGCACCGGAAAGCGCCATCCTCTCCGCCATCGACTCGCTCTACAACCTCAGCTCCGACCCGGTAAAGGCCTTCGTACAGACCTTTTCAGATGAATCCTATGACCGGATTCTTTCGGAGATCGAAGACACGGGGGATCTTCTGGACGACGCCCATGAAGCCCCCATGATCCAGCTGGTCAACCTCATTCTCTCCCGGGCAATCCGGGACCGGGCCAGCGACATCCATATCGAACCCTACCAGAATTCTCTAAAGATCCGGTACCGCGTCGACGGAATGCTCAGTAGCGCCATGGATCTGCCCCGCAGAATTCACGCGGCCCTTGTTTCACGGATCAAGATCATGGCCAGGTTGAACATTGCCGAAAAGCGCCTTCCCCAGGACGGAAGGATCGACGCCCGGGTTGGGGACCGGAGCGTGGATGTCCGGGTATCCGTACTGCCCACGGCCTTCGGTGAACGCCTGGTGCTCCGGGTCCTTGACAAAACCCGTTCCGTGTTGAGATTTACGGACCTGGGATTCAACTACCAGACCATCGGCGCCTTCAACCGCCTGACCCAAACCCCCTACGGCATCATCCTGGTTACCGGACCAACGGGGAGCGGCAAAACGACAACCCTTTACGCCATGCTCTCCCACCTGAACAACCCGGGGATCAACATCATCACCATCGAAGACCCCATCGAATACCAGATCGACGGAATCGCCCAGATCCAGGTCAACCCGAAAATTGATCTCACCTTTGCCAATGGCCTGCGCTCCATCGTTCGGCAGGATCCTGATGTCATACTCGTGGGGGAAATCCGGGATAAGGAGACGGCGGAAATCGCCATCCAGTCCTCCCTGACCGGCCATCTCGTCCTCTCCACGCTCCACACCAACGATGCGGCCAGTGCCGTCACCCGCCTGATCGACATGGACATTGAACCCTTTCTCATTACCTCTTCTGTCTTTGCCGTTGCGGCGCAGCGCCTGGTGCGCGTTCTATGCCCCTCCTGCCGGCAGCCCTATCTGCCCGGCAGGCAGTCGCTGACCAATATCGGGCTGCCCGAGGACATCGCCGAAAGGCAGCCGATCTATAAGAAGGGCGGCTGCCCCTTGTGCATGAACACAGGCTATCACGGCAGGACGGCCATCACGGAGATCATGTTCATGGACGAGACGGTGAAGCAGACGATCCTTCAAACGTCGGACGCCAATGCGATCCACCGCGAGGCCCTCGAATGCGGCATGATCACCCTGCTGCAGGATGGGGCACGAAAGGTCCAGGAAGGCGTTACGACCATCGAAGAGGTCCTGCGGGTTACACGCGTTTTAAAAACCCGCTCGCGAAAGCGGGCGGCCCCCATGGCTGACAGTTGACGGCCTCCCGGCTTTCCGGGAACCAGGATTTCTACTGCAAGAAACCGTTGGAACAAACATGCCTGTTTATGAATACATCGCCAGGGACAAGGACGGCACACGGATCGAAGGAACCCTTGAAGCGGCAAGCGCCGAAGCGGCACGGCAGAGGCTTCGGGACTCCCACATCTTTCCCATGGAGTGTAAGGAGGCCGCCGGCGGACCCCGGGAGGCCCCGCACCGAAAAACGCCGTCCTTCGGGCGGCCGGTCTCCGCAGGCGAACTTTCCGTAACCACCCGCCACCTGGCCACGCTTCTTGCCGCAGGCATGCCCCTTGTCCAGGCATTGAATGTGCTGGAAGCGCAGACGGAAAACCAGTCATTACAGGATGTTCTTTCGCAGATTCGCAGGAATGTCGTCGAGGGAGGAAGCCTTTCCGGAAGCCTGTCCCAGTTTCCCCGGATCTTTTCCCCCTTTTACGTCAGCATGGTCCGTGCGGGAGAGGCTTCCGGCACGGTTCCCGCCGTTCTGGAACAGCTCGCCGACCACGGCGAAAAGCAGCAGGAATTTGCCCGGAAAATCCGTGCGGCCCTCGCCTATCCCGTGTTGATGTTTCTGTTCGGCACGCTGATTCTTTTTTTCCTCATCACCTCTGTCATCCCGGGCATCACGGATGTCTTTGACGACATGCACCAGTCCCTTCCGGCGGTCACGACCCTCCTGATCTCCTTCAGTTCGCTCCTCCGCCGCACCTGGTGGCTGATCCTTATTGGAGCCGCGGCGGCCGCCATGGCCTGCCGTTTTGCCGTCACCCAAACGGAAAGGGGGAGGCGTTTATGGAACCAGGCCCTTCTCCAGGCCCCGTTTGTCGGCAGGATGAACCGGAAGATGGCGGTGGCCCGTTTCGCATCCACCCTGGGCACCCTGGTCCAGCATGGTGTGCCGCTGCTGACGGCGCTGGAAATCTCCCGGCACATCACACGGAATCTCCTCATCGCCGAGGCCATTGAACTTGCGGGACGGGACATCAAGGAGGGCCAGGGCGTCGCCCCCGCCCTGGCCAGAAGCGGCCTCTTTCCCCGGATGGCCACGGAAATGATCGCCATCGGCGAACAGAGCGGCAAGCTTGAAGAGATGCTTTACCGGATCTCCGACAGCTATGAGAAGGAAACCGCCGCCACCATCGCCTTTTTCATGTCCCTGCTGGAGCCTGTCATGATCCTGATCATGGGCCTCCTGGTCGGGTTCGTCGTGATTTCCGTTCTGCTGCCCATTTTTGAGATGAATCAGCTTGTGAAATAAATTCAAGGAGTAAAAAACCATGTGGAACAAACGGAAGAACTGCTCGGGGTTTACCCTTATCGAACTCATGGTGGTCCTGGTGATCCTCGGTATTCTTGCGGGGCTGATTGCCCCGAGGATGATGGGACGGACCGAGGAGGCCAAGCAGGTCAAAACAAGGCTGCAGATGGACAGCCTGGAGGCGGCGCTGAAGCTCTACAAGCTTGACAACGGCGGTTACCCCTCTACAGAGCAGGGCCTCCAGGCGCTCGTCGAAGCCCCGACGACGGGGACACTGCCAAAGGCGTGGCGGGAGGGGGGTTACCTTGAAAAGAAAAAGGTTCCCCTGGACGGCTGGGGAAATGCCTTCGTCTATATCCAGCCTGGAACGAACGGAGAATACGACCTCAGCTCCAACGGCGCCGACGGCGAACCGGGGGGAGAGGGAAAAAACGGGGATGTGAACAGCTGGGACAGTGAATAGCCGGGCCTATACCCTCATCGAGCTTATTGTCGTCCTGGTGCTCGTCAGCATGATGCTGGTCATTGCCCTTCCTTCCGTGCGGGACACCCTTTCGGCCTACCCTGTGAGGGGTGAAGCAAAAAAGCTGGCAGAGTGCATCGAGGAAACCAGGAGCCGGGCATCCCGGGAGCAGTCGGATTTTCTGCTTTCAGTGGATATTGAAAAGGGCCGTCTCTGGACATGCCGCGCTTCCGAATCCGCGGAGCCGCCAGATCGCTCCGGAAATGCCGTCTGGACCCTCCCCGGTGGCGTCCGGATCACCGGCATCCGATGCGGAGGCGGGGATATCCAGAAAACAGGCGAAGCCCGGATTCTGTTCTCTGGGCGCAACTATGCCCGGTCCGCCGTCATCTATCTCCTTCGGAACGACCGTTCCGTGAGCCTCACGATCCTCCCGTTCATGAGCAAGGTTGAAATCAGAAGTGAACAGATCGAAACATCGGAGGAGGGCCATGATGCCGATGAAGCTTAGGGGGAGCAGCCAGGGCGGGTTCACCCTCATCGAAATGATGATCGCCCTGACGATCCTGGCCCTTGTCGTTTCGGCCGTCGCCCAGGCCCTGGCGCAAAGCCTGGCCATGGCGCACCGGATCAAGACGGAGACGACGCTCGCCCTGCTGGCGCAAAGCAAAATGGCGGAAGTGGAATCGTCCAGGGAGCTTCCCGTTTCGGACCGCGGCCGCTTTCCCGGCGACTTCTCCCAGTATGCATGGCAGGTCACCGTCAGTGAAGGCGGCTTCCCCCAGCTGCAGAGGGTGGAGGTGACGGTGACGAACAGCTTTTCAGACAAGGCGGAAGGCTACCACCTTTCCAGCTTTCAGTACCGGGATGAAACGCCGTGAGACTTCGGCCTGACAGAATGGTTACGGCAGTATCCAGTGAGGCGGGATTCACCCTGATTGAGATCCTGCTGGCTCTTTTCATTCTGTCCATTGTGTTCGCCAGCCTCTTGGCCTCCTATACGGGGACCCTGAAAATGACGCGGGACTGGGAAGATACGGGGCGCGCCTACAGCATGGCCCGAAGCGCCATGGACCGGATGCTCAAGGATCTTGAATCCGCTTATCCCGGCCAAACTTCGTGCGCCTTTACCATGGAGACCGAGACCCTGAACGAAAAAACGTTCCCCCGTTTGAGCTTCACGGCATGCAGCCGGACCAATCCGGACGGAGACGAAACGCCCTCCGCAGGGATCAGCCGGATCACCTACGCCGTCCGGCAGAATCAGGAAACGGAAGAATACGAACTCGCCCGAAGCGAATCTTCCGACACCGGGGACGAATCCACGGCGTCGGATTGCGTCATCTGCCGGGGCCTCTTCGAACTCAACTTCCGGTTCTATGACCGCGACGGCCAGGAGATCTCCGAACCTCTCTGCTCCGAGGATTCCAGGAGAAGTCCGGCAAGTGTCGTCCTGGAGCTCACGCTGGCCAATCCGCATGAAGGCGGGAAGCCCTTTCACTTTATGACCCGGGTCTATCCGGCCAACCTTGTCTCCCTGGAGTCCTGAAGATGGCTGTGACTCTTAAAAAACACGGCGAACGGGGCATTGCCCTGATCGTTGTCCTCTGCATGACGTCCGTTATGGTGGGGGCTTCCGTCCAGATGATCTCTCAAACGCGGAGGGAAACCGCGGAAACGGCCGATCTCGGCGACGGCCTGCGGGCCCTTTACCTTGCCCGCTCAGGAATCGCATTCAGCCAGGCCCTCCTCAACGCCGAGGATCATGACTACGACAGCCTGACTTCTTCCTGGGCGGATGCCGAAGCCATCTCGGCCCGCTTCAGCGAGCTGTCCGCGGAGGGGGAGGTTTCCATTGTCATCGAGGATGAAACGGGAAAAATCCCGATCAACGCTCTCATCAACCCTGACGGCAGCGTCAACAAGGGGCTTCGGGACATGCTTCTGTGTCTTTTGGCCCAGCCGGAATGGAATTTGAAGGAGGAACAGCGGGAGGAAATCGTTGCCCGGCTGCAGGCGTGGATGGCCACTGCCGCTCCCGCGTCAGCAGGGTCCGGATCACAGGAGAAAACATCGGCAGCGGACAGAACAGGGCCTTTTCAATTTCCTGACGAGATTCTGAAAACCGGCGCCTTGACCAGGGACCTCCTCTACGGGACGGACGATCAGCCTGGTCTGTACGCCTGCATCACCCTTTACGGTAGAGGGAAGATCAACATCAACACCGCGCCCAGAGCCGTCCTGAAGGCCCTTTTTCCGGGGATATCCGAGGCGGTAGCGGACCAGATGGAACAGTTCCGATCGTCGGAAAATGAAAAGCTCAGTGACCCGGCCTGGTACAGGCAGATCATCGGGACATCCGGCCTGAACCCGCCGTCGGACCTGATTTCGGTGAAAAGTGACGCCCTCCGGGTTTCCTCCACGGGACGGCTGCAAGGCTGCAGAAGAGCGGTAACGGGGATACTCGAAAGGGATGAAAAAACGGAGAAGTTCAAACTCCGGTTTATTGGAATGGATTGATGAACAAAAAAATTCTAGGCATTGACATCGGTTCGGCCTTTCTGAAGGCGGTGGCCTTGAAGTGCGATATTCTTTCGGGCAGGGTGAGCGTGACGGCATCGGCCCTGATCGACCTGGAAGCCGCCGGAGGCCTGGAATCGTCGCTGTCGAGCCTGTTTTCAGACAAGGGCTTCAAAACCGGGGACGTCATCTTTTCGCTCCCGGCCGGGTCCTGTTCCTTCCGCCATCTGAGCCTTCCCTTTTCCGAGGAGAAGACGATCGATGAGATTATCACCTACGAGTTGGAACCCCATCTTCCGGATCCCATCGACACGGTAATCGTTGATTCCCTGCCGATCTCGTCCGCCGGCGGATCGACAGAGGTTCTTGCAGCCGCCGCAAAAAGGCGGGATGTTCATGAGCTGTTGCAAGCCGCAGCCGGCCGCCGCATAGCCGCGATCGATACCGATGCCGTCCCGGTCGCCCTGAATCTTCTGGAGTCCGACGCCCCGGACGGAACGTGGATCCTGCTGGACATTGGAGCGCGATCCACCACCGCCGTATTCGTGCAGGAAAGAACCGTCGTACACGTGCGATCCTTTGCCTGGGGGGCAGATCATCTGTCGGAGGCGGACGGGGGGTCCCCGGGAACAAAGCGGAACCGGCTTCAGCACTTCCAGGAAATCGCTGACACGCTTCACCTTCTCGGGGCCAAGGGCCTCCTGGGAACCCTGCCGTCTTATCTCTATCTGACCGGAGGCGGCGCGCTTAGTGCTCCCCTGCGCAAAGACCTGGAGGCCTTCTTCAAGCTGCCGGTTCTCGTTGTCGATCTGCTCCAGAGAAGAGGGATCACCCTCCCGGCAAAACATCCCGTGGCCTGGGACGGGCCTCTCATGAATCAGGCCCTGGCCCTGGCCCTTCGCGGCATGACGTTATCGAAGGGCCTCAACTTCCGGGAGGAGAAACCCGCCTCAAAAAGGAAGCTGCAGGGGCTCAGGGGGCATCTTCCGTGGACGGCAGTCATGCTCGCTCTTTTTTTTCTATGCATCGGGGCCGACCTGACCGTCCGCTATTATGCGGATAGCCGGAAACTCGGCAACCTCAAGGCGGAAATCGCAAGAACCTTCAAAGGCAGCTGCCCCGAGGTCACCCGGATGGTCGATCCGGTCCGCCAGCTGGAGCAGAAGATCAAGGAGGCAAAGAATCTCCCCGGAGAAATGGAAAAGGGCCCCCTCTTCCTTGAACAGTGGAAAAAGGCGATGGACACGCAGCCGGAACATTCCGGGATTCTTGTCACGGGGATCAGCTGCAATGCGATCTCCCTGGAAATCAACGGGGAGGCGCCGGACTATGAAACCATCAACAGCTGGAAAAGCGCCCTGGAAAAGGCCGGCTCCTTTGCGGATGTCCAGATGCATTTTGGAGGCGGCAAACAGATGGAAGGCAAAAAAACCTTCAGGTTGAGGATGACCCATGCCCTTTAAAAACCTCCTCTCCTATTGGTCCGGCCTGCGCAAACGGGAGCGATATGTTGCCGGTGCAGGGCTTGCGGGGGTTCTTCTCCTCCTGTTCTGCTTCCTTGTTCTGATGCCCGTTCTCGAAGCGCGGGACAAGCTGAGCCGCTCCATCAAACGCCAGGAAAACGTCCTCCAGAAGCTGATCTCCCTGGACGAACAGTATCGCCGCCTCAAGGGATCGAAAGCCCCCTCGTACGGAACGGGCCGGGGCGTTTCGGATTTCGCCATGTCTTCCAGGCTGGACAGCATCCTCAGGGAAGCGGATCTCAAATCCCGGGTTCAAGATTTCCAGACGATCAGATCGTCTGTGAAGAACCATCATGTGATCCGGACGGAAATCAGGATCACCAGGATCAAAATGGATCAGTTGATGAAATTTCTCTATCTCGCGGAATTGCCGGGGCATGGGATGAGGATCGATCAAATATCCATAACCAGAACGCCGGCTGAAACGGAATATTTGAACGCGGCGGTAACCCTGAAAACCTACGGGAAGAAGCCATCGGGGCCGGAAAGGCCCGCAGCCTGATTTTCCCTGGAATTGACGAGGCGTCCCATGCTGAAATCTTTTACCCTGTTCCAATTCATAAAGGATCATCCCGGCCGCTTTTACCGGATCCTCACGCTGGTTCCCGTCGCCGGGGCATTGATCTGGACGGGATGGGACCTGCTTCACGTGCTGAATTCAACACCCGGAAAGATCGCGTTAACGCGCCCTCCCCTGGCCTCCCTGTCTGCGAAAGATTCCCCGGGGTCCGCTCCGGCGCCTCCCCTTTTGGCTTACTCATCCATCACGGACAAAAATCCCTTCGGCCTGGCTCCCACCGTCAAAGCGGCGCCGAAGGTGGAGCAGTCGCAGCCTCCGCCGCCTCCGCCGCCGGAACTTCTTGGAACCATCTCGTTCGGCGATTTAAAGGGATTCGCCATTCTTAAAGAGGCGGGGCAGACTAAGGCGCGGGTCTATAAAATCGGGGATTCGGTGGGCGGGGGAAGAATCCTCGTCCAGGTTACGAGAAACACGGCCGTTTTCAAAAGGGGCGACAGCATGGAGAGCCTCTATGCGCGCAATCGCCCCATGCGGTCGATTGAACTTCAGGCAAGAGGAGGGGACAACTCTCAGAAGCCGCTTGCAGAGCGCGCCGAATTTACGAAAACCATCGGCAAAATGGTTGACTCCAGCCAGATCCGCCCCCACTTCACAAGCGGGAAAATGGACGGCTTCACCCTCGGCCGCATCGCCCCCGACAACCCCCTTAGAGCCATGGGCTTCGAAAGCGGAGACATCCTGCAGGGCGTCAACCATCAAATGATCAAGGAACCCAACGATGTTTTTTTGCTCAAGTCCCTGAACGAGGGTTCGTCCTCCGCCAAGACGACCTATCAGATTAAGAGACGAGGGCAGCCCATGGTCCTGGCGGTTCCATAAAAAAACGCCCGTGCGGCTTTGTGAGAGGAGTTCCGAAAATTCCAATTATTCCTTGACAGTTGTTGCAAAAAAAATAATAACCGAAAAACCATTGGAGCCTGGGTGGCGGAACTGGTAGACGCAAGGGACTTAAAATCCCTCGGTCCTTGAGGCTGTGAGGGTTCGATTCCCTCCCCAGGCACCATTAGATGATCCAAGGCAGTCCAAAGAAGTACGAAACCCGCTAGAAATAGCGGGTTTTTTATTGCCGTTTGTCCAAAGGGGTGTTATAAAGTTTATCAAAATCCAGCTTGTTTTGGGGTAATTTCCCCCGGTTGTTACCCCCAGCGAAAAACAGTTACCCTAGAAAAGAAAAACAAGTTACCCCCAAAAAAGGAGAAAACGGTCATGCCTAAGCAGATTGTCCCTTTGTCAGATATGAAGGTTAAGACAGCGAAACCAAAGGACAAACCATATAAACTGTCTGATGTTGACGGCCTTTATTTGTTGGTGACTGAGAAAGGGGGTAAGTGGTGGCGCTTCAAGTATCGGTTTGATGGTAAGGAAAAACTTCTTTCCATGGGCACCTATCCTGAAATTAGTCTTGCCGATGCCAGAAAGCGAAGGGATGAGGCACGAAAACTGGTAGCACAACGGGTTGATCCGGGAGCTATTCGGAAGGCACAGAAACAAGCCGAAACAGACGAAACAGAAACATTCGAGGTCATCGCCCGTGAATGGCATACAAAATTTTCCCCCACCTGGGCGCCAAGACATGCCGTAACGGTTATGAGTCGTCTTGAACATGATATGTTCCCATGGATTGGGAAACGCCCCATTGCCGAGATAAAAGCCCCTGAACTGCTAACTGTGATCAGACGCGTGGAAAACCGGGGGGTATTGGAAACAGCGCACCGAATACGGATCATTGCAGGACAGATTTTCCGGTATGCCGTCGCTACCGGGAGAGCAGAACGCGATCCAGCTGCAGACCTTAAGGGGGCTTTGCCACCAAAGAGAGTAAAACACCATGCAGCGGTCATTGATCCGAAAGATGTTGGTGCTCTTCTCCGGGCCATAGAAGGCTATACAGGCCACTTTGTTGTCAAGTGCGCCCTTCGTATCGCTCCACTGGTTTTTGTCCGTCCTGGGGAACTTCGGCACGCTGAATGGTCTGAAATCAATTTTGATGAAGCCACCTGGAACATTCCAGGGGGTAAGATGAAGATGAAGGAGCCCCACCTTGTCCCTCTATGCCGACAGGCCATAGAAATACTCAAAGACCTCCAACCTTTGACCGGATCAGGCCGTTATGTTTTCCCTTCAGCAAGATCATTTGCCAGACCAATGAGCAACAACGCTATACTCGCTGCACTTCGGCGCATGGGATATTCCAAAGACGAAATGACCGGCCACGGCTTCCGGGCCATGGCCAGGACGATTCTTGATGAAGTCCTACAGGTCAGACCGGATTTCATCGAGCATCAACTTGCACATGCCGTCAGAGACCCGAACGGAAGGGCGTACAATCGAACGGCGCACCTTTCTGAACGTAAAAAGATGATGCAGACATGGGCGGATTATCTTGACGGACTGAAGGTAGGGGCGAAGGTTATTCTGTTTCGCAAAGCAGAAGGTTAAAGGACAAGAATTCGCGGGATAGTCAGGCCAGACGATAAGCCGTCATTCCTGGGACGGTTTCCCGCGATTATCTACCAGGGCGCAGCAGGAGGCGCATTGATGGAGGCTATTGAATATTGGAAATTGCCCAATTCGCTCACAGTGATACAAGCAGCATTATTAATCGTTGGAAAAGACCCGGACTTATTTCAAGGAAACATATTCGAGGACCCGCCAAGTGGTTTTGGTGCGGTTTTCGCTGCCTTGAAAAATGATATCAAGGACGGCAAGTTAAAAGCTTTAATCCGTCTTGATTCACGGACAGAACACTGTGGGGAGTACCGAAATTACTCAAATAGTGACGAAATCGCTAGGCCCTGGCCGCTTTCTGAAGACATGTATGAGGATTATGATATATTTTACAAAGCTGAACCCAACTGGGAAGAAACAACTGTTTCACGTCAAGACTTAGTGGAATGGCTTTTCAATAGGAATTACAAACCTCCCCTTTTTTTTGAACAACAGACAACCACTGATTCGCTTGATTCCCTTCCAGGTTATCTCGACAAGAATCATCCTTGTTATTCTCCCAAGCTTGCGGCAGCCGTCCGGGCATGGGAAGCAGTGACAACAGATCAAAAATACCGCAACAACGGAAAAACAGTAAAAGCGAACCTTGCAAGATGGCTTAACGACCATGCCGCCGAATTTGGACTTGTCAAAGAAGATGGCACACCTAATTCCGATGCAATAAATAATCAGATTGCCAAGGTTGCTAACTGGCAGACAGACGGAGGGGCTCCGAAAACCCCAGGTGGATAACCTACCTACCCCTTTAAGCCTTGTCAATCCTGCTTTTACGCTTCCCAAGGACCAGAACCTATCTATAGATTTCCTCATAACCTGTAGATAGGTTTATCCATAACCCACCTACCCCTTTTCTTAACCTGCCTATCTATTCAACCAAACAAACATGGATTAACTTAGCCTCCAACAGCGCGCACTGTATTTCTCACGGAGGTCTAAGACATGCCTAGATTTTACAGATTGAAAGAAATCATCGGAAGCAGAAAGCAAGGCATCCCCCCTATCATTCCCGTAAGCCGTGCAAGTTGGTATGCAGGCATTAAGGCCGGAAAGTATCCGAAGCCGGTCCGGTTATCAGAAAGGACTGTTGCCTGGCGTGAAGATGACATTAAAGCCCTTTGCGAAAAGCTTTCAGAGGGGGCGCTATGAGAATAACCTCCAAAGATTACCGGCGCACACCATCAGCAAAGATCACAGCAAATCTTGAATTCTCAAAAACGGGATACCTGAAGGCGGTTTATCTGAACGCTTCGACAGATAGTGACCAAGAAACGCTTGAAAGAGCCTTGAACAGGCTGTTGAAACCAAATCACAATTCATGGATCAGAAGGCTTTTCAGGCAGGGATAAAAGAAACCGATGGATCGAGGCTATTTCTGTGTATGGCGAAAAATTGAGGATTCCGCAGTATTTCAGAATGAGGGATTACTCAAGGTCTTTCTGTGGTGCCTTATACGCGTAAATCACAAACAATCTTTTGTCCAGGTAAAGACAGGGAGAGGATGCACAGAGGTCAAGCTTATGCCTGGCAGTTTTCTCTTTGGACGTGAATCAGCAGCCAAAAGACTTCATATGTCACCATCAACGGTCTGGAAACGAATATTGAAATTAAAAAAACTCGAAGTTTTGAACATCGAAAGTAACAGCCATTATTCAATTATTTATATCTTAAATTGGGATAGTTATCAGGATAAGCCGAGAAAAAGGAACATCGAAGGTGACAGGCAAGGAACAGGCAAGGAACTCAGACAATCATTAAATCATTCAAGAAATAAAATAACCCTCTGCGATTTTTCCTCTCAAATTTCTGAACTGGAAAAAAGATATCTGGATCAGGAAATCATCAACCAGGCATTTCAAGCCGTATTGTCAACCAGAAAAGGCGGAAAGATTACCGACAGTGTAAAGCTGTCAATCCTCAAGTCCTGGGATGAATACCCAGTTGAATCCGTCATGGCAGGAATCCGGGCATATCTCAAAAAGGGATATGCCCGTCAGGGAAAGAATGAAAAATATCTCTTGGGGATCATCCGGAACCACAAGCCAGAAGACAAGGAGAGTTTTTCCGGTCCAGTGATGCCGAATACCGGCAGTCATGCTCTTAACGAACATTATCGAAATGAAGGGTACACGATAACATGACAACAGCACTTCAATACATCCAGAGCAAGGGCCTTGAATATCGGATTCAGTCGGGTCAGATCGTTTTGAAAACCTGTCCCTTTTGCGGGGATCCAAAATATCACTTTTACATGGATCAGGATGAAGGGGCCTTTTTCTGTCACAAATGCCTGGAGAAAGGCAACCTTGTAACCCTGAAAAAACATTATGGCGATTATGAACCACAACGAGGGACCAGATACATGAATCTGAAGCCACAGGGAACCTTTTTAAAGGCTTTTGGGGATAAGAACGAGCGTTCTATCGTCCCGGATGAGAAAAGGGTTTTAGAAGCCCAAAATCGACTTTTAAACGATATAGACGCCTTGGAGTATATCACCGGAACCAGGGGGATCAGTCTTGAGACAGTCAAGGGATTCAATATCGGCTTGGAAATCGACATAAACGGGGGCCGATGGTTGACCATACCCCACTATGAAAAGGGCAAGTTGATAAATATCAAGAGTCGGTCACTGCCACCTGCAGAAAAGACCTTCCGACGCGTTAAGGATTGCCGGTCAATCCTTTTCAATGGCGATGCCATAGGAACCAATAAAGAGGAAATCGTCATCACCGAGGGCGAGATTGACACGCTAACCCTGATTGACCGGGGGATCAAGAACGTTGTTGGGATCACCGCCGGGGCCGGATCGTTTGACCCTTCATGGATTGATCAGTTTCAGGCAGTCAAAAAAATCATTCTGATGTATGACCCGGATGAACCGGGACAGAAGGGAGCCAGGGAAGCAGCGCGACGCCTGGGATATGACCGTTGCTTTAATGTGGTTCTGCCTGATGGCCAGGACGTGAACGAATACTTCCGGTCAGGCCATGACCTTTTTGAGTTTCAAGCCCTTATTGGTGAATCCGGTCAGTTTGATGTTGCCGGGATCATGAACTTTGCCAATGGTCTGAAGCAATTGCAGGATGAATTGAAAAAGCCAGATCAGACACCCGGGATAAGAACGGGATGGACCGAAGTTGACCGGATCATCAAGACAGGATTCATGCCGGGGGAATTGATTGTTCTATCAGCACCCCCGAAGATCGGGAAGTCAACTTTTGCTTTACAGATCATCACCAGCAATGCCTTTCAGGGTATTCCTTCCCTTTTCTACGGGTTGGAAATGAGGCTGATAAAGGTCGTTCAAAAGATTGTGCAATGCCGGAGTAAGAAAGAAGAGATTGGTCCTGCAGAAATTGAAATGACAAGGATCAATTTCCAGGGAAAGCCCCTTTACTTGGGATTCTGCCACCAGAAGCCAACTCTTGACGGGATCATAGAGACCCTGAAAGCAGCAATCCGGCGCTATGGTTTAAAGCTTTTGGCATTCGATCACCTTCACTTCCTTTGCCGGTCAGTCAGCAATCAGGTTCAGGAAATCGGTTTGGCAGTCCAGGCGTTCAAGTTCCTGGCAGAAGAGCTTGAAGTTTCGATTATCCTAATTGCGCAACCGCGAAAGATTCAGGCTGATAGCATCATGACAGCAATGGACTTGAAGGATTCATCCTCAATCTTTAGCGACTGTGACCACTTGATCATATTGCACAGGATGAGTAATCGCGGAGATGGATCAGGAGAACTTGCAACGGAAGCTTACAAGCCGGAGACTTCCGTCAGGATCGAGGCGTCAAGGTACAATGCCGGTGGAGAATGCCTGCTTTATTTCCACGGAGAATACTCACGATTTGACCCGATGGCAGCACGAGGACCGTTTTAATGGCCAGTGCAAAGGCAAGGCAGTGGGTTTATGAGAATGCAGCATAAAGGAGGCTTGGAAAATGGAACAACAAAAATCAAGAGGGAAGCGCAAAGGAACAAAAGAGAAGACACCGAAAACCAAGGCGCTCACCAGGCCGTTAACTGAATCAGAAAAACAGCTTTTTGATGCTTTCAACGAACGGCATAAACGGGCAGAGGAATCATTACCAGCGTTCAAGGAAAACACACCGACGACGTCGGGTTTGATCGGCGATGAAGACACCGCTGTTTCTTGGGAAAAGATTTGTTCCCTACTTAAAACCGACCATCGGGAATTGGCGGGAATGGCAATTTCGACAACAGCGACGACTGGGCTTTTATCTATAGTCCCAGATATCGCACTTAAACAGACATTACAACAATTTGCCAGTTTGCAACCGCAAAGCTATCTCGAAACCATGTTGATTGCCCAAATGATACAGGTCAATAATGCTGTAACACGGTGTATGATGTTGGCCTTTCAGGAAAACCAGTCTACCAAAGGACGGGAAATGTACATGCATTTTGCCACAAAGTTTCAGCGAACATTTGTTAGCCAAATCGAGGCTTTACAAAAGTTGCGCGGCAAAGGCGGCCAGAAGGTTACTGTCGAGCATGTCCATGTTCATCAAGGCGGCCAGGCGATTGTAGGAAATGTCGAAAAGGGGGGTGGGGGAAAATGAGTCATTACCCCATGGAGCACCGAAAACTTTGCGGAGCCCGTACCAGAAATGGAAAGCCGTGCAAACAGACGGCAATGGAAAACGGGCGCTGTCGCTTTCATGGCGGAAAATCATTGAAAGGTGCGCAACACGGCCGATACAGACACGGGTTACGGACCAAGGAGGCGATTGAGTTCAGAAGACAGATGTGCGCCTTGTTGCGAACATCAAAGGAAATGATAATGCAACGTAAGCGTCTGATGTACCCATCTTCACATCCGTCATTCCCTGAGCTATAGCTTCCCACAAAGAAGAACGAAATTCTTTATTGAGAGGCAAACTGTGACGACCAAAGAGGAAAGACGAGTATATTGGCACACCATCATCGAGGACCAGGCAACAAGCGGTATGAATATCACCACCTTTTGCCAGGAAAAACAAATCAATCGTCACCAGTTCCATGCCTGGCGACGCAGGCTCAGGGATCAACAACATTGCACCGGTTTTCTAGAGTTGATCCCCGGCAGAGTCGTCGAGATCCGCTCAGGTATCCGCATTTGTCCAGGGAATAAACTCATGATCGAGGTGGATCGGGGCTTCGATCCCTTTACCCTCCGCGCCGTTGTCAAAACACTTCGGAGTATCTCCCCATGTTCGGTCTGACAGCGGCGACCCGTATCTATCTGTACCGGGGCCGCTGCGACATGCGTAAATCTTTTGATGGCCTCTGCGGCATCATCCGTTCCGAACTGGGG
>Ga0265295_1002345_pt1 | contig 30350 bp, 33 predicted proteins | sample Munlansysbiofilm_FD_192503 | JGI IMG/M metagenome (GOLD analysis project Ga0265295, IMG submission 192503) | Leachate microbial communities from a municipal landfill in Southern Ontario, Canada - Methane capture system biofilm | ecosystem: Engineered > Solid waste > Landfill > Unclassified ... | reverse complement strand
CGTATATCTCCTCTATCACCTGTATTTCAAGGAAATGGTTGCCAGCGCCGAGTGTTCCGCTCTGAGGCATCCCTCGTGCTCGTGCTTTTTTTGAGACATGGGCTAAATCTGCTTCTTTCATCCGGCCCTGTTCTTCACAGTGGACCAGATCATCCTGGTTTCCATACCCCTCCTCTACTGCAAAACCTGCGCCGTCCGTCATCATCCTTTCAAGTTGCTTTTCTGATAGCCGGATGGAAGATCGTGCCCCGACTCCTACCGGAACCGCATTGTAGAGGTTGTCCAGGATCTCTTTCTTTTTGGAAAGGTCAGCGCGTTTTAGAGGAGTTGTAAGGAGCCTGACCCCACAGTTTATATCAAACCCGACTCCCCCTGGGGATATTACTCCAGATTCATATTCGAATGCGGCAACTCCTCCGATGGGAAACCCATATCCCCAGTGGATATCAGGCATGGCAAGCGAGTTGCGAATAATACCTGGCATGGTTGCAACATTTGCAAGTTGCATGAGCGCCCCTTCTTCCAGGGTTTTTATGAGTGCATCTGAAAGAAAAAACCTGCCCGGGACTTTCATCTCAGGGATAAACCCTATAGGGAGTTCCCATTCATACTCTCCAATCCGCTTTAGACCTTCAATCATACCTGTCCCTCACACATCAAATAATACATCACAGGAGTATTCATTCTGTCCCTGCGCTATTGAAAGACCATACCACGAGATTCCTTTCACTTCTGTTCCCCCTCCATGCGTCCTGGCATTGAATGGTGCGCCCCGGAGGATGGCCCTGACTTCTCCCTCTCTGATGACTACCTCAAATTCAGAAAAGACGAAATTTCGTACTTCTGACTCAAACAGGAGTTCAGAAAGAAACCCATGGAGCAGGTGTTCTGTTGTATCACCGGTGACAGCAACCAAAACCTCCTGCTCTGGTTTTGCACATCCCCGGTACATCGTTTTCATAAGAGCATGTCCTGCATCGGCGAACAGACTACACAGATCAGGTGCTCTGATATGCATCAGAATATCAGCGGTATGTTCTTTCTCTTCAAAACTCATTAAAATTCGTTATACCTTCCGGAAAATGCTTCGTCCTGCATATCGGCATGATATGGAACCAGGCCCATGTGGATATGGTCGATGTACCTGGCCTGATACATGGAGATATAAATGGTGTGTTCTCCTGCTTTCAATGCCATATCACTCGGTTTTGGTGGTTTATATGCAATGGGGAGAAGAATCGGCCCCCCGCAGGAAGTGGAGATACGAAAATCCGTGTTTCTTTCTTTTATGTACTCAATCACTGCATCATCGATGAAGATTGAGTGGGAACCAGTCTCATCAGGCAGGCTGGCTTTCACTTCAGACATCCAAAGCAAATGAGATGGGAGGGGAAAAAATGGTTGTGATATGGTGGTTTATGATGAGAGTATTTTTCACTGCCGGGATGTCCTCTTTCCAGCCTGTAAATTCTGTGCCGTTTCCTTTCGTCTCTGATTCTCTGTAGGATACCCTTCCTTGGAGATACAAGTTCAATCATACCTCCTCTCATGGAATGAAATTTAGTATAGCGGTGAGTGTAATATGTGCATTTTCAATAGTGAGATCTTCATGGCTGGACAGTGAGATTGAATGGTTTAATGAGTATCTGGCTCTAACTCTTCTAAGCATGAATTTTTTCACTTATGATATCAGCTCCTTCTCTCCGATGAAGCTCTGTATCATCCCGCTGGTGATTCTGGTGTTATCACTGGCATCTGTTGGGATGATGTGGATGCAGACCGGTCTTCCCATAAGTCCCGGGATAGAATTCCAAGGTGGTATTAGTGTTACGCTTGTAACAGATGAGACCCCTGATGAGATTACGGCATACTTCTCAGGATATCCTCTCATTAGCGTAAATGAAGGGATTAACAATGGGAAGTACCTGAAGTTCGGGCCAATGGATGATGCTGCTACGACTGCATTTGTCAAACTAGTTGAAGGGAAATATTCAGGCGCGAAAATCGATCAGATCGGCTCATCATTTGGAGCGACGCTCCAGGAACAGGCAACAATTGCTCTGATAATATCATTCATCGGCATGTCAATTGTCGTGTTTGCGGTATTCCGAACCTTTGTGCCTTCAGCCGCGGTTGTTATATCAGCATTTGCTGATATGGTCATGTCAGCGGCTGCCATGAACCTTCTGGGTATCCAGCTTTCGCTTGGAACCACAGCAGCTCTTCTGATGCTGATAGGTTATTCGGTAGACAGTGATATCCTGCTTACCTCGCGCGTCTTAAAGCGGAAAGGTAAGTTTGATGAGAAGATACAGGGTGCGTTTAAAACCGGTATTATCATGACCTCAACCACCTTTGGTGCAATCCTCGCGATGTGGATTATTTCAGCCATTGGTGGCATTATGATCATCTGGGAGATTGCATCAGTCCTTCTGATTGGTTTACTCTTTGATGTCATGAACACCTGGCTTACCAATGCCGGCATAATCAAGTGGTACATGACCGAAGGGAAGGGCAGACTCCTATCTGGACAGCGGGGTGCATAAATGGATAAGGATACCCTGATGGACATGATAAAAGACTATCGGGTTGCTATCTATCTGATCCTGCTTATTGTTTCTATCATCGTTATTTTCCCTCATCCCGGACCTTCCGGTCTTGACACCAACCTGCAGTTTGGTCTTGACCTTGATGGTGGCTCCTGGATTCAGCTCGAGTTTCAGTCAGCGATAGTGACATTTAAGTCTGACATGACGCTTGACAAGTTCATCCCTGAACTCAAGACAAAACTGGACGCAGAAGTATCTCTGGTTGATGAAAATACTCTGGAGATTCGGAAAAATATCTCTGAAGAAGATCTTCGTCTGGTATTTACTGAACTGCAAACTGAACTTGTCTCATATAATCCGGGGGTGACCAAGACAACTGCAGATGATGTCAAACGCATCCTTGAAAGTAAGATCAACAGCCTTGGGACCCGTGATGCCAAGGTGTATGTCATCACAGCGCTCAATGGCATCAGCCGGTATGTCAGAATTGAGATGGCTGGTGTTTCCATGGGTGAAGCCCAGGAGATTGTCGGAAAGCAGGGTAAGTTTGAGATCCGGATTCATACAACCGCCAACGAAACAGAGCATGTTCTCTTTGGGGATTCTATTCAATCTGTAGCAAACCCGTCCCAGACTCCACCGAACAGTAATAACTGGGGAGTTTCTTTTGTTACCACTCCAAATGCTGCAGAAGACCTCCGCCAGGCTGCAATTAAGGTTGGGGCCACGAGAACTCCTGAAGGCCATAACCTGGATATGATTCTGGATGGAAAAGTGGTATATTCCGCTCCGCTCTCCCCAGACCTCGCCGCAGAGCTGCAGAGCAAGGCTACCTCCAATCTGCTTGCATCCACGGGTGCTGGTGAAGGGGGGCGTGAACAGGCAAAACTCCTTGAGATTCACCTGCGTAATGGTGCGCTGCCAGTCGGAGTGACCATAGCCGGATCAGGATCAGTCTCTCCTGAGCTTGGGGGACAGTTCAAGTTCTGGAGTGTCCTCGCTGGTGTGTTTGCATTATTTGCAGTGGCTATCAGTGTTTATGTGCGGTATCGAGAACCCGGAATAGTATTCCCCATGGTCCTCATCAATGGTTCTGAAATAATCATTCTGCTTGCTGTCACGACGTTTTTCATGCAGCTGGATCTTGCGACCATCGCCGGTTTGATTGCCGTGCTTGGTACTGGTATTGACCAGCTGGTGATTATCACGGATGAGATTTTGCATGAAGGAAAGGTTCCGTCTCCGAATCTGTACCTGAAACGGCTCAAGCGGGCACTTGGTATCATTGTCGCTTCAGCAGGAACCGTACTGATTGCCATGCTTCCACTTGCAGTTATGGATCTTTCAACCCTGCGTGGTTTTGCAATCATTACTATGCTCGGTGTTTTGGTGGGTGTTCTGGTAACTCGTCCTGCATATGGACGGATTATCATGTCCATCCTCTCCAAATAACCGATACCATACTTTTATCTGTTTTTTAAGCGCAATTCTGCTCAGGTGCAGCATGTCAAAACCAATTATTATGGATTTCTATGCCGAATGGTGCGGACCTTGTAAACGAATGGGCCCAATCCTTGAAGAACTCAAAAGCCGGATGGGAGATCTGGTTGAGATTCGTCAGATAAATGTTGATGAGAATATGGCTCAGGCCCAGAATTATCACATATCAGTCGTTCCGACCATCATCGTTGAAAAAGATGGCGTCATAATTCAAAAATTCCAGGGTGTTACCGAAGCAGATACCCTGGAATCGGTTCTTCGCCCACTGGTGGTTTAACGTGCGAATAGGTATTATTGGAGGGACCGGCGAGATTGGGGAAGGGATGGCAATGCGCCTTTCCCAGATCATGAATGTCTGTGTTGGCTCCCGCGATCCCTCTAAGGCAGAAGAAACCTGTGAGACCTGTCTCATCTCTGCAAATGAGCGAGGTATTGCTTGTTCAGTAATCGCCGGCACAAACCAGGATGTGGTGAGCAAGTCAGATGTTATCATCCTTGCAGTCCCGTTCAAGCATGTAAAGACTACCATTGAAGGTCTCACCGGGTGGGAAGGGAAGATAATTATCAGCCCGGTAAATCCTATGGAACGGCGCGAGTGTTTTGTATATACTCCTCCAGCAGAAGGATCAGCTGCGCTCTATATTCAGATGATTCTCCCTCCTTCCGCTCGCATCTGTACTGCATTTAATAATATTGCCGGGAACCGGTGGAGAGATATTACACAGGAACTTTCCTATTCTGTGCCAGTCTGCGGTGATGATCCGGATGTCAAAAAAATTGTTATGGATCTTGTGGATCAGGTTTCATCCCTGAAGGCATACGATGCCGGGCCATTGTCAACCTCCCACATTGTTGAGAGCATCACCCCTCTCCTTCTGAACGTTGCCAGGTTTAATAAAATGAAAGATATTGGTATCCGGTTTGTGTAGGTCCATGTTCACCGATGAATGTACCCGGATAGGAAAACGGCTCTTCTCTGAGCACTTGGTTGGAGGCAATTTTGGCAATATGAGTGTCAGGGACGGAGAGGATGTTTTTCTCATTACGCGATCAGGTTCATACCTCGACGATCCTGGGGAACTGGTGGGAGTCCCACTCTTTGGTGATGTTCCTCCTGAAGCTTCAAGCGAGTGGCGTGTCCATCGGGCGGTGTACCAGCAGACCCGTCACCGTGCCATTGTCCATGCCCATCCTCCCTACGCTGTGGCAGCATCTCTGGTGCTTGATGAGATAACTCCTCTTGACAGTGAAGGAAAGATGTTCTGCCCGACGATTCCCATAGCCGTTGGGGAACCAGGCAGCCGGGAGCTTGCTGATGATGTGGCTGATTGTCTCGCTCTCACCGGCCTGTGTATTGCAAGAGGACATGGAACATTTGCTGCTGGAAAAACCCTCGAAGAGGCATATCTGTATTCTTCTCTGGCAGAGCATGCCTGCAGGGTTTTATCTATGGTTTCAACATTTCGGTAAATATAATGATGACACTTGAAGAAAAGATTGCAGCCCTGCCCCTCGATCTTCGCATCAGGGTTGAGGAGTATGTTGACTTTCTTCAGAACAGAAGGGGGAATTATAATCAGACAATCAGTCAGGATTTTTCCATGATGGCTGATGTCATGGATGATGAAGTGCCAGGGAGGGGCGGATCAGAGATCCCTCAGGCTATTCCTGTTCCTCCTGTTCCCCCGGAAAGTCTTGTTTCTCATAGTCCTCCTTCAGGGATCCGGGGACGGACTGATTCATCAGGGATTATTCTTGCTGAGGAACAGGCAGTAGAGCATGAAAACTCTGATTATGTTGATTTTGCTGATATCAACAGCCGTTTTGGGCACACGCCGAAGGAAGAAGAGGGACAGAAAGGTTCCTCCCGTCTGCGCCGGCTCCTTGACTGGATGTAGGTTACACAACCCGTGACGTAGTCGAGAGTTCTATTCCTTTTCCTGTTACGATAAAGGGGAGCAATCTTCCTGGCGGTTGCAATCCGGTCATTTTTTTTACATCCAGAGTTTTGACGTTCTCACTGCCATGTCTCTCCTCGTGGAGGTGTATGACAACATCGCAGAGTCTGATGAGAAGAATTTCATTGTATGGGGCATGCAGTCCTTCATATAAAGTAAAAAAGGCGTTGTCACGTGAAGCCTGTATCCCTGCCCTGCAGGACACCACTCCGGCAATTACTGGTTCAATTCCTTCCTGCATGATAAGGGTTGAGAGTGAATCAATGACCATTCCCCCGTTTCCTGCGTTTGCAAATATGTCAGCCGAGGTCATCCCTCTCGCATGAATCATCCCGTCAGTGAGATACCCGTCCAGCATGAAAAAGCGCCTGTGCTCAGGGAGGATTTCCCAGAACTGGCGGGCAAACTGATCAATCCCCGAGGTAGGTGAGCCGATAAGGAGGATCGTGCTCCCCGGGAGAAACCCGCCATCCAGGGCGAGGTCAAATCCATTGATTCCGGTTCGGTTTCTTCCGACATATGTCCGGATCATGGTTCCGGCTTTGTCATCGGATTCTTCTGACATGATAAAGAATACCAGGATGTGCTCATTCGATGAGCACGATCTGGAAAGTTATGCCATTATCTATATATTGCGGCTTATGTAATTATGGTAGTAGAAATAAGAGAGGGGGTGTTTCTTTTGGTCAGAGTCCGAACTGATGCCATGGGGTGTGGCACTCGTTTTTCCTGACCGGCTTTGAACTATTATGAAACTTAAGGTGGGGAGTTTAAAAAAACCGGCTCGTGATGCAAAGAAGAAGGGAAAACCAGTCAAAGATTCGTCTCCCCGGAAAGTCTCTGTTCCTGTTAAATTCTCTAAATTGACCGCGCTATTTAGGAAAAAGAAAAAATCAGGCAGAAAAGCTTCAGGCCCTCGCAAGCTCAGTAAAGAAGAGAAACCCGCATCGCTGTCTCCAAAGCCTGGTTCTGAAATTTCTGCAAAGAAAGATTCGCTAATTAGTTCGATTACAAAAATTGCTCCGATTGGGAAAAAGCGCGAGCAATATGATCCCAAGGTCCATGGGGTGATGGTAAACCTCGCGTTTGAGCCGCCAGCAGGGACTGAAGAGATTGAAGTATATCCGGTAAATCCTCCTTTTGCCTATATCCGGATAACCTACAATTATTCCACCCACGAATATCTATACGAAGTTGTCGAACCTGCCTACACAGAGGCTGAGATTAAACTTCTGGATGAAATAAAGAAAGGGATCTTTGAGCGGGTGAATGTGAATACCCGCCAGATATCACGAGAGACAGCGGGGGAAACCCTCGAGTCCATGATGAATGAGGTTCTGGCAGATTACGCAATAAAACTTGATCCCTTAATTTATGAGAAGATCCATTACCAGCTCAAAAAGGATTTCCTGGGCGACGGGCTTGTTGACCCGGTAATGCATGATAAATCCATTGAAGATATTTCCTGTGACGGAATAGGAAGACCACTCTTTGTCTATCATTCCAGATATGAGTCAATTGAGTCTAATCTTTCTTACACAGATGGCGCAAACCTGGATTCATTCGTAACAAAACTGGCCCAGCGTGCAGGAAAACACATATCAGTTGCGGATCCGATGCTTGACGCAACCATGCAGGACGGTTCGCGTATTCAGATGACACTGGGAACCGAGGTTACTGCCCATGGTTCAACTTTTACCATCCGTAAGTTTAAGGATGAACCAATCACTCCGACTGACCTGGTTGAGTGGGGGACTTTCTCTCCTCTTGCCATTGCATTTCTCTGGCTTGCCGTTGAGAACGGGAAGTCATGTATCTTTGCCGGTGGAACTGCGTCAGGGAAAACCACCTCCCTCAATGCCATCTCTCTCTTTATCCCCCCGCTTGCAAAGATAGTCACTCTTGAGGACACGAGAGAACTCAAACTTCCTCATGCCAATTGGATCCCAAGTGTGACTCGTGAGTCATTTGATGTGAGCGGGAAGGGTGAAATTGACATGTATGAGCTCCTCAGAGCCGCTCTACGACAACGCCCGGAGTATCTGATTGTCGGTGAGGTTCGTGGTAAAGAAGCACTGACCCTCTTTCAGGCGATGTCCACCGGCCATGTTACCTACTCGACGATGCACGCGGATTCGGTATCTTCGGCAGTCCACCGTCTTGAAAACCCTCCCATATCAGTTCCCCGGAACATGCTGTCAGCGCTTGACCTGGTGTGTGTTCAGATTCAGGCCCGTGTTGGTGGCCAGCGTATCAGACGAAATAAACAGATTATAGAGGTTCTTGACATTGATCCCCGGACAAATGAATTGATCACGAATGAGGTGTTCCGGTGGCGGCAGGCAACGGATGAAATTTCATATTCAGGCAAGTCATTTATCCTGGAGGAGATCATGGAGTCGCATGGGTGGGACGAGGAACGGATCCGTCGTGATCTCCTCCAGCGCCAGGAGGTACTTGAGTGGATGCGTGAGAAGAAGATCCGGGACTTCCGCAATGTGAGCAACATTGTGGTCTCCTATTTCAGGGATGCAGAGACACTGATGGAAGAGATCCGGTCTGGTGGCAATGAATTCATATGAGCGGTTCTGTTTCTCCCTTCTTGGGAGCCGGGTGTCAGGCAGACGGGAGAATTACTATGGGCTCATTGAAAATCTTAAGTCTGCCAGAATGGGGATCACCTTTGAGGCATATCTTGCAACCGCAATCCTCACTTCGATTCTTGTAGGAATCATCGGCTCACTTCTGATTGCACTTCTGGTATACCTGCTGGATGTCCCGGGTCTTATCACACTCCGGGCTAACATGCCTGCCGATATCGCTGAAACTATTAATCAGTTTCAAGGATATTACCTCGTTACCGGGACTATCATTGCAGGTATCGTCTCTTTTGTGGTTTTTTTCGGGATTACGTATCTTATTTATCTTGTGTATCCATCCGTTATCGCCGGGGGGAGAAGAAGGGATATTGAAACAACCCTGCCATATGCAATTAATTACCTTGCAGCGATGTCCACCGCGGGAATTACTCCTGCAGAGGTCTTCAGACAACTGGCAAATTCAACCATATATGGCGAGTCATCGGTTGAGGCCCGGTACATCATCCTGGAGGTTGACATCTTTGGGCATGATCTCATCGAGTCACTCAAGAATGTCTCTATGAGCACCCCAAGTCCCCGGATGCGCGACTTTTTGCAGGGATGTATCGGGAGTGTTGCAGCAGGGAGTAATATTTCTGATTTTTTCCGGACAAAAGCTGAACAGTATACCGGGGAGAACAGGCAGACCCAGAAACAGTTTTTGGATACCCTGGCACTGGTTGCCGAGAGTTATGTTACCGCTCTTGTTGCCGGGACACTTTTTATGATCCTTATCCAGTCTATCATGGCAATTCTCTCTGGTGAGTCAACCCCCCTGTTTCTGTATATTATCATCTACCTGATCATCCCGTTTGGTAGTATCATGTTTGTGGTGATGATTGATTCAATGACTCCGGAGTGGTGAAGATGGGACTATTTGGAAAAAAGAATAAATCAGAGCCTTCTGCCGACCCGAATGGCGATGATATTATCTCAAAGATTGATACCTATCATCGTTACTCGGAAGGAGTACTCAGGCTTGTGAGGCATCCCTTCCGGACTTTGTTTGAAAAACCACTAAATATCCTTTATGTTTCTGTTCCGGCAGGTCTGGCATTTTTTATTGTCGGATTTACCATGGCCATCCAAAATGGCGGGTTTAATGCACTACTGACTAATTCCTTCATTGATGATATTGCAGTCTTTACAACGGTAATCATCATTGGTCCGCTTGCTGTTACTGACTTTCTTGATGGGAGAAGAATTGGGAGTATTGAGGTTGCACTTCCGAATTTTTTTCGCGACCTTGCCGGGATGCATGAGAGCGGGATGACCCTCCCTGGTGCCATCCACCTGGTATCACAGGCAGAATATGGTGCTTTAACTCCCCATATTCGTCAGCTTGACCAGCGGATATCCTGGAATTTTGCGTTCATGGATGCTATCCGCCAGCTTGGAAGAGAAATCCCGATTCCCCTTGTAGAGCGAAGTGTCGACCTTGTGGCACGGGCCAGTGATGCGGGGGGCGACATCGTCGAAGTTCTCCGTGCAGCCGGGAAAGACTCGTCAGAGTATGTGATAATGAAGACTGACAGAAAGAACAACATGTTCATTTATGTCATTATCATTCTTGCATCATTTGCGGTCTTCCTGTTTGTCGTTATGATCCTGGTCTCGTCCTTTTTAAAGACGATGGCAGACCTGGGCGCTGAAACCGGAGCGTCAGGTCAGGCCGGGTTCAATCTTGGTGGGTTTGACCTTGCCCTGTATATCAGGGTATTTTCCCATGCCGGTATGTTTCAAGGATTTTTTTCAGGGCTTGTTGCCGGTGTCATGGGTGAAGGGCGGGTCGCGGCTGGTCTGAAGTACTCTGTCCTGATGCTTCTTATTGCCTGGGCAACGTTCAGGTTTATGGTGTAAAAGAAAGGAGTGAATTTTAAGTCCTGCCTATCCCTTTTTCATCATCCGGTTCCAGGTTCTGGATCTGGTGGAATCCTCCCTCAGGTACAATAATCTCAAACATTGCACCAATACCAAATGTTCCTTTTTCGGTGATGGTAATCCCGGTAAGCCCGAGAACTTCCCGTACAAAGAAAAGCCCCCATCCGGTCCCTGAACCAACTCCCCGTTCGAACACCCGTTCTTTCATGGCATCCTGAATCCCCTCACCATCATCCTCATAGATTATAACGAGGCTTTTGTTTCTGATTTGGGTACTGATGGTGATGTAAAAGACATTTTTCCCATGTTTAAGGCTGTTATCGATGAGGTTGTAAAATACCTTCTGCAGGAGCTGGTCAGCGAAAACCTCTAATTTATCTCCTTCGTAGGTGAATGTAAGGCCTTTCTTCTTTGTCATGGCATAGGCAAGGCTCCAGCAGGTCCGGAGGTTTTGCCAGATCGGTATGTTCATACCGACCTTTTGATATTCCTTGGAAAATTCGATATGTTTATTAACCCGATCGGCTGCTTCCTCTGCAGATTCAACCAGGTTTAAGATGACTTCATCAGTAGTTTTTCGGTGGACAAGGCCCAGCATTCCCCTGATGGTTGTCAGCTGGTTTACAATGTCATGCCTGGTCATGCTTCCAAGAAGGCTGAGTTTTTTATTAGATAAGAGGAGTGCTTTCTCGTTATCCTTGAAACTCGTTATATCGTTGATCACACACAGGTGTCCTTCCCTATCAGGTTCAAGAGGATACGGGCCTGATACCACCCTCACATAGAGTTCAGAGCCATCACTCTTTCTGGTATGATATTCCCTGTGAACTGGCTGGCTCCCCAGAAGTTCTTTGGATGAGATTGTCTGATCCGCTTTCAGGAGATCTATAATACTCCTTCCTGTCAGATCAGAAGGGGTCAGACCAAAAATAGAGGCAAGCTTTGGGTTTGCAAACCAGATCAGACCATCAGGATCTATCAGACAGATCCCCTCTTCAGCCATGGCGATAAGTCTTGAGAGGCGCTGTTCGGTTGCATGCTTTTGTTCAACTGCCTGTTCAAGCTGGTTCAGCATCAGGTTAATGGCCCTGCTTAAATCCCCGATCTCATCACTTCTCCCGGTTTTAATCCGACCGGATAACAGACCTGTTTTCCCCACTTCTGCGAGTTCTGCGTTCATTCCATTGAGTGGAGCGATAATAATAAGATTAATGAGAGTTATCGCGACTCCCATAAAGCTCAGCATAAGGAGGAGGAGGGAGAAAAAAAGATAATTCCTGCTTAAAAGACCGCTCTCATACAAGTCACGGACCCCTTCAACCTGCAAAAGCAGGAATGGTGCTTCTGAGTTATCCCGGAGGATTGTGGCGGCCTGAATCGAATTCCTGGTTACATGTGAATGTGAACCGGTGAATAACGCATTGTCTTTTTCATCCTGACTCAGGATTCTTATAGTTACATTCTGAAGCAGAAGATCTGATATTTCAGATAGCTTATCCTGGTCCAGGGGATTAATAAAGGTCACGATCCCTCTGGACGGTCCTTCCTGGTGAGTTGTAAGAATTGTATTTTGTGCAAACGCCCATGCCGTATTATTCCACTCGACAATACCGGATCGCCCGGAGATTTCGGTCTGTGTATCTGTATGCAATGCCTGGATTAAATCATGTGGAACTTCGATGAGGTTGCCTTTATCATCAGAAAGACCTCTCCCAACAATGACATTCCCATCCAGATCCTGAATAATCAGATATTGAATATTTAGTGCCTTGAATGTTGATAAGGCAAGATTTGTTGCGATAAATGTCGGGTCACGACTTCTGACAAAATCATAGGTCACATCCCACTCTGCCCAGTCGGTTGCTATCTGCGAAATTCTGTTTATCTCTCCGCCTATTGCATGTTCTGCCCTGAGTAAATCCCGCTCCACATATTTCTCCTCTAAAGAGGAAAATGAGTCCATAATGGTATATTCAAAAGAAATAAGGAGTATACTCATGATAGCAAAAAACGTACATGCGATAATGAGTATCGTCTTTGGGTATAGCCGCATGATAACCTGCCTGAACACCACCGGTGAGATCTAAACACCTGAACGAATGGTGAACGTGTGATTCGCACCCGGATATTATTGGTTTTTATGCTGTTCCCTGCCAAAAACCGCATGGAACTGTGCAGCAATGTGCCATATCCCGGTTGCTCTGTAGGATTATCCCACCCGGTAAGGGAAAAAAGTTCGGTAAGCCAGCTTTATATTATGAGATGGTAACTTTATGAATTAATTCCGGTTTTTCAACGGTAAAGGGAAATGATTGCAGAATCCCCGTTTCATTATGAATTACTCCGGTATATGATCCATACAGGAGCTGAAACGTAGTCTGTCCATCAGATGAGGTAACATCATTGCCAACAATCTTACCTCCGCTTTTTACCGTGATCCGAAGGCCTGAAGCAGGTAATCCATTCCGTACTATATCAATGATGACATTCCCAATTCCTTTTCTGACCGATGATATATCAGGGATGGGATTTGATGCCGGAACCCGGAGGTGACTCTTGTCATAGATGCGACAGCCGGTAACAAATCTGCTTGCAATCTCCGGTTCGGTTGGATAAAAGGTGAAGTTCTGGCTGTTTTTCAGAAACAGGACACTGCGGTCCCCATAGAGAACTCCTGACCGGTCAATGTAAATCCCCCCTTCTGCTTCACCCTTTAAAAAGATGAGAAATGCCCGGAATCCTTCCGCCCCGGTTGTAGAGGCGATACCATAGGCTTTTTGTGATTTCATCTCCCTGACAAGTTCAGGAAGAAGCCAGCTTCCAAGGGGCTCTGTGTTTTCGATAATGAAATTGAGTGGGACGTTTTCATCAAAGTCGCCGACATGCTGGGGGACATCCGTTGTTGTCTGCTGATATTTCTGCTCTGACTCCTGCAGGACTTCCCGTGCCACATTTGCCTGACTGGTATCCCGCCCGGTTGCCGTTGCACTTACGATTGTGCCATCAGATCCAAAAATTCCTTCAATATGCCAGAGTAATTCTGTTTTTTTGCCATCAGGATAGGTCACAACTGTTTCAAGATCGGTTGCCGGGTTTTCGGGAGTCAGGGACTTCACCGTCTCTGCAAGGCCTGCCCGTTCCTCATCGGAGATATCATGGAAAAATTTTTTGCCGATAAGATCAGTCGCCGGCATCGCATAAAGTGCTCCATAGGAGTCATTTGTCCTGATGATTGTCAGGTCAGGGAGGAGGTCTACAAAGAGTTCGGTCTGAACAGTGAGCACTGAATGGTACAGTTGTTCCCGTGCGGCGAGTTCAGTTTTCGCGTGGCGCCCTTCATGTGCCTGCAAAATCCGTTGCTCTAATTCACTGAACTGAACAACAGGGTCACTCCCTTTTCTGATATAGTAATCCGCGCCGCTATTGAGTGCTGATATGACGATATCTTCTTTCCCTTTGCCCGTAAAGAGAATGAATGGAATGCCTTCATAATTTGCCCGTACGTACTTCAGAAGTTGTATTCCGTCCATATCCTGCATGAGATAGTCAGATACTATGACATCGAACTTCCCTACTCTTAATGCTTCAATAGCCTCTTTTCCAGAAGAAACGCAGGTTAACGTCGCTTTACCTGAAGCACCGAGATATTCCTCCGCGATCATGAGGTGGGGGAGTTCATCATCTACATACAGAACTGAAACGGGCATGAATGGGTTAGTGTATGTTTGTTTCCTATTAAAAATATTGTTTCATGTCTGATACTCTGGCACATCAGAAATGAAGGTTCATCTGAAACTACTCATGCTGTATACTGGTGTTGAGAATAGATTCGGTACCCGGGTATGTGGTGAAAGATGTATTCTTCCTGATACCGTTCCATGTATTTTTCATCAAGCAGGTTCCCAACTGGATAAGCAGATGTGTCATCCGACTTCTTGTAAATTACTAGTTCAACCACGTCCCCCGGGCGGATATATCCGTTTTTCAAGTCAATGACAATTGTCTCTCTTGGTGAGAAGAGATGTCCCCTGCATCCTGATCCACCGATCGTTTTTACTCCGTAATGGTGGGTTGGGATAAAATCAGTCCCGTGGAGGGTGAGTATCCGGGCAAGGAGTTTTTCTCCATTTACACGGATAATGGCCATCAGAGTATCGTTTTCAAGTTCTTCGGCTGCAAAAGAACGGATAGTTACCCGACTCTCAAGTTTACTTCCGCCATGGTTGATGCCAATTATCTTGATGATCTCTGGTGCAAGTGATTGATTGAAATGGTTGGGCGAAAAGAGCCCGAGAAATAAAGCCAGGAGGAGGATGCCGAGAAGCACCGCAATGGCCACCATGAGGATGGTGCCGTGGGTGGTCGTATCTGCTCTCTCATATTGCACATTTCGTGCCATGCCATAAGGCTCATATTGCTTCTTAATCAGCGTTCGAAGAGTGAATCTCGCATTTTGTCTGGCCGGAGACATGAGGCATACAGGTTTTATTTTTTATTAGATATAGATATATGATTTATATCTGGAAAAAGCGTGTTTTAGAAGAATAAAATAAGTATGGGTGCCTTAGCGAAAGACTGGATGTTTCATGCTTTTTCCGAAAACCCTGTCCGTTATAGTGGGGGATGTTGAGGTGGCCCTGAGTTCTTCATTGGCATTTCATCACTCATTACTTGCTGAGTGAATGACAGTAGTAACCGGTTATGGAGACATTTAGATTTTTACTCCCATTTCATTCAGGGTATTTTCAATGGAATGGAGTCTTCTTTTTATTTCTGAAAATTCTATCTCAAAATAAGACGCTGAATCATTTCGCAGGCCTTTTATCTCCTCTACAGTTTCATGTTGGAGGGAGATCATTTCATCCTGCTTTCCCATCATCTGATCCTATTTCTCCCGGCTCAATGTAGTATTTTCTACGAGCCGATAGAGGTGTGATACTGCAACATCTATTCTTTCAAATAACTCCTGGTCTTTATCTCCCCGGATAATTTCAAATTTACTATATTCTCCTGTTGCATCCTGCCAGGTGACGCTGAATTCGGAGACATCTATTGGGTATTCACTGACATTTATGTTCTCTATAAATGTTTCCAGTTCCTTTTCGTCTCCTTCTGCAACGATTTCAACTTCACCGGATTCCAGGTTTCGTACATGACCTGATATTTTTTTCCTGAATGTAGCTTTACGAACATATTCGCGGTACCCGACTGCCTGGACGTCACCTCCTGCGATAATTACTACTCGTCTCATTATACTCATAAATTAGGGAAGTGGATAAAAATAGTTTCCCCTGTTCTGAATAGGGGACGAAATTCTCTTAATTTCTAATTTAAACTCTGTATGGGGCTGTTGCATCTCAATAAAAACTCCTGTATACTGCATCATGCACTTTGAAGCCCCGGATGATTATTTCCTTTTTTATACTATTCATGGTGATGACTTACGTGTTTTTGTTTTGAAACATTACATAACATCATGGAAAAATTAAGAGTAAAACTGATGATATTCAGTATATATGCATGAGGCTCTTGCGTTATTGGAGTTGAAAAATAACGAGGTATTTCATGGCTCCAAATGAACTCCCATGCTGTCAAATGCCCGTTTCATATCCGCAAGTGTCCGCTCAACATTATCTAACCGGATTTTTATTAACGAGACAACGTCTTCTCTCATCATGCGCATCTCATCAATCATCTCATCCTGTTTTTTTAATGTGTTGTGCTGGAGGCCTATCGTCTCTCTCTGAAGATGTATGGTTTCTTTCTGGAGATCAATGGTTTCATGTTGAAGACATAGTGTTTCCTTCTGAAGAGTAATTGAATTCATCTGCATATCCCGCATTTCTACTAGGATGGGAACTGCTTTGGCCATTTGTTCCATCTGAAGACTCTGACTGAAGACTGCCAAAGGGAGTATTTCTCCCTCGAAATCTTCATGAGTTATGGAACTAACTTCAGCGGAAGGGGGTTGCCGGGCCTTGATATATGCAACAAATTCAGATAATTTCTCCTCGTCCCCTTCGGCATAGATAATTACTCTTTCTTGTGAATGTATGGTCTCATTTATTGCTTCAAAAGAAAATATACGAAATATCTGAGCATATTGGCACAGAGTAAGCCGGTACCCTACGTCATGAACCCGAAAGCCCTGAATGAGAATTTTCTTTTTCATAAGATAATAATTGCTATATTTGGTTTTTTGATCATAAATATCTGTGGATAGGGGGGGATAATAATGAAATTGGATGAATGGTTTACCGTCCCGCCAATATCATTTCCTCACTTACTTCCTTCTCTTCCATAGTCTGAACAATTTGGTAGGGTCCGGTTGCATGAACTGGCCAGGAGGTCGCGTTCGTTGAATATGGCAGGATAAATGTTCCGTTCACGCTCTTCTGCCTGTAGGTGTATTCTCTTTCCCGGTTCGTGACGACCGTAAGTTCTATGGTTCCTTCTCCCTGGATAACTGCACCTGGAACCCGCTCATAGATCTTAACTTTTCTGATATCGTGCTCACCAGTTGTTGAGAGTGAGGTATTCGACTCCCAGATGAGCCGGTAATGGTGGGGGGCATCAAGGTTTTTCCAACTCGTGGATCAATGCAGGATATCGGTCCAACATTATCTCATAAAGCGAAAATGGTTGAATAATATCTCAAAGGGTATGAGTACACTGAAATCGTTCAAAACGATCCCCCGTGTTCACAAGAGGTGGGTCAACAGCGTGGATATCAATGACAGACACTGATAGTTACACTCCACGTTTATCCACCCAAGATCCTGTAATCTAATGCATGTCCTTGTCATACCTCATCCATTGCAACACACCGGTCCCCGGCAAAGACCAAAACCCCCCGCTTCAGATTCGGAATCGATGACAGTTCAGGTGAGGATACGTAACGGCTAATTTGTTCCCGTCCGGCCTGTGTCACCTGCTTAATCCTTTCTGGTGATGAATCAGCCATCTTCAGGTACTTCAGTTCAAATACTGCATAATAATCAGGATGCCAGGGATTCCGTTTCAGAAGGGCGATGTCAATATACCCGTCACTCACCTCGTACTCAGACCGTACCAGGTAGAGATTACTCATATTTGCATAGGAGAAGAGTGCTATTTTGATATACTTCTCATCAAACCCAATAAAATCCCGGTTCAAAAAGGCATGGAGAAGATCTTCAATCAGCCCAACCAGTTTTGTGCACCTGCCTTCATAACCTATCTCCCGCATCGCCTCACGGATCTTTCCAGGTTGCAAATCAAAGGAACCTTCCTGTGCGATGATCCCCCCTTATCTTCAGCATATTTTATAACTTTCAACATACGTAACTCCCCCCAAAGGGTATCCAGTATTTTTTTATCAACAATCCGGTTTGACAATATCAATGTTAATTCGCGAACCTCATTCCGGAGTTCTTCATCTGGTAACTGCTTTTCAATTTCAATTGTCTTGCATAGTAACGTATCCTTCGCAAGCCTGCTCTTCATCAAAGGCAGAAATATCAGTTCGAGTTCATTGACAGGTTCGCCCTTCGCAAGAGCAGATTGAATCTGCGCCAGAAGTTTATCGCCATCACGATCCTCAAGCACAAGTTGTAATACATTATACTGGAAAGTGCCAGTATCTAATATTTTTGTGCCCGGCGTTCCATCAGACGGGGTAAGAACAACCGTATGAATCTGGGTGTTATACCGGCTGAACAGGCGGAGATCGTAATGAGCAAATCTTATAAGGTCGCTTCTTGAAAGATTATTTCTTCTTCCAGGTGATGAATAGAGTCATCTTCATCTATCTCAGTTTTAGATCGCACCTTTTTAAGTAACCGACTCTTCTCATACTTTTCGCATCTTTTTTCATATTTTTTCGCGATCGGGCATTCCGTTAGATTTATATAGTTTCGCTGCAAAGTGGTCGTGCACCCTATCAAAGCCCGGGAAGGGCTCAAAACAGAGGACGGGGACGAATTTTTCGTCCCTTATGATGAGTTGATAGTTGCCGCCAAACGGACCGAATTTTGTGAGAGACTGAGGGTAATCCACCCGGTTATCTTTCTCATGACGTTACTCACGTATCGAAGTTTTCATTTGGTCCCAACATTTCGCGAGTTATGGCAGCATTATGTACGATTGACTGGCTATGAAGGCTTTAATAATTCTGAAGTCATCAAATATCAGAGTTTTTATGCAAGATTTGATGAATACTTAGTCAATTATCTTAAAGCGGTAGTTTCATTAGCAATGGAAAAATTAGAGGCCAAATCTCCTTGGAAATTGCGAGGTAAGTTGGAGCAGTTTAGTACGGTATATATCTTGGATAATACCTTGGTTCGGCTCCATGATAAGTTAACTGCCCTATTTCCTGCTGCCAGGACTAGGAAACCGGGAAAAACAGCTGGGTTTAAAGTATCTGTTCTGTTCAATGCAGTAGCACATGGTCCTTGCAGCATTTCTGTGTTTCCAGAAAGAACCCACGACATTAAAACGTTTAAAATTGGAAAATGGATTGAAAACTGCTTGATAATCCTAGATCTCGGTTTTTTCAAGACGTGGAATTTCGATAAAATTGTGAGGTGTGGCGGTAGTTTTTTAATCCGATTGAAGTCGAATTCAAAGCCAATTGTCACTAAAATTCTCCTTCCAGACGCAGAATCACGTTATAATGATCTTATTGGTCTGCCCGTTCATGAGGTACTTGGAAAGCTTCCACATGGGCCTGTTGTGATGGAGGTCCGGATCTCATTTCGGAGAATAAAATACCGAAATAAGCGGGGACGGGTTGATTTCTGTGACTTTTATTGTTATTCTGATTTTAATCATACTGCCCAGAGGTGGCATACCTACTTAACAAATTTATCTCCTGAAGAATTTACCGTACCGGAAATCTGCGCATTATATGCCTACAGATGGACAATTGAACTTTTATTCAAAGAAATAAAGAGCGATAATGAATTAGGCCAAAAAAAGTCTGTGAACGCACATTTGAGTGAATCTCTGATTTATATTGCGATTTTGCGGACGATTATGAGCAGAGAATTTTATTCGCTCGTCAGTAAATGGCTTGCACTGAATTCTGATACATCCATTCCCCCACTTTTATGGAGCAGAATTTTCATTGAACATCTTCCCCATATGGCGAATATTATTCGAAAAGAAACAATATTCGGGTTTCGGTCCAGCAATGAGTGGGTGGATCTTTTAATAGATCTCGTACGCTGTTCAATTCCCATTAAACGCGCTGATTCTCGACTGCTGCCCATTCTTAAATTATAGTCGTCAGGTGTAGCAGATCCCCAGTGGGCTGGGATAAATATAGCGGATGCTATCCTATAAAAAAGACTAAAAGGCCGAAAAATTAGTCCATTTGTTTTATCAAAGATTATCCCATCCACTTTTTTCTTATGAGATAACGGAAAAAAAGAGACATTAGGTGCTAGTGAGGTGCCGCATAAGATGGAGTTTTTTTATCCTTTTTTAAGGAGTTTAAAAAATTACTTTTTAAAATTTATTTTAGTGTTAGTATTACTAACTTGAGTTCGCTGTAGCAAAACTGAGATAGATGGAGTCATCTTCAAGACGAAAATTCAGGTCCATCATATCATCAGTGGTTTCAACTTCCGCAATTTCGGTCTCCATGAAACTGACAATCGGAGGAAGAGAAAGGCCGAGAAAATCAAGAGATTTGTTATGAAAGAGTGAAAATGCTTCTTTTAGAACCAAGTCATAGTTTTGGGGATTTATCTTTTGCATGTAGGGCTAAAAACTGTGGGGAGGATATGATTAGTAGTCTTCGGTTTTGCTTTCGTGTGCGAACGGGGAGAACCTGGTGATAGATATGGGGATGTTGTGGCACGATTGTTGCAGGAACAGAAAAAACATGATTATTTCTCATATTTAACTAATGTTGTTAAAAAAGGGGATTCTGTGAAATTAGATTGCGACGAAGTGAACGATCAATAAAGAGAATACCAGCGATGACAACTGGACTCACTTCATGTATGGACAATAGATAAATAGATTTCTTCAGGCCGAGCAGTTTTGTTATTTCACGATCCTGCTGTGTATGTCCTTCACCCTTTTCCAAATCGGGGTGGGCGAAGAAAACCTGAGTTTTTATTGGTCTAATGATAGAGATATATCCTGATTTATCGATAAAGTAATAAGAACTGTTTTTGTATGTGAGAGGATCTCCTGATGTATCGAAATAAGAAAATTGCAGTTGTTGTCCCTGCGTATAAAGAAGAACTCCTCATTAAACCGACTCTTGAATCGATACCGGATTATGTTGACCGGGTGTATGCGGTGAATGATGCTTCACCTGATAAAACCGGGCTCCTCATTGATGAATTTGCCAGTGGGGATGCCCGGGTTGTTCCAATTCATCATAAAAAGAATAAAGGGGTGGGGGGGGCTATAATCTCTGGATACAAACAAGCCCTCCTTGATGGGATGGATATTGCCCTGGTGATGGCTGGAGATAACCAGATGGATCCGACATTTCTTCCGGAACTTCTGGATCCGGTGGTCGAAGGAGTGGTGGATTACACGGTCGGGAACCGCCTGGTGAATGAGAAGTTCAGGCAGGGGATGTCGAAGTGGCGGTTTGTGGGAAACTCTGTTCTGACGCTCCTCACGAAGGTTGCATCAGGGTACTGGCAACTGATGGATCCTCAGAATGGGTATACGGCCATATCACGCCGTGCTCTGGAAACGATATCACTTGACCTTGTTTATGAAAGGTATGGATACTGTAATGATCTGCTGGTGTGGCTCAATACGTTTGGGTTCCGGGTACGGAATGTTCCCCATCCGGCCAGATACGGGCTTGAGCGGTCGAAAATTAAATACTCTACCTATATTGTCAGGCTGTCCTGGTTACTTTTAAATGCGTTTATCTGGCGAATGAAGACGAAATATGTGCTATTATCGTTTCATCCTCTTGTGTTTTTCTATATTGCCGGAGTTTTTTTTACTTTTATTTCGATATTGTTCGGATTTTATGCACTCTGGTATAAGTTTATAATGAATAATTCGATATTTGTGCCGGCGGTGGTGTCGGTTATTGTGTTTGGAATCGGTATCCAGTTTTTGCTTTCCGCGATGATGTTTGATATGCAGGAAGAGAATAAAGGGACGTGGTATTAAGGTAATGTATTTTTAAATAAAATTGAGGTGACGAGTAATCATGTTACAGGTCCGCATGCGGAGATAATAAAAGGCGGTATTTCTCCCGATATTTTAAAAAGGATCGAAATAAAAGTGAGTATATCCCATACATATCTCACGGCAGTAAGTAGTGCACTAGTAATTTCTTGGTGTGATGAATGACAAAAGAAGAACAGATAAAAAAAATATTTGCAGATGCATTTGAAATTTCTGTACAGGAAGTGCATGATGATATTGCATATAATTCCTATCAGCCCTGGGACTCACTTAAACACCTTCAGTTAGTATCCATGTACGAAGAAGCGCTTGATATTGAACTGGATATGGATGACATTATTGATATGAGTTCATATAAAAGGGTCCATGAAATTATTATGAAATATTTATCCTGACAGAAACATGAACTTTATTGATTATCTTTTTGAAAACACCAGGCATTCTATTAATCCTCTTATTCAATCAGATACGTTTTCGATATCATATGCTGATGTATGGAACCGGGCAATTGAGATCTCCGGATGGATTCAGGAACATATTGGTTCCTCTCACAAAATCGGAATTTTAGCGGATAATTCACCTTTCTTCATCCAATCGTACGCAGGCATTATTCATTCTGGTAATACTGTGGTGGTTATCGATACGAAAAGTTCACCCGAAGAGATTCTTCAGATTCTTTCACAGTGCTCAATCCGGATATTATTTCTAGATAGTAAATATCAATCCCTGGCTTCAGGGATATTCTGTGTCACATCTGAATCCTCTTTTTCCGGCAATAAGCATTCAGTTCCCTCATCAACCATCCCTGCTGATGACTGTGCTGTCATAATCTTTACTTCAGGCAGCACCGGACAAAAGAAGGGAGTAATGCTTACTCACGCAAATCTTATTGCAAATACTCGTTCTATTATTCAATACCTGAATATTACTTATAAGGATAGAATGATGGTTGTTCTCCCTTTTTTTTATTGTTATGGGGCATCGCTTATGCATACCCACATCAGGATGGGGGGCTCTCTTGTCCTCTCTGATACCCCTTTTCTGGGTGGTGCGTTAAAAGCAATTAACAGATTTCACTGTACTGGCTTTGCCGGTGTTCCCAGCACCTATTTAATACTCATTCATAAAACACCCTTTCTCCAGATGACGTTCCCCAGTCTTCGCTATTTTACCCAGGCCGGTGGCCACCTTCCATCTTCTGTTATTTTTCAGATTGCAAGCACTTTTCCTGACAAAGAATTTTTTGTGATGTACGGAGCAACAGAGGCAACTGCCCGGTTATCATTTCTCCCCCCTGACGTATTATTTGAAAAACCAGATTCAATAGGAAAAGGGATTCCTGGTGTTTTTCTTAAAGTCCTGAATGAAGAAGGACATAATGCCATGCCTGGAGAGACTGGTGAGATCGTTGCCGCCGGGGATAATATTATGGCAGGGTACTTTGACGATCCTGATGAGACTGCGAAGGTTATCAAGGAGGGGTGGTATCATACCGGGGATCTTGCTACTGTTGATGAAGACGGATTTATCTATATCGTCGGGAGAAAAGGATCCTTTATTAAGTCAGCTGGATTCCGCGTTTCCCCTCTCGAGATAGAGGATATTATACTCCAGTTTGATGGGGTGGATGCATGTATTGTGTTCGGGATGCCTGATTCGATTTTCGGTGAGGCTATCATAGCCTGCATTCAGTCTTCAAGAGATGAAGATGTTATTATCCCTCCGTTACAAAAATACTGTAAGACACATCTTCCCTCTCACAAACAACCAACTGCTTTCCATGTCCTTGGCGACCTTCCTCTGAATTCATCTGGAAAACCGGATCGTGACACAATTAAGAAAATGTTTACTCAGGTATGAATGAAATAATGAATCCGGATTTGTTATCCGGCATCTGGGACAGTGATGTTTATGGGTTCATTGAATCTGAACGTGAACGGATCCTTCTCCCTATAATCAGAACGCAATTGCAGTATGCCTTAGTAAATGAGCACATCCTATCTTTTTTTCAAAAGATTAGATTTGATCCAGATCATCTGACATCCCTGGCTCAAGTACCATGGATTCCTGTGACAATGTTTAAGGAATTTGATCTAGCCACCGTTCCATATGAGCAGATAGTTAAAATTCTCCGTTCTTCTGGCACAACCGGCCAGATGACCAGCAAAATCCCTTTGGATAAAATTACCATCTCAAATCAGAATAAATCACTATCCCGAATTCTTGCGCATTATCTTGGTCCGAAACGGATGACATTTATTGTTGTGGATCACCCCGGGATTAACAGCCCTGCGAATGAGTTTTCAGCCCGTACTGCGGGAGTCAGGGGTTTGTCCCTTTATGCCCGGAAGATTGTTTATCTGCTCAAGGAAGAAGATGGTGTTCTTCAGGTGAATCCTGATGTACTTGTTGAAATGAATGAAATCGCATCTGGCAGTCCGGTTTATATTTTCGGTTTTACCTGGATCATCTGGTCCGTCTTCCTGCCATATTTAATGGAACACTCTTTACGTTTTCGTTTTCCGCATGCAACTCTGTTCCATGGAGGCGGCTGGAAAAAACTGCAGGATCTTTCCGTTGGAAAAGAGGAATTTGCACATGAAATTGAGAAATCACTGGGTATCCAGTCGCGAAAAACGATTGACTTTTATGGGATGGCGGAACAGACTGGTATCATATTTCCTGATTGTGAATATGGGTATAAACATGTGCCATCATGTGCGAATATCATTATTCGGGACATACAGACATTAAAGCCCTGCGGTGTTGGAGAACGGGGACTGATTGAAGTTATGAGTGTTCTTCAAACAAGTTATTATGGACAGGCTCTTCTTACCGAAGATACCGGAAGGATCGTTGGACTTGACGGGTGTCCCTGTGGGAGACGGGGTATTTATTTTGAGTTTTTACACCGGGTAGAACGGGCAGAATTACGGGGCTGTGGGGATACGTTCCGGGTGAAGGATGACTGACGGAATAATTGTTTATGCTGCAGGATGTAATTCTGAAGAACAGTTCATTGATTCCTTCTCATCCGTTGTTCAACAATTGGAGCAATCAAGGGAGAAATTATTCAATTACCCTGATGATGTGGTTCTTGAACTTTTCTCGAGATTTGGGAAAGAAATACTTCAGGATCCAAATCTTATTGGTATCCCGGGCCTCCCCTATCTTTCTCTCTGGCTCAGGAGAGATAACCTGCAATCACTATTCTCTGTAAATTTTGGAAAAAAATCACATGATGGAAAAAGTCAGCATATCGATAAAAGAACCAGAATGATTTGTGTTCCCAGGGGAGTTGTTTGTCATTGGATTGCAGGCAACATACCTCTCCTTGGGTTTTTCTCTTTCGTGCTTGCATCAATAGGGAAAAATGCGAGCATTTTAAAGATCGATCCTTCTGTTTCAGAAATTTTCTGTCTATTGCTCCGAAAACTGAAACAGGTTTCAGTATTCCATGATGGAGTAACCTATACTGGGAGTATTTTGAGTGATTCTGCTTCTCTGGTCTCTTTCTCCGGTAAAAATTCTTCATTTAGTTCTGCATTTTCTCGTGTTGCTGATTGCAGGGTAGTATATGGGAGTGAAGAAGCCGTTTCTGCGATCTCCCGTCTTCCCTGTCAGGCCCATGCTGATACGATTATCTATGGGCCAAAATATTCATTCGCAATCTTTGATAGTGAGATGGTTTGCTCTGCAAATTTTTCATCAATGCTGGAGGGACTTGCCAGAGATATTGTATACTTTAATCAGGCTGCATGTTCTTCTCCTCATACGATCTTTTTTGAGAAGTCCCCGGTTTCTCTGCGAGTGATTGGCGAAAAATTACGGCTTGCTCTTGATACGCTCCCTGACAGGTTATTTACGCCCCTTGATGAAGGAACTGCACTTGCAGTGATCAATACTCGTGGAAGATATGCACTGGATATAACGAAAGATATCCTTTTATCCGATGATTTAAAATGGACTATCTGTATAAATGACAATTTTTCTCTTGAAGAACCAGTCCAGGGGCGGTGCGTGTTTTTAAAGGAAGTTTCAGATATCAGGGATGTGCTTCCTCTCATTACTAGAAAGGTTCAAACGGTAGGATTGGGACTCGGTGAATCCAAGAGAGAGGAATATATTCGTGAACTCGCATACCGGGGAGTTGACCGGGTCATGATTCCTGGAACCATGCATGAATATACTCAGCCATGGGATGGGATGCTCGGGGCCGGGAGAATGGTCCGATGGATCGCGGTGAGGGATGGATAAATGAATGGTGGTGCATAATTGACTCTGATGTCATTATTATCAAAGGCATGTAATGCTGTGAGATCAAAGATTTACTGGAAGTTTTATTCTTTTTTTATTGATAAAACATTTGAGCCCCGAATATCCTATTCACAGAACGGAGAAGATATCATTATCTCCGGCATTTTTGAATCTTTATCAAAACACAAAATTTTTTATATTGATATCGGAGGGTATCACCCCTATTGTGGGAGTAACACGGCTTTATTCTATCAGACCGGAAGCGATGGGGTTGTGCTTGAACCGAATCGTGAATTATTCAAACCATTTCCTAAAAAACGTCCCCGGGATATCTGTCTTAATGTTGGGGTTTCTACCCAAACCGGCGATCAGGAATTTTATCTGTCATCTTCCGGGGCTTTAGGCTCTTTTGTTCGGGAGGAGTCAGAAATTCAATCTGATGAAAAGAATGTTACGCCAGTTATCGTCCCGGTAATGACTATTCAGGATGTTATACGGCAGTACGCCAACGGGAGATCTGTTGATTATGTCTCTATGGATATTGAAGGTCTGGAGCTGCCTGTTCTTAAGTCTCTTGATTTTTCACTGGTGTGCCCTACCGTTTTTTGTATCGAGACTATCCATTACTCAACAACCAGAAAAAAAGAGAAAAGGTTTGAGATAATCAATTTTATGGAGAGAAAGGGATATTTTGTTTATGCTGACACATATGTTAATACCATTTTTGTTCGCCGGGATGTTTGGGATGATAGTGCATGACGATAGTTAAAATGACGTGATAGCATGTTACTGAAAGGGAAAAATGCAGTGATAACCGGTAGTTCCCGAGGGATTGGCTGGGCAACTTTAGAATTATTTGCGCAGAATGGGGCAAATATTTGGGCCTGTAGTCATAATTCGTCGGATGAATATATTGAAAAAGTTAACAAATTAGCAGAATCCTGCTCAGGTTGGATTAAACCGGTTTTTTTTGATTTAAATTTAAAAGAGGAAATTTCCTCTGCGATGAAGATGATACTTACTTCAAGGGAAAAAATTGATATCCTTGTAAATAATGCCGGTTCAGTCTCACAAAATGCTCTGTTTCAGCTCACCCCAATGAACACCATAAGGGAGGTATTTGAGGTGAATTTTTTTTCTCACCTTCTAATAACTCAATACCTTATCAAATCAATGTTTAAGCAAAAATCCGGATGTATTATTTTTATTTCTTCGATTGCTGGCATAGACGGTGAACCTGGGCAACTTGAATATGTCTGCAGTAAAGCGGCTCTTATTGGAGCAACTAAAAAACTTTCTAAGGAATTGTCATATGCAAATATTCGGGTTAATGCTATCGCACCTGGAATAATTAATACTGATATGATTAATAGTATGAGAGGAGAGATAATGGCTCATTATATACAAAAATCAAGTGAAAAAAGAATTGGAGAACCAAATGAGATTGCAAATGTTGCCCTGTTTTTAGCATCAGATCTCGCATCATTTATAAATGGACAAATCATTCGGGTTGATGGGGGTTTATAAACTGAGGTTTTTTTATGGATAACTCAATAGAAAAAATTAGACAAATGGCGTATAACATGCGGAAACATGCCTTATCTATGGCTCTTTCTGCAGGGTCAAATGGTGCACATCTGGGGGGCGGTTTATCATTAATTGAAATACTGGCCACACTCTATGGTGGAATCTTACGTGTTGATCCAACTCACCCGGAATGGGCAGAACGGGATAGATTTATACTCAGTAAAGGTCATGGTGTTCTCGCATATTATTCCGCACTGGCTGAATCAGGTTTTTTTCCAGTTAGTGATTTGAAAAAATTTGAAGTCAATGGAGAATTTCTTCCTGGTCATCCGGTTATGAATATAAATAAAGGGATTGAATGTTCTAGCGGAAGCCTTGGGATGGGTTTGTCACTTGGTATTGGAATAGCACTTGCTGGACGAATTAACAAGAGATCTTATTTTACTTTTGTTCTGATGGGAGATGGTGAATGCAATGAAGGAGCTGTTTGGGAAGCTGCAATGTCTGCCTCCCATTTGGGGATTTCACGGCTCGTTGCGATTATTGATCATAATTCGCTACAATATGATGGTCCCTGCTCTGAAATAATGAACCCGGGGAATATTGTCGGCAAGTGGGAAAGTTTCGGTTGGGGGGTAACAGAAATTGATGGACATGACATCCTTGAAATACTTCATACTCTTTCAAATTGTGTTCGAAACCCAATTCACAAACCCCAAGCAATAATTGCGCATACCATCAAGGGGAAGGGAGTTTCATTTATGGAAAACAAAAAAGAATGGCATCATGGGCGACTCTCTCCAGAACAATATGAAACCGCATGTGGAGAAGTTCGGAGTAATAAATAATGTCTCCTTTCAGTCAATTGCAAATTCGGATGTACTCAAAATTGGGGATGAGGGGTTCTTTTTCTCTAGCAGTTGAGGAGTTAGTCAAAACCGAGCCAAGTCTTTTTGTCATAACTGCGGATTTAGGATTACTAACTGGGCTCTCACGATTTAAGGAAAAATATCCTGATCATTTTCTCAATGTGGGGATTGCTGAACAGAATATGATTGGCATCGCTGCAGGCATGGCAAAAGAGGGAATGAATGTTTTTGTTACGACATACTCAAACTTTCTTTCCATGCGGGCATATGAACAAATCCGGATTCAATTAGGATACATGGATTTAAATGTGAAAGTTGTTGGAACCGGAAGTGGTCTTGCAATGGGGATGTCAGGCAACACACATTATGGAATTGAAGATATTTCGCTTATACGAGCAGTCCCTGGTTTTACCCTTGTTTCTCCATCTGATGGACTGGAAACAGTTAAGGTGATGCATGAAATATTAAAATATAATTGCCCGGTATATGTTCGTTTAAGTGGAGTTATGAATTTACCTGTTGTATACAAAGAAGATTACTCTTTTACTCTGGGAAAAGGGGTAATTTTACGTAAAGGTACCGATATTTCAATAATTGCAACTGGAACTATGGTATATGAATCACTCGTTGCTGCTGATTTATTAAGTTCATCAGGGTTATCAGCATCAGTTATTAATATCCACACAATTAAGCCTCTTGATGTTGACTTGATTACGAGAGAGTGTCTTCATTCGAAACTCATTGTTACCATTGAAGAGCATAGTATTATTGGTGGTCTGGGTGGAGCAATAGCGGAATGTATAAGTGGTCTCGTTCACCATCCACCTCTAATTAGGATTGGGTTGCCTGATCTGTTCCAAACTGTTGGGGATTATCAATATCTTCTTAAAGAAAATGGTCTTACCGGACCTCAAATAGCTGATCGCCTTAATTTTGAAATGCATCGTTTTGATTAGACAGGATATTTATTATGGCTCTAAATATGGATTTTACTCTTGGGCTTTACCGCTATCTATTGGATTCCCTCATTCAATGTGGCTATTCTATTGTTACTGTTGATCAGTATGTGAGGATGCAGAAAGTAAATCCAGATCAAAAAATTGTAATATTGCGTCATGATATTGATCGAATGTTACACAAAGCCTCTATTTTTGCGGACATTGAAACGGAATATGGAATTAAATCAACTTATTATTTTCGCTCTTTTGCACTCAAATCTCCTGAAGTGATTCTTTATGTCTCTAGCAAAGGGCACGAAATTGGATATCATTATGAAGTAATGTCAAGGTCAGGAGGAGACCCGGTGGTTGCAAAAGAACTGTTTGAGGATGATCTTATGTCTTTTCGTAGTCTTACTCCAATATACACCGTTTGCATGCATGGTGCTCCTCTCTCAAAATTTCATAACCTTTCATTTTGGGATTATTATCAGTTAGGCGATTTTAATCTCATTGGAGAGGCATTTTTAACTATTTCTGGGTTTGAATATTTTTCAGATACTGGCAGGACATGGTTGTTGAAGAATAAAATCCGGGATTTTTTACCTGGAGGAATTATTAAACCTAGCGCGAAAACCGTTGCTCATACGAGGGATCTTATTAATTATATTCAATTAAATCAACCCTTATTATTGTATATTCTCGCGCATCCTGAAAGGTGGTCAGGTACCTGTGCAGAATGGACGATATTGTCTAGTTATGATCTATGCACAAATCTGGGAAAAAAGATGATATCAATTATCAGGGGATAATCCCTTTAAATTTTGTCCTATCTACAGCCCAGTTGTCTTTAACTATTTTATTTGGTCCAATACTCTTTGATACTTTAGAGCCTAAAGTTACGTAACAGGAATTGCCGATTGTAATCCCCGGTTTAATTAAACATCCGGGTCCAACCCAAGTTCTTGATCCAATACTTGAATATTTTCCTATTGTGACGAGTCCCGCAATCAGGGTAAGTGATCCGAGAGTAGCACCTGCAGATATTGAACTTAGACTATCAATGTGACATTTT
>Ga0265295_1002342_pt1 | contig 30372 bp, 26 predicted proteins | sample Munlansysbiofilm_FD_192503 | JGI IMG/M metagenome (GOLD analysis project Ga0265295, IMG submission 192503) | Leachate microbial communities from a municipal landfill in Southern Ontario, Canada - Methane capture system biofilm | ecosystem: Engineered > Solid waste > Landfill > Unclassified ... | reverse complement strand
TGGCAGATAGCACTATTTGCACCTGAGCCGCATTAGCCAGAAACCCGCTATAAATAGCCGAGAATTCCAGCTTGAGAGCCTGCCAGTGAGCCAGGCTTTGGCGCATAAAATCGTCGGTATCCATCTTCTGATAACCAGCAAAACAGGTATTCGACGAGAGCAGGGATGTGGGTAATACAGAAAGCGAAAGCCCAAAGCTATACAGGGTGGGAATGATGGCCATCAGCGAGGTATTGCCAAATCCGGAGAGGTCGTTGATCACCAAAACTCTCTTATTCATGCGGCTCGGGCTCCAGAGGAATCTGATACGAATAGATGGACTTTCCTTGCAAATCAAAAGTCTCAAGCAGCAGCTTATCAGCCGTCTTACGCATGATGATGTAATGATGGATTTTCTCAAAATAGAGGCTGTAAGGGCTGAGCTCTCCCATGTCCCGAAGAGGAGCACCGCCACCGCCAGTCACAAAGTAATGAATGCCATCAAGTTCAAGATGCTCAAAATCGTGATCGTGAGCACAGAAGACAGCCCTCACCTGGTGTTTTTGCAAAAGTGCAGGCAGATAGAGCTCCAAACCCAATTCCTGTCCGTGATGGCCGGAAGATAGCACAGGATGGTGCAGCAGCAGGATTTTGGGCGATTCATCCGCAGATAGTTGCGCTTTGAGCCAGAGATACTGCTCGGAGCCAGGCAAGAGCTCCAGATTGCTATCCAGCACGATATACTTCAGAGAGTCATGCTGCACAGCGTAATAGCTCTGGGGTGAGGCTACCGGGAAATTGCCCTGGAAAAGCTGTAAATCCTTTTCATGATTGCCCCGCACCGGGTAGAAAAAGGCCTGTAGCGGGCTGATTATCTGTTTGAAATCATCATATTCGGCCTGAGTTTGGCCTTTTTGATTTTGATCTCCGGTGTGAAAGGCCAGCTCCAGGGGCAGCTCTTTCACTTGCTCTATCAAGGTGCGATGCACTTCCGGATGATTGCGGGTATCGCCATAGATGAGGATGTCCGCAGTGGCCAGCCAGACATAGCTGAGCAAAAACAGCAAGAGGGTAAAGCGTTTGATCACAGCAGCTTCTCGTATTCTTTTTGGAAGGCTTGCAGGTCCTCCCAGGCCGGACGTTTCCAATTGCTATTGCGCAAAAGCGCGGCAGGATGATAGCTCACAAAGGCTGGGATGCCCATGAATTCATGACAGCTCTGCCGGTGCCAGGTGAGGGTATTGGTATTGCCCAAAAGGCTTTGCGCCGCCACCAGTCCCATGATAAACAGGATTTTGGGCTGGATGATCTGAATCTGCTCCACCAGATAAGGCAGGCAGGCCAGCCGCTCTTCGGTGCTGGGATTGCGGTTTTCGGGAGGGCGGCACTTCACGATATTGGTGATGTAAATGTCTTGCCGCGTGATGTTTATCGCTGCCAGCATTTTGTCTAAAAGTTGGCCGGCAGCGCCCACAAAAGGTTTGCCTATTTTGTTCTCATTATCCCCGGGGCCTTCGCCGATGAACATGGCAATAGAGTTTTCATTCCCCTCGCCATAGACCAGATTGAGGCGTCCGGCGGCCAGGGGACATTTATCACAATCTGAATATTTTAAGGCCAGAGACTTCAGCAGCGCTTTTTTATCCAGCGCAGCCTGGGCCCCGGCTGGCTCATGGTAAAGCTGCCGGATGCCGCTTTGCTTTAATAGTTCAAGATATTGTAAGAGGGCACGGCGTGACATCAGGCATCATCATCGTCGTCTTCATCATCGTTTTCGATATCGATATCGTCGTCGTCTTCCAGATCTGCAAAGGGGTCTTTCACCTCTTCCAGACTATCGTATTCGCTGATATCCGTGGCTTCAATCTCTTTGACAAACTTGGCGGAATCATCGATGGTCTCTTCACCAAATTCGAGAATGTCGTCATCATCTTCATACAAGGCGCGTTCGGCGGCCAGGATGCGTTCGGCTTCTTCCAATTCGGACATGTAATCCGGCACTTCATTGTCGGAAACGTGTTCCATCGCCAGGACAGTCAGCTTTTTGTTGAACTTCTGTTTGACGAAGGTAGGGAATTGGTTGATCCGATGCGCTTCCAGCTTGGAAAGCAGACAGTATAAATAGTTGATATTGCCTTTTTCAAGGAAGTTTTCAATCTTTTCATCAATCATGTTTTTTTCTCCTGTTGCAGGAATTCCTGCCTGGGGCTGTGGTATCTGCATACCCGGTTTTCTTCGGCCTTGATAATGGCCATCACGTAGTCTGCGGCTTGATCCAGATCATCGTTTATCACCAGATAATCATAATCCGGAATACTGTCCAGTTCTTTTTCTGCGGTGTCCAGCCTGCGCTGAATAGCCTCTGCACTATCCGTTCCCCGCTTGATCAGGCGTTCTTTGAGCACCTCCATCGAGGGCGGGATAATGAAGATCTTCACATAAGGCACCGCCGTAGCGCTGATCTGCGCTGTTCCCTGCACGTCGATATCCATGATCACATGGTGCCCCAGCTTCAGCCGGGACTGGATATAGCTGATCGAGGTGCCATACCAACTGTGGCCAAAGACCTTAGCGTGCTCCAGAAAGTCCCCTTGGGCAATGCGGGTTTCAAAATCAGCTTCGTCTATAAAGTGATAATGAACCCCGTTTTGCTCGGTTCCTCGCGGAGCCCGCGTGGTATAGCTTACCGAATAATCGATATTATCCGCCTTCTTCAGGATTTCATTCAAAATCGTGCTCTTCCCGCCTCCCGAAGGAGCGGAGAGGATGATCAGAAAGCTGGAGCTTTTTTCTATCAAAGTTCGGCCGCGTAGTCGCAATTTATTCGGGTATGACTTTCTTATATTCTACTGCACTTAAAAGATTGTCCAGCTCATCTTTGTCGCTCATCCGGATCTTCATAATCCAGCCATCTTCGTAAGGGGAAGTGTTCATCAGATCCGGGCTATCTTCCAAGTCCGAATTGCGTTCAACGACTTTCCCGGAAAGCGGGGAAATCATGTCTTCCACAGCTTTTACGGCTTCGATAGAGCCACAAGGCTCGCCAGAGGACACTTTCATGCCCACTTCAGGCAGCTCGACAAAGACAATGTCGCCCAGCTCGTGTTGTGCAAAATCACTGATCCCGACGGTGGCGATATCGCCATCGACTCTCACCCATTCGTGACTTTCAGTGTAGTATAAATCTTCGATAATATTCATGGTTCTCTCCTGATCTTAGTTTTATCATCTTAAGCCAAAACTGCAAGCTGCCACATTGTGTCAAGTGCAAAAGTGGCAGCTGCTTATCTTTCTTAGTTACAAGGCTTCAAAAGTAGCGGTGAAGTGGCGCATTATCGGTGCTTCATACTTGATCTTGAGCCCGCGATAATCCTCACGTTTGGCCCAGATTTGGCCCAGTGCCCAAGCCACTATGTCCATGTGATTATTGGTATATACACGGCGGGGGATGGCCAGGCGAAGCAGTTCCATCTTGGGAATGCGCTCCACACGGGTCTCAGGATCCCGGTCTGCGAGCACAGTGCCGATTTCCACTCCGCGCACGCCTGCTTCCACATATAGTGCCACACCCAAAACCTGGGCTGGATACTGAGTTTGCGGAATCTGGGGGAAAAAGCTTTTGGCATCCACATAAATGGCGTGGCCACCGGCAGGTTTTACGATGGGAATACCGAGCTTGGTGATCTCATCACCCAAATATTTCACCTGAGAAATCCGAGCCTGAAGATAATCAAATTCCGTGCTTTCCATCAGACCTGCAGCCAGAGCTTCCATATCCCGTCCGCTCATGCCGCCATAGGTGATGTAGCCTTCAAACATGATGCTGAAGGTGCAGCACTGGCGGTAAATCTCTTCACTTCTGAGGCCAATGAATCCGCCCATATTGACGATGGCGTCTTTTTTCGCACTCATGGTCATGCCATCAGCATAGCTAAACATCTGCTTCACAATCTCTTTGATGCTTTTGTCCTGATAGCCTTCTTCACGAATTTTGATGAAATAGGCGTTTTCGGCAAAGCGCGCAGAATCGAAGATCAGAGGGATCTTATGCTGCTTGCAGACTTCCGAGACGGCCTTGATATTGGCCATGGAGACTGGCTGTCCACCTCCGGTATTGCAGGTGACGGTGAGAACCACAAAGGGAATCTTCTGAGCACCGTGCTGGCTGATGCAAGCCTTGAGCTTGGCGATATCGACATTACCCTTGAAAGGCAACTGGGAATCCATGTCCGAGGCTTCATCGATGGTGCAATCTACCGCAGTGGCATGACGAAATTCGATGTGCCCCTTGGTGGTATCAAAATGAGCATTTCCGGGCACGACGTCTTGGGCTTTCAGCATGGCCGAAAACAGCACGTTTTCTGCCGCTCTGCCCTGATGAGTGGGCATAATGTATTCGAAGCCCAGAAGCTCCTGAATAGTCTTTTTCATGCGTAAAAAGCTGCGGCTTCCGGCATAGCTTTCGTCGCCCAGCATGAGGGCAGACCACTGTCTATCACTCATGGCATTGGTTCCGGAATCTGTGATCAGATCGATATAAACGTCTTCTGCGTCCAGGCTGAAGAGGTTATATTGGGCCTCTTTGATCTTAGCTGCACGTTGCTCTTTGTTCAGGATTTTCAGGGGCTCCACCATCTTGATGCGCCAGGGTTCGGCGTAAGGCTGCTTGTTCATGTGTTCTCCATATATCTTATTTTATTGTATTCAATTTTTTTGTATCCAAAGGCTTTTTCGGATTCGATGCGTCTTGCGTCGGACAAATCCACAGACCTTGATAGAATTAGATAAAAGCAAAGTCCCACACAGGCATTTTGTGTCAAATCCTTTTTGCTTTTTGGGCAGATATCGCCCAGAAGATGATCCAGCTCTAATGATCTATAGTAAGCTATTTTATCAAGGAGAAAAGGCAGTTTTACGTTCATCTCGCACCCATGCGGCCATCACGCTTCAAACATAGTTTAGGCTCGAGATGACTTGAGTTTTCGAGTCAGCTCGAGTGGAAAACATATTATCAGCAAATCAATGGCATGGGCGTCCTATGGCTGATAATAAGGATTTCATTCCGGGCAATACTTTTAGAAAACCGTCCTAATCTTAAACCTTGAAAACCGCTTCAGATCCGGTTGATCCACCCAATCCGCCCGATCTGTGTTCTATAGCAAAATATCCTCAGTAGATCTTTCGCAGGAACGGCGTCCTGCGCTACGATAAAACGCTAAAACGCTAAAACCTTAAAACGAGAATCCACAAATCGATTGACAATAAATACCCCTTATTTTAACTTTACCCTATGAGGATTAAATGAAGCTTTATCACCCCCTTAGCCATGGGTTTATCGTGCTGATCGCGCTTGCTATGATGTTGAGTGCAGGCCTGCTGAATGCCGATAAAATACTATCAGATCAGGAAATGGATGCCTTGTCCAGCCTTTTGGCGGAGCAGGATCTGAACCTGTCCCATACCGAGTTTTATCGGGATTGGGACCCCTATACCAAAGCCAAAACCACCTGGCATATGAATATCTTGCAAAAAGGTTTGGGAGCAAACCATCAAATTGAAGAGCTGCGCGCGCTGATGGCTGCCCAGGATTGGGACGCTATGCTCCGGCATTTTGCAGATATAGCCTGGGAAATTGAGCCTACTCCGAAGCCAGCAAAAGCGCTGGACTTCAAGAATCCCAGAGCGCTATTTCGCTATGTGGAAGCGGCTTATGATGAGATCTCCCAAGATCTTGAGGCCAGTTTCGCTGCTCTTTCAGCCTCGCAGGCCGATAGCCTGTCCGCTTTTTTGTTTTTGGTGATGAGCGAAAGCGAGAATGAGGAGGATTATCGCAAGTATCTACAGAAGAATAAGCTGCCCTATCTGGAAGAGATTGATATCGAATACTATATCCCTCTTTTGGAAAAGCTGGATTTTGCCCGTCTGGGGCAGGCCGCTATGTCCATGCGCGCTCTTTATACCCAGGTCTCGGGCTACCGTCCTTTGAACAAAAAAAGCACGCTCTACAAAAGCAAATACGGCCTCATGATCATCGGTAGTAAAAACGCAGATCACTATAGTCCGGCCACAGTCAAAGCTTTGAAAGACAATCCTGTATGCCTGCTCATCGAGCCCGCGGGCAATGATATCTATGAGCTGCCTCTGACCACCGGACGGGGTCACCCATTTCTGCTGCATATAGATCATCAGGGCGATGATATTTATCGCTCTGGAGAGCCTTGCTTCTTTGCTTTTCGGGGGATCGTGCTTTCCAGTGATCTACAGGGTGACGACATTTATCAATTGGGCGACTTTTCCTTCGCCTCAGCTCTGGGTGTTCAGATGCACATAGACGCATGTGGAGATGATACTTACCGTGGTGGACTCTTCTCTCAGGGAGCCGGAATCGCCGGTCTCAGTTTGCTCATTGATGAAGAGGGAAACGATGCTTACAGTGCTCACGCTTGTGCCCAGGCCTTTGGTTCTACTTATGGTGCCGGGGTCTTGGCGGATTATGCAGGCGCTGATACTTACTATTTGGGTGGCAAATACTTACATGCTCCACTCATGCCCAATGACTACCGCACTATGGGTCAGGGTATGGGCTACGGTATGCGCCCCTACCTGGCTGGCGGACTGGGCTTTTTGTATGATAAAGATGGCAACGACAAGTATTTGGGCGGAGTTTATGCGCAGGGCGTGGGCTATTGGTATAGCAGCGGAGTGCTGATCGATGAAGGCGGAAATGACGTCTATAATGCGATTTACTATCCCCAGGGCTCCGGCATTCACATGGCCGCTGGCGTCCTCTATGACCATGCGGGAGATGATGCTTATTACAGCCGCCACGGACCCGGACAGGGTGCCGGACACGACTGGAGCTTTGGCATGTTGATAGATAGCGCCGGTAATGACGCTTATTCCATTGAAGGTGGAGGCGGTGTGGGCCTCACAAATTCCCTGGGCGTCTTTGTGGATAAATCCGGAGACGACCGCTATGAACGCAAAAATCCCCAAAACTACGGCAGTGCCAATTTCGCCCGTAATACCGGAGGCATCGGCCTCTTTTTGGATGCCGGCGGAGAAGACAGCTATCCTGCTGAAGACATGACAAATAACAGCTCCTGGAACAAGGGTAAATACGGCATGGGCCAAGACCTGGAGCTCAACTCCGTAGCCGAGCAGAAAGAAGAGGTCAAATACGAACAGGATCCGCCTCCTGCTGCGGATGCGCCCATCAAAGAGATTTTTGCGGCTGCTTCCGAATGGGAAGTGGGCTCCTGCGTGGATAGAGTTCGCGCTGCCCGCATTATCCTTATCGATCGTGCCGAAGAGGCTGCCCCTTACATCCTGGAGCACAAACTGGCCAACAATTCCGCCCTCGAATACCGGGCTTTGGAAGCTTTTACCAAGGCCAATACAGACTTTAGCGATCTGCTGCTGAACTACGCAGACGATCCCGATTCTCTCAAAGCCAAGACGGCAATCTCGCTGCTGGCCGGCGAAAAAGACCTGCGCCTGCTGCCTTATATTCAGCAACATCTGGCCGCAGAAAGATACCTCGCCACCTGCATTTCGGTCTTGGGAAATCTGGATGACCCCCGCAGTCTCCAGCTTCTCATAGCCCAGCAAAATCAAGATAATGAACGCCTCCGCTTTCTCGTGGTTCGCGCCCTGAGCAGGCACAGCAGTGAGGCCGCAAAAATAGCGCTTGAATCTTTTCAGAATGACGAATCCTTCCTGATTCAAGCCTTAATCCGTAATCTGCCAAAGGAAAAACCATGATCGAAGAAAAACAAATATTTGAAGACTATCTCACCCAGCTCAGGCTGCCGGAGATCCCGCGTTTGATGGGACAATTTGAACACTATCACAAGCTTTTGAGCACGTTAAATCGCGATGTCAATCTAATCTCCCGCAAAATGCACCCGGATCACTATTGGGTGCAGCATTTCCTTGACAGCCTGATGATAATAGAATGTGTGGACTTTATAGATCAGACTGTGCTGGACTTCGGTTCGGGCGGCGGCCTGCCTGGCATTCCCATCAAGCTGGTGGTTCCAGAGTGTGAGATGGTGCTACTGGATAGCATCAACAAAAAGACCAAGGCTTTGACCGAGATCATTCAAGGGCTGTCTTTACCGAAAATCAGTGTGGAGTGCTCCCGCTTGGAGGATTATGCCTTCACGCCGAGGCGTCCGAGCTTTGATTACATCCTCTGCCGGGCAGTTCCTTTGCAGGAGCGGTATTACTCACCCCTCCGCAGGCTGCTAAAGCCTTCCGGGCATTTGGTGATGTACAAATCCCGCACTATGGACGATCTGAAGGATATCCGCTATGAGGAGATTCTGCTGCGCACAGACGATATTCTGGGGCAGCGGCGGCTGATCAAAATAGCGCAGCGCGATCTGATGAAACGCTAAGAATAAGGACGCACAAAAATAGAATATGGCAAAAATAATAACGATAGTAAATCAAAAAGGTGGAGTGGGTAAGACCACCACCACGGTGAATCTGGCAGCCGGTTTGGCGATCCTGGAAAAACGCACTCTGCTCATAGATTTTGACCCTCAGGGCAATGCTACCAGCGGAGTGGGGATCAATAAAGACGAGGTAAAACTGCAGATTTACGATGCTCTGATCGGCCGGGTTTCGCTTAACGATTGCATCCTGCCCACCGATACGCAAAATCTGTACTGCGTGCCGGGAAACATCGATCTCACCGGCGCGGAAATCGAGCTCGTGCATGAGTTTGCGCGAGAACATAAGCTCAAGGAAGCCCTGCAAAGCATCCTGAATGATTGGGATTATATCCTGATAGATTGTCCGCCTTCTTTGGGACTTTTGACCGTGAATGCCATGACCGCTTCCACCGATGTGATCGTGCCCATCCAGTGCGAATACTATGCCCTGGAAGGAGTAAGCCAGCTCCTTACCACCATCCGTTTGATCCAGAAAAACCTGAATCCAGGCCTCAATATCCTGGGCGTATTGCTCACGATGTTTGATAAAAGGGTCAATCTCTCCATGCAGGTAGCCAAAGAGGTGCACCGCTATTTCAAAGAAAAGGTCTTTCGCAGCGTGATCCCCAGAAATATCAAGCTCACCGAAGCGCCCAGTTTTGGCAAACCCATCTTTTTATACGACATCCGCTCCATAGGCGCGATGAGCTATCTGAATCTGGCCAATGAAGTGATTGAGCGTTACAAATAAAGAGGATATGAGATGAACGAACATCTTGGCCGTGGACTTTCTGCCCTGATTCCGGACGGGGAAAAAGACGATAATATCAAAGCCGGAACCGGCACTCTGCCCATCGACAGGATCAAGCCAAACCGCTATCAACCGCGCAAACGCTTTGACCCGGAAAGCCTCAAAGAGCTTGCCCAATCCATTGGGGAAAATGGCATCATTCAGCCCTTGATCGTTACCAAAAGCGAGGGCACAGACTATGAACTCATCGCCGGAGAACGCAGATTGGAAGCCGCTAAGCTCGCCGGACTGACCGCCGTTCCAGTGGTAATCCGCTCTGTCTCCAAAAGGGAACAATTGCAACTGGCGATCGTGGAAAACATCCAGCGTGAGGACCTCGGGCCCATTGAAGAAGCCCTGGCCTATCAGGCTCTGGCCCAGGATTTTGGCCTCACCCATGCGCAGATCGCCACTACCATGGCCAAAGACCGTGTGACCATCACCAATAGCCTGCGCCTGCTCAAATTGCCAGATGATGTGATCGAACTGGTGGCCTCCGAAGCCCTTTCCGCCGGACATGCCAGAGCCGTGCTGATGGTGCAGCCGGAATACCAAATCCTGTATGCCCGCCACATCATCAAATATAGTTTCAGCGTGCGCCAGGCCGAAGAAAGGGCCAAAACCTACGTGAGCAGCCTCCAAAAAGGCGAAGAAGAGCCCCAAAAGGATACTCTTACCCGCAGTTTTGAGCGCGAACTCGGCTCTATCTTCCCCGGCAAAGTAAGCGTGCGTGAGCACAAGGGCAAGGGCAAGATCACCCTGGAATACCGGGATGCGGAGCAGCTTGAAAAGATCAAATTAATATTAGATAAACTGAGGTAAATTATGAACAAGGTATTAGTTACCGGAGGCGCTGGATTCATCGGTGCAAACTACATTCACGCTCTTTTTGCTGATCCGGCTTTCAAGGGTAAGGTGCTGAATCTCGATGCCTTAACCTATGCTGGAAACCTGGAATCTTTAGAGGCAATCGATGCCAAATATGGCCGTGACCGCTACTTCTTTGAGCATAGCGATATCTGCGATGTGGATAAAGTAAACCGCATCTTCAAGGACTTTCAGCCCGATACCATCGTGAATTTCGCGGCCGAATCCCACGTTGATCGCTCCATCGATGGGCCTCTGCAATTTGTGCAGACCAACGTAATGGGAACTGCCACCCTGCTGGCTGCTGCGCTGGAACTCTATAAGACTCTGCCGGACAACGAAAAGCAGGGCTTCCGCTTTCATCACGTCTCCACCGATGAAGTCTATGGCTCTTTGGGCGATACAGGCCTGTTTACAGAAGAAACTCCTTATGATCCCTCTTCCCCCTATTCCGCTTCCAAAGCCGCGAGCGATCATCTGCTGAGAGCCTGGCAGCGCACCTTTGGCCTGCCTGTGACCATCTCAAATTGCTCCAATAACTACGGCGGCTATCAATTCCCCGAAAAGCTGATCCCTCTGATGATCCTCAATTGCCTGGAGCACAAGCCCCTCCCCGTATATGGCAAGGGCCTGAATGTGCGGGATTGGCTGTATGTGGACGATCACTGCGAGGCCATCAATACCATCATCAGACGTGGCAGAACCGGTGAGACCTATAACATCGGCGGGCATAATGAGATTCTGAACATCGATATCGTGGGCATCATCTGCGAAATCCTGGATGAGCTGGAGCCCTCCCCCAAGCTTAAAAGCTATAAAGAACTCATCACCTATGTTACCGATCGCCCCGGCCACGACCTGCGCTACGCCATCGATGCAGGCAAGATCCAGCGTGAACTGGGTTGGAAGCCCCAAGAAACCTTTGATACCGGCATCCGCAAGACCGTAGCCTGGTATCTTGACAACCGTGGATGGTGGAAAAACATCCAGGATAAGAGCTATCAACAGCAAAGACTGGGAACCATAAAGTAAAGTAAATCAGTTTCACCAAGCCCGCTGGGCAAGAAGGAGATAGATATGTATTTGACTGACGCACAATTGATGAGCGAGATCAGGCGCTGCGAGTATTGCGCCACCAAACCCTGTAAGACTGCCTGTCCCTGCGATTGCTCGCCGGCGGATTTTATGATGGCTGCCGCAGGTGGCCAGCCCTCGGACTTTAAGCGCGCGGCCGGCATCATCCTGGCCTCCAATCCTTTGGGCGGCATCTGTGGTGATGTCTGTCCGGATCACCATTGTGTGGCGGCCTGTCTGAAAGAGATCTTTGACTCTCCCATTCAGATTCCCGCTGTGCAAGCCACCATCATCAAGAAAGCCCGCGAACTGGACATGTCTCCGGAGTTTGAGCTGCCAGATGCCACTCTGGACAAGATCGCCATCGTGGGAGGAGGACCCGCTGCCATCGGTGCCGCGGTGACTCTACGTCAATTAGGATACAATCCTGAGATCTTCGATCCCGAAAGCCTGGGAGGACAAGCTACTTTGATCCCGGAGGATCGGCTGGACAAAGGCATGCTGATGTCTGATCTGATGTGGGTGAGCGAAAGCTTTCAGATCGTGCAGCATAGGCAGCAGATCATAGACCCCAAAGCCCTGCTCAAAGAAGGCTACAAAGCCGTGATCGTAGCTGGTGGACTGAATCAGCCTATTCACCTGAATATCCCCGGAGACGACAAAGCTATTTATGGCCTGGAAATTCTCAAGAACTCAAGCTGCTTCCTCTTCAAGGGCAAGAGAGTAGCTTTGGTGGGCGGAGCGATCGCTGTTGATCAAGCTTTGACGATTGCCAGAGCCGGCGCTGCCCACGTGGAGATGTTTACCCTGGAAACCTTTGGCGAATTGCCTCTCACCTTACGCGAAAAGGGCATCCTGCTGGAAAACAAGATACTTTTCAGCCACCGCACCCGCATCACCCAGATCGTCAATGAAGGCGAAAAGACCGTGGGCATCAAGACCCGCCCCGTGTATCTTCCTGCCAATACAGATTTTCACCCCTCCCAAATCAAGGACGAAGAAGGCGCCACCGAGCAATACCGTCCTTTCGATCTCGTCGTAATCTCCGTGGGCTGCAGCCCTGCCTTCAAGATCGAAGGCGAGGGCATCTTTAGCTGCGGCGACATGATAAATGGTCCCAGCACCGTGGTAGAAGCAGTTGCAGCGGGCAAGAACGTCGCCTTCAAGGTCGATGCTGAACTAAGGGCAAAGGACTTTGCCGAGCCCTCCAAGCCCACCAAAAGCATCTGCGCAGTCCCAGGCTGGAAACGCCTGCCGGTTCCGCTCGCTTGTGACTTTTTTGGCCGCTTGCTGCGCTCTCCCTTCCTGCTTTCTGCAGCTCCCCCATCCGATGGCTATGACCAGATGAAGCTGGCCTACGAAGCCGGCTGGGCTGGTGGAATCATGAAGACCTCTTTTGATAATCTGGATATCCACATCCCCAGTGAATACATGTTTGTTTGGGGTGAAGGTAGCAAGACTTTTGCAAATTGTGACAATGTCTCAGAGCATCCTATAGACCGGGTCTGCGAGGAAGTAGCCCGGCTCATCAAGGAATACCCGGATCGTCTGACCATGGCCTCCACTGGTGGCCCTGTAAGCGGTAATGACACAGAAGATAAAGCGGGCTGGCAATCCAACACCCGAAAGCTGGAAGCAGCCGGAGCCATGGGCATAGAATACTCGCTTTCCTGCCCCCAGGGCGGAGATGGCACCCATGGCGACATCGTGGCTCAAGACCCCGTCCTCACCGCCAGGATCATTGATTGGGTGATGCAGATTTCCGATCCCCAGATTCCCAAACTCTTCAAGCTCACCGGAGCGGTAACTGCGATCTACCCCATCATCTCTGCGGTGAAAGCAGTATTTGACCGCTATCCGGGCAAAAAAGCCGGAGTCACTCTGGCCAATACCTTCCCCGCTTTGGGTTTTCGGGCTTCAGACGGCGCTTGGGACCAAGGCATCATTGCTGGCATGAGCGGAGAGGGCGCAAAACCCATCAGCTATCTCAGCCTGGCGCGAGCTGGCAGTATGGGCGTGTTTATCTCCGGAAATGGCGGCGCGATGAATCACCATGACGCGGCGAACTTCCTGGCTCTGGGCGCTGGCAATGTGCAGTTTTGCACCGCGGTCGAACGCTATGGCTATGGGATCATAGAGCATTTGGAAAGCGGACTCAGCCACCTTTTAGAGGCGCGCGGCATCGGCAGCGTGAGTGAGCTAATCGGAATCGCTCAGCCCCATCCCATCACAGATTTCATGGACATCCCTCCCAAACACAAGCACTCCTCTTTGATCAAAGATCTCTGCGTAAAGTGCGGCAATTGCACGCGTTGCCCCTATCTGGCCATCGAGCTGGACGAGGAGGGCTTCCCCAGGATCGATGAAGACAAATGTATGGGTTGCAGCCTGTGCGTGCAGCTCTGTTGGACCAAGGCCCTGGAAATGATAGATAATACATAGGTAAATAAGATGAAAAGATTCAAATTGCTACTGTTAATCAGCCTTTTACTCGCCCTGAGCGTCTGTCTGGCTGCCGGGAACATCTTTGAGCAGGCAGAGCAGGACAGCCTCCTGCTCAAAGCACCTGTGATTTACAAAGATAAGGTTATCTTTTACATCTACAGCGGCCTGGGAAGTTTCTCGGCCCGGGAACGCTCCGACATCGTCAGCAACAGACTGGAAAAGCTTTCTGAAAACAAGCACCTGTATCGTGACAGTTTGCGCATCTATAACGAAGGTAGCGAATACGATATACGTTATGGAGACAAGACCATTCACACCGTGGGTATAGCGGATTCACTGGTGATCCAAAAGCCTCTGTCTGAGATCGCTGAAGGCTATTATGACCTGATAGCAGATGAATTTATCCCGCTGTTTACTCATTTGAGTATGCGGCAGAGCATTATCCTGATCGTGAAGACCATCCTCTTTGTTTTGCTGGTACTGGGCATCAGCATCTTTATCTTCAGGATGCTCAGCAAATTGATCAGGTATCTAAAGAGTTTGATCAATATGATCGAAAAGGCAAATCCCGAGGGCTTTTCTTTCAAGGGCATCAAACTACTTTCTGCAGAGCAATTTTGCAAGGCGACAAATACTTTTATCTCCCTGATCCGCTTTATCTTGCTGACTATACTGCTGTATTTTACACTTTATTTCCTGCTTTTGGTGATTCCTGGTACCCGTAAAATCGCCCAACAATTGCAGGCTTACATCACGAATCCTCTGCTGAATGTAGGTGAAGCCGTATTGAACTATCTGCCCAGCCTCTTCTTTATCATTGTGGTGGTGATCGTAACCCGCTATCTATTAAAGTTCTTGCGCTATATCTTTGACGAGATAGAGAGTGGGCATCTGCGCTTTGAGAATTTCTATCCGGATTGGGCGGATTCCACCTATCAAATCGTGAAATTTCTGATCATCTTCTTTATGGTGGTGATTATCTTCCCTTATTTGCCCGGCTCCAGTTCACCGGCTTTTCAGGGAATCTCGATTTTTGTGGGTGTGATCATATCTTTGGGCTCCACTTCAGCTATCGCCAATATCATTGCCGGCATCATCCTTACCTACATGAGGGCCTATCAGATCGGAGATTTTGTGCACATAGGCGATAAGAAGGGGATTTTGCTGGAGACTACTTTGCTGGTGGTGCGCATCAAAACAGTAAAGAATGAAGAGGTTACCATCCCAAATGCCATAGTGCTTGCGGGCAACATCACAGATTACTCTTCCTATGCCCGTGCAGGAAATCTTATTCTGCACACCAAACTCAGCATCGGTTATGACGTGCCCTGGAAAAAGGTCTCCGAGCTTCTGGTCTCAGCAGCTCTAAATAGCCACGGCGTAAACCAGAACAAACCTCCCTTTGTGAATATCACCGAGCTCTTGGATCACTCTGTGGTATATGAACTTAATGTCTTTACGGATAGCCCGGATTCCATGCCTATGACCTATGCTGAATTGCATAAAAACATCCTTGATTGCTTCGCTGAAGCCGGGGTGGAAATCATGAGCCCCACCTACAATGCGATCAGAGATGGCAATACCAGCACGATCCCGGATCAGTCATAACTATTTGAAATACTATACTATAGGATATATTCCTTAATACGCCAGCATCAAAAGCGAGCGCAGCTCTTCTTTGTTTAGCTTAAACACTCCACCTATAGTGGGTGTAACCATTATCATATCCAAAATCTGGTCTAATTCATCTGGCTTGATGCTCAGATCCCGCAGTGATGTAGCCAGTCCCCAGCTTTGCAGTTTGCTGCGGAAACGTCGCACTGCGAGAGACACACTCTCTTCATTCCAGATACACTTTGCCCAGCGGAGAAAGCGGGAGGGTTCTTTTTCACTGAGATACTCTATCCAAGCTGGAAAAATCGCCGCCAGCCCTTCTCCATGCGAGATTTCGGGATGCAAAGCGGATAAGGCATGTTCGATGCCGTGACAAGCCCAATCCCCGCCTTTCATGCCAATGCCTGAAAGTCCGTTCAAAGCCAAAGTTGCGCTCCAAGCCAGATTAGCCCGGGCATTGTAATCCAGCGGGTCTTTTTGCAAAAGATCGGTCATATCGGTGATCGTGCGCAAAAGAGCTTCATTGATAGTAAGTGTCACTATCGGCTTTTCATCGGCAAAATAGAATTCGAGAATGTGAGAAATCGCATCCATGGCTCCATTGGCGGTTTGTTTGAAGGGCAAAGTGCTTTGGAAAGAAGGGTCTATGATGCTGAGCCGCGGATAGATAAACGGCGATGAAATAGACCATTTCTGGCTGGTATCTATGTTTGTGATCACGGCATTGCCATTCATTTCGCTGCCTGTGCCGGAAAGCGTGAGCACTGTATATAAGGGCAGAGCTTGCTTGATCATCTCTTTGCGAATAAAGGCGTTCCAGATATCTTTTAGATACAGGCCCGCAGCCACAGCCTTGGCAGTATCAAGCACAGAGCCACCTCCCACAGCGAGCACAGCCTGAGCACCAAATTCCTTGGCCTGAGCGATGATTTCGCGGGCCAGTGCCAATCTGGGATTCGCTTCCACGCCCCAGGCTTCTGTGTATTTTATGCCAGCCTTTTCCAGGCTGTCTATCACCTGATCATAAGCGCCATTTTTGCGAATGGAACCCCTACCTGCGATCAAAATGCAGTTCTGAATGCCGTCTTTGTGCATCTGGGCACCAAGCTGGCTAAGCTGATTTTTGCCAAATATGATCTGGGTGGGATTGTGAAAAGTAAAAGATTCCATGGTGTCTCCTTGACTATAGTTTGATGCTAAATCCTAAGGTCGCATAATGAAAGGCTGAGAAAGTATATACCTGGTCTATGTCGCTGCCACCTTCCAAGAGGCGGTATCCAGCCCGGAAATTCAGCTTGTCGTTGACCATGAAATCCAGCCCCAAATAAACGTCTTCCGCCCTGCCATAGGGAGAGGCCAAACCTTCTGCTTCCAAGACCAGCTCCAGCTCGTCCATCAAAGGGTAGCCGGCGTTGAAGCTGAGTAGCGGGACAAATCCGGTATTGGTCTTGCTGGATTTTTTGCCTGGGGATTCCAGCTTGACTTCCGCATCACGAATCTTTCCAGAAATCCCCACAGATTTGAGCACAAATAGCGGCTTGGGAAAGAAATACCGGTATTGCAGGCGGTAGGAATCAAAGCGGAACAGAGTTTCTACTTGCTCGCCCGCAGCAAAAGTTACACCCTCATAGATGATCTCACTGGGCAAAGTGCCGGAGGAATTTACCCGCAATGGAGCTGCCAATAGCGAAATCTGATGGCGGGGATGAGGACGATAATGCACCTGCAATCTGCTACTAAAAGCCGGATCGCTCTTCAGATCGTTCGTCAAAGAAAGCAGGGGACTGGGATTGTCTTTGTTAGGGCTACGCACGTCGTTGTAGCCAGAAAACGCCGCTCCCAGTTCGGTCTCAATTCTCAAATTCATCTGTCCCCATAGGCTGCTGGCAAAGATGATGATGATCGTTATCAGTAAGATACTGTGTTTCACATTTACCTCTTGTATCTTTGGTTTTATTAATATAATAAGCCAAAGTATCTTTCAGGCAAGCTCAAGCCTTGCTCTAAGGGATTGTCAGAGCAGAAAAGGTCATCTTGCAAGAGCTTGGGATAGCGAGTGGGAGAAAAGCTGGGCGGAGCTTCATAGCTTCAGATTTTGGCCGAATTTAATCCATAAATGACTTTGTGAAGCCTGGAAAAGACAAGAGAATGGAAGGCTGGGCCTTGATCCTGATATACCCTGTACGAAAAGAAATCGATAGACCTTTAGGCAGCATTGATAGACCCTTAAGCACCATTGATAGACCCTTAAGCGCCATTGATAGACCTTTAAGTCCCATTGATAGACCTTTTAGTCCCATTGATAGACCTTTTAGTCCCATAGGGACGATATTTTAGATAGCATCCGATAGCTACACAAGGGTTTGAGTGCCGTAAGCACGGCATTTTTACATGAAAGCTGTGAGTCTTTTCATCCCCCAAATAAACCAGCATTCTGGGCTCCTCCTTACTTATTTGAGCCACTTGATCACATGTCTATCTACCCTTAATCAAGCGTTAATAATTAACGCTTGATTAAGGGTAGATTAAGATGTGATCGACGCCTTGGAAAGAGGGAGAAGGGATCAAATACATATAGGATTTGCTATCTAACGCCAATCTAACGACACAGTAACATTCACTGTTTTGCATGATAAACTATCCAAGGGTGCCATGTCAATTCTGAGGAATGGATTGTAGAAAGGGTGCCTCGCCCACTTTTTAGACTATTGCATAAGCTAAGTTATTGGAGAATGATCGAAACTTGTTGAACAGTCTCAAAATGGGGGAATGATCATTTATACTTGCACTGGACTAACCCAGATTGTCAACTTGGTGCACAATTGATTAATTCATTGACAAAACAGGAGATTAGCCATCCACAGAAATCCTTCTGAACAGCATAAATCCGGGGAAGTATTACATTTTTGGAAAATGCGCAAAACATTGCTTGACAGCAAGGCTTGTCTTGCCAAAATAGCTTTAGATTTGATGGTCCAAGGAGCTGTAATGAAAAGATACCTCGGCATCGATATTGGTGCTTCCAGTTTCAAATATGGTGTGGGCGATAGTAAACATGGTTTACAGTGCTTTGACACTATCTGGTTTCAGGAGAAAAGTCTCTCGGCTTTTACTGAGATTATGGCTCAGATCTGGGAGCGTGTGCAAGATCAGGAGATCTGCGGCATCGGCATTGGCAGTCCGGGCACGCTCAGGATGCCGGAAGGCAAGATCGTGGGGCTCAATCCCAATCTTCCTTTTTTCACCGGACTTTCGCCCCAAGAGCTTCTGCCCCAGGGGCTTGATCTGCCGGTTTGTGTGGATAACGACGCCAATCTAATGGCTCTGGCGGAAGCAAATCTGCAAAATTGCTCTGTGGCAGTGGGCATCACAGTGGGCAGCGGAATCGGCTGTGGCATTGTGATCGATGGCAAAGTTTATCACGGAGCGCATGGCTTTGCCGCGGAAGCCGGACATTGCATCATGGTCTGTGAGGGAGAAAAATGCAATTGTGGGCAAAATGGCTGCCTCGAGGCCTACAGCTCGGTGGATAGCATCCGCCGGCGTTTGCAAAAGAGGGGCTTGCCGTATCACGCGCTGAGCCTGCCCAGGCTGATCGCTTTGAGAGCCACAGAGAAAGAGCTGGATGCCGTGATCTGCGAAGGTGAAAATATCTTGATCCGGGCGGTGGCAAATCTGATCACGCTGCTGGATCCGCAGATGGTGATCCTGGGAGGAGGGGCGATGGAGCTGGGTTTGTATGATATTCAGAGAATAAATAAACTGGCTTCCCAATACCTGCCCGAGGCTCACAGGCAAGAAACAGTCTGCACTTTGGCCGGATATGGAAACCGGGCGGGAGTGATGGGTGCCATCATAATGTGCGAGAGAAGAGCTTTTTAGGAATGGAACTTGCATATACTAAAATCAAATGACTATATGAGAGGAAAAGATGAAAAAGAAAACAATGATTATCGCCGGTATCATGCTACTCTTTGCCTTGGGCCTGATGGCTCAAAAGGCAGAAAACCTGCTTAATTTTGATATAAGTCCCAATCCCATGGACAAACACTGCAATATTGCCTTGGAATTCAGGAATGAGACTGCTATCACTCTGATAATCATAAACGGTGAGGAAGAGATAATCAAAACCATCTATTCCGGACCTGTGTACAAAAGTATGAACTTCACTTGGGAGCGGGATGACGCTTGGGGAAATATTGCCCCATCCGGAACTTACCATGTGGTGGTAAATTACCAAAGCCGCTATACGTCCACAAAGAAGACCCTGATCTTGAAATAAGAGTACCTAAATAATAGTATGACAAGAAAACGCGAAAAAAAGTCCGCAGCGGGCTTTTTTTCATTTTTCGTGGCAACTCTGGAAGAGGCTTTTCGGGTAAAATCGAACCGACATGTCAGTTCTATGGTGATTTTCAGGCAGATTTTATTCACCGGATACGAAGCTTTGCCGCTGATCAGCTTTCTGGCCCTGGCCATCGGTGGCCTGGTGATCTTGCAGGGTACCAATCTTTTAACCGGATTTGGCCAGGGCATCTGGGTGCATATTATCCTGGTGACTGTGGTGGTAAATGAGCTCTCCGGAATCCTCACCGCCCTGGTGGTGGTGGCCCGCAGCGGAACGGCTATTTCCACAGAGCTGGGCAATATGAAGGTGCGCAGGGAGATTGATCTGATCGAATCTTTTGGCATCTCGCCCATCAGCTATTTGGTGGTCTCCCGCGTGATCGGAGTGGTGATAGCCATGGTGATCCTGGTGCTGTATTTCAATCTGGTGGCGGTATTGGGAGGATGGCTGTTCTCGCGGATGTTCAATCAATTGGATTTCCGTACCTTTATGAATGATTTTCTTGCTGTGCTGAAAATCTCCCATCTGGTAGCCGGATTCATCAAATCGGTGTGTTTTGGCCTGATTATCTCTATAGTGTCCACCTATCAGGGCATGAGTGTGCGCCGTGCCAGCACAGAGGTTCCGCAGCGCACCATCAAAGCTGTGGTGATCTCGATCTTTGCCGTGATCCTTACCGATATGCTGATCACCTGGCTATTTTGGGTTTTGAGATGATTGTTGTTTTTGATGCTGTCAGTAGTCGCGAAGGGCTGCACGAGCTTAGCCTGAGCCTGAATCTGGATCAGGTAACCCAGCTTTATGATCCCAGCGAAAACATCTCCAGGGCGATCCTCAATGCCATGGTCGGTCTGGATGAGCTGTACAGCGGAGAAATCTATTTTGACCAGACTCCTCTGCATGATTTTATCCAGGATGGGCCTCAGATCTGCAAAGTGGGCTATGTCTTTGATGAAGGCATCATGCTCTCCAATCTATCTTTGCAAGAGAATCTGATGCTGCCTCTGCGCTGGCTGAATCCTCACCTGGACGAAGAGCAAACCGGGCTCTTGATCCAAAACTGGATGCAAAGCTTTGAACTGAAGCTGGACCTCAGCAAGCGGCCAGTGGCCTATCATCCGGGGCAGCTCAAGCTCCTGGGTTTTGTGCGCACTCTCTTGCTCGATCCCAAGGTAATGCTCATCGACGATCCCTTCTTTTTGTTGAATAAAATAGAGCGTAAAGTCCTGCTAAAAGTACTGAGTGAATTGCGAAACACCTACCCGATGTTGATCGCCAGTATCGATGATGAGTTCGGCGCTGAATTTGCCGATGAGGTGATAGATCTGAGTTCTTTTCAAACTAATTTCAAGCTTTCGTGAATCTTTCTTGACAAAATTGTGCCCTCCTGAAAGACTAAATTCATCTGGATAGATATATGAATTATAAGTTAGAGCACACCCGGCAAATTGTCACGATGTTCATCATCATCCCAGTGGTGGTGTTGATCGTGGTGGTCGCTTTTATCGCGATCCGTCAAAATATGTTTGAAAAGCGCTTCTATTACAGCAGTTCTTTGGAAAATGCCATCGGCATATCTGCCCAAACAGCCTTGCTATACAAAGGTTTTGAGATAGGGCGGGTGAGCAATTTTGAGCTGGGCGAAGATGGCTCGATCCACGTGGATTTCTATGTGCGAAAACGCTATAAACCGCTGATGGTGGAAGCCAGCGTGATCTATCGCACCACCATCCCGATCACCAATAAGACCACTCTGGAATATTTCATGGCACCCTCAAAGCAGAAACCCCTGCCCGAAGGCGGCTATATCGTCTCCACAGACTTTGCCCAAGGCCGGGCCCTGCTCAAAAAATACTCGCCCAAAAGCAGCGATCCCATCGGCACTATAGTGGAAAATCTGGAGGCTCTCACCACAGAGCTAAATAAAGATGATAACGCCGATAAAGGTGCTCTCATGCGCATTCTGGTCTCGGCCGCAGACCTTTCCGAAAAAGCAGATCTGACCCTGGATCTTTTGAATGACAACCTACGCGAAATGAAGTTCCTCACCTCAAATCTGAATAAAGATCACAATCCCGATGCCGGAGTGATCCTGAGAATAGTGAACAACCTGGCTGATATCAGCCAAAGCATAGCCGGACAGACGGATGACCTCGAGCGCCTGATCGCCAGCGCCAATACAGCCGCCGAAAACTATGCCTATCCCGATAGCCTGATCATCAAGATGCTGGACCCCTCTGGGAAGGCCCTGATGCAGCCCCTCAGCACTTCACTTTATGCACTGAGCGGAAGCCTGCAGGAGACCGAGAAAATCCTGGGCAGCCTCTCCCGGGCGAATCCGGAGCTGCTGCTCATCATCAACAATCTCAATGAAACTTTAAATGAAGCCAATAAGACTCTGCAAGCTTTGAATAACAACCCTCTTTTGCGGGGCGGAATAGTGCCTTCCAGGATCAAGGCTTATGCCCCAGCCGGCAGGATCGATGAGGTTCCGGATGAAAACTAAGCTGCTCTGGGCTGTGCTTCTGTTCTTGGCTATGTCTGCCTGTTCCAGACCCTCAAAAGTGGTGCAGTCTCCCTCCAAAGCCGCCGCAGATGCCACCCTGCTCATGGCGCAAAATCTGGAGCAGAAACACCGGCTCCTGGATAGCGGGCAGACTTATCAATCCGCTCTCATGCAATACCGCTCTTTTGCCGATCTCAGAGCTGAGCTATATTGCCTGGCCGGGCTGGCACGTCTGGCTCATCTTGCGGGCAATCAGGATGAATATGACAGCTATTATGGCCGTCTGCAATACCTGGATACAAAGGCTGATCAGTCTGGGAATTATGTGCGCTTGCTGCTGGACCTTTACGTTTTGCAGCAGGAGCAGCGCTATTCTGAGCTTCAAGGCCTGGCCAGGGATTCCTACGATTACCCTCCCTCCGTCAGGATTCAGATCCTGACGCACAAACTGCAGGCAGATTCCTATCTGGAGCCGGGCTTGGATAGCGTCAGTTTTGCAGATCTTGAACGCCTCTGCAAAAGCTATCGCCGCACCCTGAAAAATGACTTTTCGGCAGATTCCTCGGTGCTCTCGTCGGCATTATACGCCATGGGCTATCACCTGTATCTCAAAGGAGAATTCTATGGTGCCCAAAGACATCTGGACGAGGTGGTAAAGCTGGATGCACTCTATGAAAACCATTCCGGTTTGGGCTATGCGCACTGGCTGCGTGCCATGATCCATGAGGGAAATCAGGACATAAGGCAGGCTATAACAGATTACATCTGTGCAAAAAATGTCTTTACATACTTTGAAAATGCCCAGATGATCGCCAAGACAGACGCCGCACTAAAGCGTCTGGAAGGAGAACAACCATGAACATGACAGGTAAAAAAGCCCTGATTTTGGGCATTGCAAATAAACACAGCATCGCCTATGGCATTGCGCGTGCTCTCAAAGAACAAGGCGTAGAGCTGGCCATCAGCTACGCCGGAGCCGCCCTGGCCAAAAGAGTGCACCCCATCGCAGAAGAATTGGGCGTAGAGCAGCTCTTTGAATGTGATCTCAGCAAAGACAATGACATCAAGAATATGATCAGCATTCTGGCCGAGGAATGGGACAGGATAGATTACATCGTGCACAGCGTGGCCTATGCGCCCATCAGTGATCTGAACCTGCCTTTTCACCACATCAGCCGGCATGGCTTTCTCACGGCAATGGACATCTCGGTGTATTCACTGATAGCCGTGGTACGGGAAGCGGATTTGCTGCTGCAGCCAGGCTCTTCGGTGATCACCCTGAGCTATTACGGGGCTCAGAAAGTAGTGCCAAACTATGGGATCATGGGAGCTGCCAAAGCTGCCTTGGAAGCCTCGGTGCGCTATCTGGCACACAGCATGGGCGAAAAGGGAGTGAGGGTGAATGCCATCTCGGCAGGGCCCATCCGCACCCTTTCTTCAGCCGCGATCGGCGGAGTAGCCCAAATGCAGCGCCGCATCGAGAAATCAGCCCCCTTAGCCCGAAATATTGAACAGGAGGATATCGCCAAAACCGCTTTGTACCTGCTTTCAGACCTCGCCTCTGGTGTTACCGGAGACATCGTCTTTGTGGATTCAGGTATCTCGATAATGGCTTACTGAATATGAAACTCTTTTTAAACGCCTCCCTTCCCACCAGTTCCACCGCTCTCAAGCGGGTAAACCTGCTGTTTGACCAGCAGATCAAAAAGATTTCTGTGGATGAGATCGAAACCGAAGAAGAGCCCGAGATCATCGATCTCAAAGGCAGGATTCTACTGCCGGGAGCCATCGATATCCACAGCCATCTCCTGGCTAAGAAAAAGAACCTGCCCCAGGATCTCACCAAAGCCACAAAATCCGCCATCAAAGGGGGATGGACCACTTTGGCTGAGATGAGCTACCATAGCGATACACCCATCTTTGATACCGGTGATCTCAAAAAGAACATCGCCGCCCTGAAGGGTAATATCCACACCGATATGGCCTTGTGGGCAAATGTGGATGTCGGCGACTATCCCTATTATGCGGAAAGCGCTCAGGAACTCTGGAGCAAGGGCGTGGTGGGAATAGCCCTGATGAGCCCTACTCCGAATAAGAATATCCCTCAGATGAGCTTCACCGAGATTATGGATCTCTTTATGGATATCTACGAAAGTGACACGGAATTCTCCTTCCAGGGCTATGATGTGGATAACCATGGTTTCTACACCTTTGATTCCCAGAGAGATGGGATCAAGAAGATCCTGCGGCGTATGCAGGAAAACCCCATCCACATCCCCCGGGTATCTTCCTACCTCACGATAGAATTCATCAATACCATCTCCAAGCGCAGCGATATCTCCTTTGCCGTCAATATGATGGACTTGATGGGCTGGCTGGAGCCCCAGGCCTTTAGTTCGCCCTGGGCCTGCGATTTTCACGAACATAATGACCTGCTCTATGAGCTGCTGCGCACCAAGAAATTGTATCTGCTTTCCAATAGCTGCTCTGGGATAGCAGCCGAAAATGAGCTTTTTGCCGGCAATTCCCCCGAGCTGATGGAATACAGCTATCTTTGGGTGCTTTCAGAGCTCTGGAAGGCCCGCAAAATCCCGCTTTCCACTTGTATCAAAATGACCAGCGAAAATCCCGCCAAGCGCCTGGGGATTTATCCTCAAAAAGGACGCATAGACCTAGGCGCAGATGCAGATTTCGTGGTCTATAACCCCGAAGCAACTACCACCATCACCAGCCCCAAAGATGTGCAGGTCGAGCTGCGCGGGGCCATTGAATCCGTGTGGCTCAGAGGCGAAAAGCAAGAGCCGGACAGCAAGCCCCAGGGAGCATTCGTCTGCCGTAAGAATAGCCCCAAACGCAGACATAACAAGAGCTCCTGGGTATAATGCCTGAAACCTCACAAACAAATCTTAAGGACAGCTATATGAACGAACAACTCAAGCATCTGAACTCCGCCCTGCAGCAGCATCCCGAGCTGAAATATGTCCTGACTTTCAGAGAGTGGCAGACCGACTTTCTGCGCTTCTATCAAAGCCAGACCAATTACAACATCTCCAAGGACAGCAGCAGCCTTGCTGCCACCCTCTACAAAGGCAAGAAATCCTGCAGCTTCACTGTCGATCATCCGGATAATCCCAAGATCGAGGCAGCTCTGAAAACTGCTCTGGATATGATCGATGCCATGCCAGAGGATCCGGATTTTGTAGATATAGAGGATGATCTCACTTTGGCCAGGCCGCGCCAGATCGTAAACAATATCGAGGCTTTAGGCCTGAATGAAAAGACCCGCATTCTGCGTGAGCTCGCTGGGCGCGCCGCCAAATACGGTTTTGAGCTCTATGGCACCTTCATCTGCAATTATCAGAGCTGGCAGATGCTCAATAGCAACGGTTTGGACAAAACCAGCACCCTGTCTCCGATCTATCTGGAGGTAAAAGCCGTGCACAAAGACAGCCAGGTGACCGTGCTGGAAACCTTTGGTGGAGATGATTTCAGCTATTTCAAGGAAGCGAGCTTTAGCGATAACTTGCTCACCAAGATCGCTCTTGCCCAAAACCCCGTGGTAGATGTTGCCCCCGGCGAGTATGAAGTAATCCTGGCGCCTCGCTGCGTAGCCGAATTTGCCCAATATCTCAGCTCTGGGATGCGGGCGGCCTCTGTAGATAGCCACAATAGCTTCTTTGAAGGCAAGCTAAATCAGCAGCTTTTCCCCACTTTCTTCAGTATCACAGACGACCCCACCGATCCCCAGATGATCCGTAGGGATTATGGAGATCAGGGACATATCTACAGAGCTCTGAAGCTCATTGAAGACGGCCAGTTCCGTGCCTTTATGTGCGGACAATATTATCATCTCAAACTGGGCTTGCCCAAAAATGGCAATACCGGTGCCTGCCTGAAGATCAAAGCTGGAAATGCAAAGCTATCCGATATGATAACTTCTGTAAAGAAAGGACTTTACATCTCCAGCCTACACTATATGAACTTTATCAATGCCCGCGAGACCTCGCTCACCGGGCTCACCAGAGATGGCACCTTCCTGATCGAAGACGGGAAGATCACCAAAGTGGTAAACAACCTGCGTTTTACAGAGCGGATCTGTAGAATCTTTGAAAACCTGATAGAGCTGGAAGACACCGCCCACACCATCCCCTTTTCCGATAACTACGGGGAGTTCAGCGTGAGCTCTGCCAGAGCACCTCATGCCCGGGTTCAGGGTTTCAATATCAGCTCTTCCACCAGGACAATATAGGAACTAAATTATGAAACAAAAGATAAAATCCATCATTGACAAACTGACCGCCCCGGACATTAGCTTTGCCGATGTCCGCATTACTAGTACAGATTATGAAAGCATCTTTTTCATGAACGCCAATCTCAGAAGTTACGGCAACAGCAAAGGCTCCCCTGCCATCGGCATCAGAGTCTTGATCGATGGCTGCTTCGGCTTTGCAGGCTCCAAGGACCTCAGCGCTGCCAGCATCGAAAGGCTGATCGCCAAGGCTCGCAGCAATGCCATCCATGGTGCTCTGTTCCAAAAGGAAAAGCTCACTTTCCCCGCGCTGCCAGCCAGCACTGGCGAGTATGTGCACCAGCCTGAAATCGATCCCTTTGCCATGCCGAAGGCCGAAAAGCTGGAGTATCTGCAGCGCCTGGCCACCAGCATCAAGCCCACCGGTAAGATCGTGCATTCTTATGCCGCAGCGCAGTTTGAGCGTCAGGAAAAGTATTATGCCAATAGCGAGGGGAGCTACAATCACATGATCGTCACAAATTCCCTGCCCATGATGATGGTAGTGGCCTCTGATGGCAAACAGACCCAATCCCGCACCTGGCCAGGGCACATGAGTGCAGGCCGGGCTGGATTTGAGCTCTTTTATCAGCAGAACTTTGAGGAAAACACCGAGACCATTATCAAGGAAGCCACAGACTTACTTGTTGCCGATGTCATCACCGAAGAAAAGGCTGATATCATCATAGGTGCTGGTCATCTGGCTCTGCAATTGCACGAATCCGTGGGCCATGCCACCGAGGCCGACCGCATCTTTGGCCAGGAAATCTCCTACGCCGGCAAGACCTTCGTGAAGCCAGCCATGCTGGGACGCTTCAAATACGGCTCTGATATCTTGAATATCTATAGTGATAGCACCGATCCCAAAGGCTTGGGCTACAGTCCTATGGATGATGAAGGTGTCCCCGCCCGCCGGGTGGATATCATCAAAGACGGCATCCTTGTGGATCAGCAGAGCTCCCGCCACATAGCCCACAAACTGGGCCTCGCACCCTCCTCAAATATGAAAGCCTCTTTTGCCGATGATTACCCCTTGGTGCGGATGACCAATTTCTGCATCGCCCCCGGCAAGGGCAGTTTGGAAGAGCTAATCGCCAGCACCGAGCGCGGTTACTTCCTGGACTATACCAAAACCTGGAGTATTGATGACAATCGCAATAACTTCCAATTTACCACCGAGATCGGCTATAAGATACGGGATGGCAAGATAGTAGGGATCGTGAAAGAACCCACTTACTTTGGCATTACCCCGGAATTCTGGAACGCCTGTGACGCCATCTGCGGGGAAGAGGAATGGGCTTACCACTCCACCTTCCATTGCGGAAAAGGCGAACCCGGACAGGTGATGCGTTTGTCTCACGGCGTGGCTCCGGCCCGCTTCAAAAACATCAATGTCAGCGTGAAAATGTAGCTTTCTAAAGTATTAGCAATGCTCGCAAGGCAGCAAGATCGATTGCTGCCTTGTTTTATGCCTGCAAATTGCGCTCAATCCGCAGAATAAGGCAGGCTAAAATAGAAGGTGCTGCCCTGGCCTAAAGTGCTCTCCGCCCAGATTTCACCATCGTGATGAAGGACGATCTTCTTGGTCAAAGCCAGTCCGATGCCGTTTCCCTCAAATTCATCTGGGAAATGCAGCCTTTTGAAAGGATCAAATACCTTGTCTTTGAAAGCAGGATCAAAGCCCACTCCCTGATCTTGCACAAAATATACCACCCTGTCGCCAGTGAGCTCGCAACCGATGTGAATCTTATGCAGCGGAGCCGGAATGCTGAATTTCACCGCATTTTCAATCAGGTTTTTCCACACCACTTCGATCAAAGTGGCATCCCCCTGGCAGGTCAGCAGGGAATCCTCCGTCACGGCAAAGTCTTCCGGCACATAATTGAGCTGCCTGCGGACGATCTCTCTCATGTCCAATTTCTCTTTATGAATCGCATCTGAATTCACCTGAGCAATCTTCAAAAGTTCAGGGATCACATTGCTCATGCGCATAGCCTGGTTTCTGATCGCCTGCAGAATATCTTTGCCTTCTGCTCGCAACTGAGCTTCGTGGCTTTTTTCTAAGGCCTCAGCATACTTGCTGATTCTCCTTAGTGGAGCCTGCAGGTCGTCTGCCACAGAGTAAGAGAAGGATTCCATTTCATGCATACTGTGTTTGAGCTGATTGGTGCGCAGATCCACCTGCTTTTCCAAGTCCTGAGCATAGTCTTTAATCTGTTGTTTCAACTCCAATTGATGCAAGACGATCACCACCTGATTGGCAAATTCCTGACCCGCTTCGAGGTGCTCTGGGCCAAAGGCATTCATTTTATCTGAGCCAAACCAGAGAAAACCCACCAGCTCATTTTCTGCAATCATCCCGTTGAACATAAAGGAATTCATGCCTTCTTTGATCAAAGCCGCCCGAATCGGCATGTTCTTTGTTTCGGCGAGAGCAGTATCTGAGATCACGTAATTCTTTACGCTGAGCAGATGAGTACAAAATCCCATATTGTTTGGGAAATGATCATTGGTATTCAGATAGCGATGCCTGAGCTCCGGTTTTTGTATGGCCAAAAAGCGGATTGTGTTATCTTTGATAGAGCTTATCATCAATATCTTGAAGGGGATCAAAGCTTGCAGCTTCTTCATTGCGACAGTGCAGACCTGCTCAAAAGGCAAGTTTTCCAGCACAATGCGATCCAGCTCCCGCAAAACCTCCAGCCGGTTCGCATAGCGAGCGGTTTGCTCTTCGTTGCGAATGCGCTCTGTGATGTCTCTTATCGCTGCGATGAATAGAGCATCCTCGCCTTCGCCGCTTAGTATGGTGCTGTTGATCTCCACTGTTTTTACCTGCCCTTGTGCATCCCAAACCTGCATTTGATACATTCTGGGCTCAGTTAAACCTGCCCTACGTTCTTTGACATAGCCCTCCATCATCAAAAGAGATTCGGGCAGAATAAACTGCTTGATATTTTTTCCACCCTCTTGCAAAGCCTCTTTGCTAAAGAAATCCTTTGCCATTTTATTGGAATAACCAATATTACCTGCAATATCATGCAGCACAATCATATCCTTGGTAGTTTCTGCTAAGAGGCGGTATTCTTGCTCGCTTTTCTCCAGGGCCAGCTTTTCCCGCTGACGCTGCCTTCTGCGCAGCATTATCTGCCCCATCAAAACAGTGACCAAGGGATAGAGCACGAGCACCGGAATAGCTGCCACTTGAAGCATCTGCCATCTTATTTCTTTGGGCAGCAGAAACATCAAAAGAATCATCGAGATGTGGTTCACCACACCTAATTGATACAGCCCCATCAGGCTGTAAGCAGATCCTCTGCGTTGATGCCAGAAGCGCCACACAAGCCCCCAAAAAATGGAGCTGATGATGGTGCTTACCCCTACATAGACCCCAGCTCCACCCATCAGAATCCGGTAAGTAATGGCCATCACTCCACCGATTAAGGCAGGAATAGCTCCAAAAAACACCGCAGCAATACTGAAGAGAATGGTACGGGCATCGATTACTGTGCCCGTCTCCAGCGCCCAGGGATGAATCATTATGGCCAGACCAATCACGCCTATGATGATGCCACTGAAAATCTTGCCCTTCATCCTGTTATCAGGATTATGATTAATAATGATATCATACGCGATTGTCAAGGTTAAGAGCAAACCGGCATTGTAAATCAGACTTTCAAAAATATCAAGTATCATGACCACCTCAAAGCTTATATTTTTCCATTAAGATAAATTAAACATTCATGGAATCAACATATCTGAAACTGGATATTGCTGTCAAGAAGATTTCTGCTTTTGGGGTATAAACAGATGAAGAGACTGTTCAATTCCTCTCCCCAAGTCATGCCGCTTTCTTTTGCCCTTTAAGCTGAATAAGTGGCCAAAGCCTGTTCCAATCCGTATTATCCAGGCCTAATACCTGTAAAGCGAGAACAAGGCGCTATTTTAGACAAGTCCTGAATATGAATGATGATGATAGAACACAGATCGGGCGGATCGAGAGGATTTGTTGGATTAAAAAGG
>Ga0265295_1002341_pt1 | contig 30385 bp, 35 predicted proteins | sample Munlansysbiofilm_FD_192503 | JGI IMG/M metagenome (GOLD analysis project Ga0265295, IMG submission 192503) | Leachate microbial communities from a municipal landfill in Southern Ontario, Canada - Methane capture system biofilm | ecosystem: Engineered > Solid waste > Landfill > Unclassified ... | reverse complement strand
CGGCGAAAAACAGCGGTTGACCTGCGGATTCTTTGTCTTTCCCCCTTGCACCTGCTTACGGTTCGTGGTACCCTTAGAGGGTCAAGAGGAAAGGCACCGACCAGGTGCCGGAGGAAGGGAGCCACCATCATGGCGAAGAGCCGCAAGCGGTACCCCGAGGGATTGACCATCCAGCACGTAAGCACCTACTTGGTGCGCGAGGCGACCGCCGCAAGCGCGGAAACGATCAACGACGATGCGGATGCTGCGCAGATGTTCCGCGAGGCGTTCGACTTCGACCATGCCGACCGCGAGGTGTTCGCCGCTGTCGCGCTCAACACCAAGAACCGTGTACTCGGCGCGTACCACGTCAGCATCGGGAGCCTGAACGCTTCAATCGTCCACCCCCGCGAGTTGTTCCGTACCGCCGTGATGCTCGGCGCGGCGTCAGTGGTGGTCGGACACAACCACCCGAGCGGCGACCCCACCCCGAGCGGTGCCGACATTCAGTTGACCCGCCGTCTGGTCAAAGCCGGTGACGTGCTCGGCATCGAAGTCCTCGACCACATCGTCGTGGGCGATACCTCGCACGTGTCGCTCCGCGACCAAGGGCTGATGTAACCAAACGACCGGCGGCGGGGCATCGGGAGACGCCCCGCCGCCTGAAAGGAGGCCTACGATGGCCGGTCAGACCAAGGACAAGCAGAAGGAACTCGCACGCGCGATCGACGCTGCGAAAGCCTACGCCGAGCGCGTCGGGATGGTCGTGCTTGAGCCGGTACCGGACGGATTCCATGCGAACGACTGCGGCGTCGATGTGTACGTCACCGTCGCCGTGCACGAGAGCGGCAAGGGCGCGCTCCCGGTGCAGCCGACGCAGAAGCAGCGGAGGCGCGCTGCGCGCGCCGGGTGGCGACACGACCACATCGCCCTGCTCATCCTGTCCGCCGACCGGGCGCTGCTTCGGCACAACCGAGCGGTGTGCCCCGACTAGGCCCCTCGCCCCGGCGCACTCACTCCCTGGTGCGCCGGGGCTCCCCCAAAGGGGCGCGCGCCCCCGGCACGCCGGGGGCGCGTCTCCTACCCAGGCGCCGCGCGTACGCGCGGCGGATTTGCAGGTCTGCGATCTCGCCGGCCTGGCCCACAAGGGGTAAGCGCGGCGAAGCCGATTCGCCGCACCCCATGTGGACAGCCCGGACGCTTCGGGCTACCTGTCGGACCCTTCGCTCGAGCTCGCACGCGGACCTTGCCGCGCCGTCCCTGGCCGCGCCCGACGCACAAGGGGTGATCGCGGCGAAGCCGATTCGCCGCACCCCATGTGGACGGCCGCGTCGCTCCGGGCTCCCTGTCGGGCCCTTCGCTTCCAGTGACATACGCGCGGCTCTTAGTATCCGTACAAGCCCCCCACGTCCTCCTCTCGCGGACGTCCGCGTGCCCGCTGCGCGTGCCCGCTCCCGATCGCTCAGTCGTCCGTGCCCCCGCGGGCCGTGACCGGATCGTCTCGATCCGAAACGGCCCGCTCCCCCGCTCGCGCGACCCGGTGGTCGCCGGGCTGCGATCCGCGGATCCCTTGGATCCGCTCTGCGCGTGCCCTCTGTACGAGTGCCCGCTGTCTTTCCCGGCTCAGGTCTACCGGGTCGTCGGATCCTTCCGGATCCTCGCTCACCCGGTAGACTCGCCCACTCGGGCTCGCCCCCGTATGAACGTCGTGGATAGGTCTGTGAGAGAAGGCAGGATAAGAGGCGGCACACAGACCCGTGCGTCGCCCTACGCTACGCATCCCCGGCGGTGCCGGTGAGCAGGGACGATAGTGCTAAGAAGCACGCTTCTGGACGGTGTGCCGCGCCGTGTGTATCATGGCACCAGCGTGTGCCACACCCGATCGCGCTTCTGAGGGGGCCTCGATGGACAAGGACACTCGTCGGCTGAACGTCATGTACGACGTTGACACCTACGACCTGCTGCAGAGGACCGCAGAGACGCGGAACATGAGCATGGCCGCGCTTGTGCGGGAGTACACGCACTACTGTCTGACGAATGATGTCTACGAGAGCCGCCTGGGCGACCTGGAGACGATGATCCGCGCGGCGACGCGCGAGGCGAGCGGGCACTACGCGCTCGGTCAGCGCTCGCTTCTCGCCCGGCAGGCCGTCGCCAACGCCACATCCATGTTCCTCGTTCTCGAGGTTCTGGCCCAGGTCTTCGACTGGAGCACCGAGGAGTCGCAACGCTTCTACGCGACGTGCAGAAACCGCGCGGTTTCTTTCGTCCAGGACCGTGAAAACACACCGTCTGAGCAGGACGGCTAAGGGCGGTTAAGACAAGGGTCTCACCGTGAGACCCCCCTCTTGATGGAGGCGCTTTGCAGGCCCGCAACGTCGTTGTGAAGCTGAGTTTCAAGAGTCCCGGCAGTGACGGCCTGGGGGCGAAGAACGCCGCGCACCTGCGCTACATCGGAACACGTCCCGGCGTCGATACGACGGTCACCGATGAGTCCCTGTACCGCGCGGCCGGCCGCGATCTGGCGGCGGACGAGGACTATGCCCGCTATATCGCCGAGCGGCCGGGTGTCGCGCGCGAGACAGGGGAGGGCATGGCTCTTCATGGGCTGTTCGATGCGACCGGCGCGGCGGACTTCGGCGCGGTGCGTGCGGAGATCCGCAACCTGGAGAACTCCCCGGTCTACCGCATGATCGTCTCTGTGACCGAGACGACGGCGGAGCTCGTCGGCCTGGATGACAAGGCCGCGTGGGAGGCGTTCGTCTGCTCCGAGGCCTCCGAGATCGCGCGCGGCCTGAGCATCCCTCTCGACCGGCTCCGGTGGGTGGCGGCACTGCACCCGGAGGCGGGCCACCCCCACGTGCACCTGCTCGTGTGGGACGGGGCCGACCGCCCACGTCACCGGGACGTTATCGAGAAGAGCGAGCTTGTCGGGATGCGCGAAGCGCTGACCCGCGATCTGTGGCGGCCAGTGAGCGAGGAGCTCGCGGCCGAGAAAGCCGCGACGCGCGACGGGCTCGTCGGTACGGCCCGCGCCGAGTTGGAGCGCATGAGTGCGATTCTCGGATGGAGTGCACCTGTGCTTTCTTCCGATCGCGCGGTCACCGTTCCCGTCCGGACCGCCGGGGAGCTGGGACGGATCCAGGGCGGCCTCGAGCGCGTCGCGTCACTCCTGCCCGGCCGGGGCCGGGTGGCATACGCCTATATGCCACCGGAGACGAAAGCGGCCGTCCAAGCCGTTGTGAGCGACCTACTCGCGCACCCCGAGTACCGTGCGGTGGCCGAGCGACACGTGGAGCTGGCGCGCGAGTATGCGACGCGCCAGACCACGAGCCCCGCCCGTATCGAGGCTGCAGCCGCCCGGGCACGAGGCGACCTCGAGCGCAGGGTCGCCGAGCGCGTGCTGCAAACGGCCGCCGGCCTTGAACAGTCCCAGCTGCGGGAGCGGGTGTGGCGCGCCGCGCCTATCGTCGCGAGCAGGGGAGTGCGCTCCGGTCTCTTGCCATCGGTCTGCGAGCAGGCCGCCCGCGCTTGTGGGGCGGCAGGTATCCCGGAGGGTCCCGTCTACACGGCTCTTGCAGATGTGCACGGTGACGGGGTGGCGATCGAGGACGCGCGAGCGGGTGGGCAGGAGTCCGGTCGGATCCGCGCGAGCGATGTGTCCGCGCTGGAGCGGGCGGGTGGTGGCGAGCGGACGGAGCCGGTCATGGCCGGCCTTGCGGCCGCGGCGCATCTTGCCGCGCGGGCGTACCGGGATATGAGCCGCGCACAGGAACGCACGGCCGGGTCCGGCAACCCTCGCAACCGGGCGCGCCGGCGGGGGAAAGAGCACGACATTTGGCGCGATGCGGAACCGGACACCGGCCGCCCCGAGCGCTAAGTCAGCTACAGAACAGTCGCTTACGCTGGCCGCTTGCACCCGTTTACGTGTCGTGGTATGCTTAGAGCATAAGGGGGCCGCTACGGATGATGGAGGATCCACGTGGGCGCACAGATCATCGCTTTCGCGGGGCAGAAAGGCGGGGTCGGCAAGACGACTTCGGCGCTCAATCTCGGCGCGGCGTTCCAGAGGCGCGGCGAGCGGGTGCTGCTCGTTGATATGGATCCGCAGGGCGATCTCACGACGGGCGCGGGGATAGAGCTCGAGGAGGATGCGTATACCGTCTACGACGTGTTGCGCGGGGACGTCACCCCGCAAGCAGCGATCGTCGCGTGCGCCGAGTTCGATGTGCTGCCGACCACCGACTCACTTGCGATGGCCGAGATCGAGCTGGGGGGTCGGCCGGGGCGGGAGTTGCTGTTGCGCCGCATGTTGGAGCCGGTGCGTAGCTCATATGACTGGATCCTGGTGGACTGTCCGCGAGGATTCGGTCTGCTGGCGCTGAATGGTCTGGCGATCGCCACCATCTACGTGGTGGCCGTGCAGACCCAGCACTTCGCCGTGAAGCATGTGGATTCACTCGTCGAGGTCGCGGCCGAGGTCGCCGAGTTCGTCAACCCGGGACTGCGGTTCGGCGGGTACCTTCCGACCATGTTCAACGCGAGCAAGCGTCAGCACAATGCGCGGCTCGAGGAGATCCGGACGCGCGCTGCGGAAGAGGGTACTCCGTTGCTTCCGACAGTCCGTGAGAATGTCGCACTGGCCGACGCGCAAGCCGCAGGGCAGACGATCTTCCTCTTCCGGCCTCAGTCGCACGGAGCCGAAGACTATGCTGCGGTCGCCGAGGCGCTTGTGGAGCAGGTGAAGGATCGTGGCTGAGAGAAGACCTCGCGCGTTCGACGGGCTGGCAGAGGACCTTGCAAAGCGCGCGGAAGGGGGCGCGGCGCCGATCGAGGGGGAGAAGCCGAAGCGGCGCGCGTGGAGCGGGCATGTACAGGCTTACGCCGCGCCGCGAGACGGCGAGCTGCTTGAGATCCCAGTAAGCTCGATCCGGGCGAACCCCAACAACTTCTTCCACGTCGATGAGATCGAAGAGCTTGCTGCGGACATAGCCGCCGTCGGGCTTCTGCACCCGCTCGTGGTGCGGCACGCGCCGGACGGGGCGACCGACTACGAGCTCATCAGTGGAGAGCGGCGATGGCGGGCGCTCACGCTGCTTTCCGAGCGCGAGGACGGACAAGAGCGCGACGCCAAGTCGATCGTGCGCGTCATGTCCGACGACGATGCTGCGCACGCGCTGATCTCGGCGAACGTGGAGACGCGCGAGCTCACGGTCCGCGAGCGGATCGAGGCGATCTCACGCATGCGGGCGATCGTGGAGCGCCAGCGGGTGAACGGCACCGTTAGTGGAAAGACGGCTGCTCTTGTCGCGGAGGCTGTAGGTATGAGCTCGGCCCAGGTCCATCGCTATCAGGCGCTTGCCGCAGCGGTGCCGGAGCTGGTGGAAGCGGTCGATGCGGATCTCATCACCCTGCGCTCTGCTGTCGCGCTCGCGGCACGGCCGCCCGAGATCCAGACCGCCGCGCTTGACGAGCTGCGGGGCGGGCACAGCGGGCGCAAGCACACGGAGGCGGAGGCCTCTGAGATACTGGCTCGCGTGGCCGAGAAGCCGGCGAAGAAGCGGCCGGCACAAGCAGGGCCGCTCGAGCGCGTGGAGAAGTCTTTGCGGAGCAGCCTCAAGACGATCAAGCGCGTGGTCTCGATCGAGGACACGCAACGCGCGGCGATCGCCGCGCTTGCGCGGGAGATCATCGCGGCAGTGGAAGAGGGGACGAGCGAGTGAAGTGCTACGTTCTCAGCGATCCGCTCCGGCGCGAGCCGGTGCGTGGTGCGCTGGAGGAGCTGGGTCACTCCGTCGTCCAGGCTTGCGAGCCGGGGAGTGCGGCGGATCTGAGCCGACTTCTCGGCGATGCTGAGGCGACGGGCTGCGAGCTCGTGGTGCTCGAGCTCGCCGGCGGGGGAGAAGACGACGCGGGGATCGCGGAGGCGGTGCGCCGGTTCCGGATCACCCGACCCGAGGCGCGGATGATCGTTCTGCTCCCGGAGGGCGGCAAGCCGGACGGACTCACGACCGAGCTCGTCTCGATGGGCGTCTACGACTTGCTCGCGGTCGGGGATGCGCTGCTCCCGACCGTGTTGGGCTCGACTCTCGCTGATCCGGCCACCTACGCGCATGCGGCGCGCTGGCAGGTGCGGACCCCGCTCACCGAGAGCCGGAAGCGAGGCGGCCGTTCGATGGCGCGGCCTGCCGTCGAGCGCACGGTAGAGACGCTCGTGGAGCGTGTCGTGGGGTGCGTGGTGATCGCTGTCGCTGGCGTCGGGTCGCGTGTCGGCACGACGCACCTGGCGCTCTCGCTTGCCCGGACGCTCGCAGACGACGGGCACCCGGTAGCGGCCGTCATGACGAACGAGGCCCACTGGCGCTCGATCGCGGCCGGCTACGAGGGTGTCGTGATCGACGAGGGGCGCTCCCGCTTCGAGCTCGACGGGCTCGCGCTTTATCTGGGAGCGCCGGCGCGGCCGGCCGACTACCGCTACATCGTCCTCGATCTCGGCGTCTACGACGCGGGCGACGCCGTCGAGTTCAAGCGCTCGCCCGTCCGTGTGCTCGTCTCGGGTTCGACCGAGTGGGATCTTGCCGAGACCACCGCGCTCTTGCGCGCGGACACGCAGGTGGCGGGCTATACCTTCGGATTCACTTTCACGTCCCCGGAGCTCGCGGAGTACATCGCGGCGAACATGCCGGGCGTGAGTGTCATCCCGGTTCCCTACAATCCCGACTGGACCTCTGTCGGCGGAGTCTCAGACGCGCTCCGTGCGCTCGTCGCCGGCGTGGTGCCTTCCGGTGCCGGGGCGGGTGGGCGATGATGGCCAGGCGTGCCGCTACGCTGCTCGTGGCGATCGAAGGGGAGCGTGCGGCCGAGGCCGCCACGCTCCGGGCGCTCGAGGCGAAGCAAGCCGCAGAGGCGAAGCAAGCCGCGCGAGCGGCGGCAGCCCGGCGTGTGAAGCGGTCGGTACCTGCGAAGATACTGGGCGAGGTTTGGTGGTTTGCCGCGTCGGTCGCGGCGACGCTTATCGCGATCGTCGTGTTGAACGTCTTGCTCAACCCCGGAAGCGACTTCTCGCACCGGGTCATGGCCCTTTGGGGGGGCCTCATCGGTCGCTAGAGGGAGCTTGAGGAGGGGTTGCATTGCGCTTTGTTCGATGGGGTGTTGCGGTCATGACCGCAACAGCGGTCCTCTGCGCGCCCGCGTACGGGGCCGAGGCGCCGGTCACGCGGGAGGTCGTGGGGGTGGTCACCCCCGACGACGCTCTGTTCCCGGCATCCGTGGAGGAGACCGGCACCGTCTACACACTCGACGGGATCGAGTGGACGGAGCGGGTCGTGACGGACCGCAGCGCGTACCACGAGGTCGAATACGACTTCGGCGCGCAGGTCGGCCGAGTGGATCCACCTGCTGAGCTCGAGGCTACCTACTACGATTCGGTCAGCGGCGTCGAGGTCGCTTCAACGCTCGACTACCTCCGGCTCGTCTCGGCCGGCGCATCCACACGTGGGCGCGAGGACGAGATATTCGTGCATACGAGCTACGACACCGCCGCGTACGAAGTCAGCCCCGGCGTTTCGGCGCGCTTCGACGCGCCGACACCGCTCATCGCAGGTGAGGCCGTCTCGAAGGCACTTCTTGAGGCCCTGCACTACGATCCGGCGGTCTACCGGCTCGTGAGTGCCGCTTGGAACGGCCCTGTGCGCGCTGAGGGCGCGAAGACGGTGCGGGAGGCCTCCTACACCGTGGAGCGGAAGGCCGAGGCGCAGCGGGCCGTGTATGGCGGCGACGTAGCGCTTCCCGACACGCTCGTCTACGACGGGGTGGCGACGTACCGGCCGCCTACGGCCGTCGAGTCCGTGATCCGGACGGCGGCTAAGACCACCGAGGCGGTGGCCGAGGACCCCTTCGCATACCTGCCCTACGCGATCGGCGGCGTGGTCGCCGGTACCTCGATTCTCGGCGCTGTTGTGTTCTGGCGGCGCAGGCGTCGCCGCGCCGCAGACGGCGATGAGGCCGGTATCGAGCCGGGCGACACTGAAACGGAGGCCGACGATGCGTAAGCACCCGGTACTTATCTCTCTTCTACTCGCCACACTCGTGTGCGCCGCAGTCGGCGCGGCGGTCGGCCTGAGCGCCGCGTGCCTCGACCGGTCGGGCTCTTCGGCCGACGAATCCGTCGAGACGAGCTCGACGTGGAGCCCGGTGGTCTACTGGGACGAGTGGCCCGACAGCGTGACGGCTGCTCCTGCCGTCGCTGCCGAAACGAGCGAGACGATCGTCGCTGTCGCGGATCCGGTAGTGCCCGAGCAGGGGACCGCACCGGCGGGAAGCACGGCGAGCTCGCCGAGCACCGGCAAGACCACGACGTCGGGCTCGAGCAGTCCTGCCCCGGCGCCCGCACCTGCACCTGTACCTGCGCCTATCCCGGCACCGACCCCGCCTCCTCCTCCGCCCGCGCCGGCGGCGCCCGAGGTGATCGGCGGCTACGGCAGCTCGATCGCGAGCTACATCAACCCTGCCGCTACCTACGACAGCACGCTCCAGAGCCAGTGCGTCGCCCAGGCGAAGCGTATGGCGCTCGCCGGGGCGACCTCTCACTCGAGCTATTCACCCGAGAGCGTCATGCGGAGCGAGGCCGGCATGGGCGCGTTGAGTAACAACGGCGGTGGACTTGCCGGTGGGCTTCTTGGTCACTGCCCACAGCTGGGCTCCTGTGCGCGGCTCGGCGTCGGAATCGTCCTCTACAACGGCGTGCTCTACGCCGTCGCGCAGGGAGGGAACTAGCCATGACCTCTCGAGTGCATATCTCACGGGCTTTGCGCGTGCTGCTCGCGCTCGTCATCCTCGGCAGCTCGGTTACGGCCTGGCCGGCCGCGGCTTCCGCCGCGACCGTCTCGACGGGTGGCGCTGGCACGTCGTACTACGATGCTTACTACTCGGGCTCGTGGCATGATCTCCAGACGCCGCCCCACACCGCCGACGGGGGAGTGGCATACTGCCTCGAGCAAGACAAGGACTTCCCGGTCGCCAACTCCAGCTACGGCGAGTTTGACGTCGGGAGCTTGTACAGCTTCAACACCTATCTTGGTCTCCAGTCGATTCTCTACCGCGGTTATCCGTTCGTGACCCCTGCCGGACTGACCGAGGCCCAGGCGCGCTACGCCACCGCAAACGCGATCCGGGCATGGATGCGCGAGTCCGCGGGTGTCGGGTACGTGTTCATGGACATGAGCACGTATACGCAGGACGCCGGGACGTGGTCACGGTTGCGTCCGGCGCCTGGTCTCGCGGCCGCAGATCAGATGTTCCGATGGACGATCGATCTCGTGACCGGGGCGCGTAATCGCGTGCTGCCTGCGCGGAGTGTAAGCGCAACCGACGTCACACTCCGTCCGAATGCGGACTACTCGCGTTTGACCGGGCAGACCACCGTCTCATTCAACGACCTCAACGGGTACTACACCGTCGACGTACCTGCCGGTGTCAGCATCAGCGGCTATACAAGCCATGCTGGTGATGTGCTCACGGTCTCCGTCCCCTGTACACCAGCGTGGATCGGGCGCTCGGTCACCCTCACTCTCTATGGGTACGACACGCGGGTTCCCGCTAATCTCTTCTGGTATGCGCCTGGCAATGCGACATACCAGCGAGTAGTCTCACCTGCTGGCACCAACTATCAAGTCTCCACCAACGCCGTTGTGCCGGTCGGCTCCGGGTCCGGAGCCCTTCGCATCACCAAGACCGACGTCGTCGATGGCGCGCCACTCGACGGCGCTGTCTTCGAGCTCCTTTGGAACAGCACCGTCGTCGCTTCGGGCACGACTGACGCCGCAGGCGATCTCACGTTCACCGGGCTTGCCACGGGGACTTGGACGGTCCGGGAGCAGACGGCTCCACAGGGTTACCTGCTCGACGTGACGCCGCACTCCATCGTGGTGCCTGATGGTGGCACCGCGACACTCGACCTCACCAACGAGCGCGCCTTGCGCCCCGTGCGTGTCCTCAAGACAGGGGAGGAGGGCGAGCCGCTGGCCGGCGCCGTCTACGAGATCCGCGATGCGTCGGCCGACGTCGTCGCCATACTGACGACGACCGCGGACGGCGCGGCTGAAAGCGACCCGCTGCCCTTCGGTGACTACGAGCTCGTGGAGATCACGCCGCCGCTCGGCCACGTGCTCGACGCGACGCCGTATCCCTTCACGATCGGTCGCACCACGCCCGTCGTGCTCGAGATCGCCCGCACCGACGCGCGGGTGCGCGGGACGGTGCGCCTTGAGAAGCGCTCCGACGGGCAAGACCATCGGCTGCTCGCCGGCGCGGGCTACGCGCTCTGGCGCGTGTGTGACACGTCACCGCTCGCCGCTTCCTTCGACCCCGCCGAGGATCCGACCGACCCCGTCGCGACGCTCACGACCGACGCAGACGGCATCGCGCGGTCCGATGAGCTCGAGTACGGGTGCTACTACGCGGTCGAGACGACCGCACCCGTGGGCCATGCGCTTGACGCGACGAAGCACTACTTCGAGATCCGCGAGGATGAAGCGGTGGTGGAGCTCACCATGACCGACGACGTGCTCCCGATAGGGCACGGCGGCGTGATGCTGCGCTACCGGAACGTGTGGGATGGTACCGAGATCGCCCCGGCGTGGGGCTACAACGCCGAGATCGGCAGTACCTATATGCCGCGCGTGCGCTTCGAAGGCCTCGATAAGATGCCGATCGACGGCTACTCGTACGTGTCGGCCGACTACGCGCCGTACACGGAGCTCGTCGACGGGAAGCTGCTCGTCACCTACTGGTACCGGCGCACCGTCTCAGGGGACTGGATCCGCGTCCGCACCGGCGACGATGGCCGGGCCAAGCTCACGGCGAAGGACCGCGAGACCTACGGACTGCTCTCGACTGCCGAGCTCTACACCCGGCTGCAGGAGGCAAAGCGCGCCAATCCGGACGTGATCGGCTATATCTCGATCCCCGGCACGGACCTCCATGAGCCCGTCGTCCAGACCACGGACAATGTGACGTACCTCACACACGGCCCGGACGGTAGCGCCGACGCGCGCGGCGCGATCTTCGCCGACTACCGCGCGCCGCGCTACGTGGGCGACAGCTCGAGGATGACGCTGCTTCACGGTCACAACATGCGCGACGGTTCGATGTTCGGTGTGCTGGCCTCCTACGGCGATCCGGACTTCTGGGCCGCGCATCCGTTCGTGCAGTACGTGGACGCGGCCGGCAACGGCGGGACGTGGCTCGTCTACTCGGCGCGCCTTGCCGACGGATCCGATGAGGCCTTCACCTTCCCGGTGAAGCGCCCCTACTACGACCGTGTCGCTCGGTTCTCGAAAGGCTCGATCTTCGATCCGGGCTTCGCACCGTCGGCCGACGGCCGGACGCTCACGCTCTCGACGTGCGCGTACCACGCCCAGGACGGCAAGCTGCTTATCCATGCCGAGCTTGTGGACTGATCCGAATGCCGGCGATCAGAGCGAAGGGCTCGAAACAGCCCGGAGCGTCGCGGCTGTCCACATGGGGTGCGGCGAATCGGCTTCGCCGCGATCACCCCTTGTGGGCAGGCGTGCTGCTCGCCGCGTTGGTGCTTCTTGGCGGATGCACCACCCCTCCTGGTGCATCCGCCCCCGAGGCCCACGGTGTCACCGAGACACCCGTGCGGGGGCCGGTGACGGCGGCCACGGTCGCGTACGTGGTCGATGGTGACACCGTCGCGGTCACACTGTCGGACGGCACCGAGGAGCGCGTGCGCCTCATCGGCATCGACACGCCTGAGTGCAGCGAGCCGACCGAGCCGTACGCGCTTGAAGCGGAGGCCTACACGCGCTCGGCGCTCGACGGGCGGACCGTGTACCTCGAGCTCGACGCGGAGCAGCGCGACAAGTACGGCCGCCTGCTCGCCTATGTGTGGACGCAGGATCCAACGGCACCGGACCTGTCGGTGCCGGATGCTATGTTCAACGCGCGTCTACTCGCCGATGGCTATGCCGCGCTTCTCACGATCCCACCGAACGTGCGTTACGCCGACACGTTCGTGGAGATCGAGCGGCAAGCGCGCGAAGGGCAGACCGGCTTGTGGGGACTGGAAGGAGATCTGTGATGGGCTACACCGATGATCCGGCGCTCGCTGCCGGCATCCTCGATTCATGGCTTCGCGCCGAAGGTCACGGCGCGGAGCCGGATCGCTACCTGATCCACGTCGATGCGCCGCGCTGCATTGTGCGTGTGTCTGCGCCGCTCGACGATCGTGCGGCGTCTCTTGCTCCGATTGTCGTGGTGGGGAAGGACGAGTACGAGTTCTCGGTGGCGATGTGGTTCGACGAGCCGCGCAGTGCGGAGGAGCACCAGGGCCTACTGGACGTGGCCGCCCGTGTATGGGCGGCCTGGGGGGAGTGAACGTCATGGATGACAACCCAGCCGCACCGAAGGCGTCGCGCTCTGTGCTCTACATCATTCTCGCCGCAGCCGGCGGCATCGCACTGGGGCTTGCTATCGGCCTTCTTGCCGGGGGCTCCGGCACAGTGACGGCCGACCCGTCGGCCGTCGTGGTCGAAACCGGTGGGGAAGAGTCTGTGATCACGCCGGAGGCGGCCGAGGCGGCCGGCTACATCGCCATGCCGTCGTGGCGACCGCTCGCTAAGGAGGAGGCGGACAAGCTCACGCAGGGCATGACTCCGGAAGAGGTGCAGGCGCTTTTCCCGGATCTGCCGATCGTCTACAGCACGTACATCCACCAGCCCGAGACGATCGCACCCGCCGCCTCGTCGGTCATGGGCGTCATCGGCTATGCCCCGGAGGGCCAGATCGCAGTGAGCTTCCTCAACGGGGAGCTCGACTCCTGGAGGTGGATGGATGCACCGAACCGCTGGACGTTCGTGCAGTACCCCGCGAACAGGAGCATCCAGGCGATCAAAGAGGGCGAGGGTGCGGAGCAAGACTGGTGAGTGGGCCGTTTCGCTCTTGCTCTGCTCGGCGGCCCTAAGCGTCGTCGTCAACAGGGCGCTTGAGGGCGCGTATCACTGAGGACTCGCCGACGCCCAGCACTTCGGCAATCCGGCGATACGATGCACCCTCGCCCCTCAGGCGTTGTGCGAGCTCGACGCGCTCGTCAGTCATGACACTCGGCCGGCCGCCCACGCGGCCGTTCGCGCGCGCACGGGCTAAGCCGTCGCGGGTGTTTTGTCGGATCGTGTCGACACGCAGCTGCGCGAAGACGGCGATAATCCCGTAGAGTGCGCGGCCCATCGGCGAGGTGGTGTCGATCGCAGGCTCGGTGAGCGACCGCAGGTCGATAGACCGGCGCTCGAGCTCGTCGAAGATCTGGAGCATCTGCTGCTGGGACCCCGCTAGGCGGTCGAGCCGGTAGACGAGGAGCGTGTCACCGTCCCGCAGGTAGTCCAGGCATGCTGTCCACTGCGGGCGGTCGGTGCGGCGGCTGGATTCGCCGTGATCGCTGAAGACCCGGACCGCGCCGGCGCTCCGCAGCGCGTCCTCTTGCATCCCCGGATCCTGGTCTCGCGTGGAGACGCGCGCATAGCCGATCAGGTCACCCACGGTCTCACCGCTCCCTCATGCGGGCGAACCAGGAACGGAGCGCCTTCGCGTCAAGCGCGAGTGCCGGCGCATCCCGCTCGATGGTCGCCGCCCGGAAGACCGGTACGAGCGGGCGCGGGTCCGGCTCGCCGTACGGGTCGGCCGGGGCGGATAGGCGGGAGGCGGTGTTCCACGTGTCGTGATCGACGGGTCCGAAGCGGTAGCGGAACGCCGAGTGTTCGGCGACGTGGGCCATGAAGATCCGCGACGTGCGCCCGTTGCCTTCCCGGAAGGGATGCGCGTGATTGAGGTACCCGAAGACGCGGGCGCTTGCTTCGGCGAAAGCATCGCCGCCGAGCTCGGCCCACGGCGTCTCTTCGACGACCCGGCGGGCGTAGCCGACGTACAGACCGATGTGCTCGGGTTCTGCGAAGGCGCTGTTTCCCTTCGCCATGCCCACCGTGCGGTACTCGCCCGCCCAGTCGTAGACGTTTCCGAACAGGTGCGCGTGGATCGCGCGCAGATGTTCGCCGTCATAGGTGCGCGGGATCTCGACCCTGCCGCGCGCTATGCCCTTCGCGCGCAGGTCCGTCTCCCTGTGTTCGCGAGTATGCAGAGCGAGTTGATCCCGAATCCCCCACTTGTTCCGTAGCACGTCGCCGCCCGGCTCCCAGACGTAGGAGTTCCAGCGCTCCCACTCGCTGCTCATAGTGCGCCTCGCGCGGCACGCTGCGCGCGAAGCTCACTGCGCCGGTCGTACTCCGCATCGTCGATCTCGCCCCGGTCGTGGGCGATGAGGTCGGCCACGTCCTCGCGGTTCGGCTGCCATCCTTCGAAGTAGGCGCTCACGAAGATCTCGGAGATCATCTCGGTCGTCTCGCCGTCGAGCCCGACGAAGAGATCCGGGTAGAGCTTCAGAAGATCGAGCGGTTTCCCCACGGTGTTCCTCCTTGGAGCTCGTCACCAGTTCCTATGCTACGCGGGTCCGCCGAAAACGTCCACGGCCGGTTTCGGCGCGTTTCGGTTTCGGCGCAGGGTTTCGGCGCGTTCGGCCGTGCAGGAGCGCAGGGCCGCTGACTGGACTTCCGAGACGCACCGATCTCATTCGTTTTCGGTGCAAGACACCCCTCCGGAGGCCTCCGGAGGGGTGTGCCGTTCATCCGCGAATACCGACCGCTTGTGTTGCGTTCTAAGGCCTTGGAATGAGCCGGGTAGGGGTCTAGGTAGGGCCTGCGGCGTCCTCCCGGATCGCCGCTATCGCCCGGAGCCGGTTACGGCCGGGCGCGTCATCGTAGGCCTGCAGAACGTCCACGAGTTCGGCATCTGGCGCCCCACCCGGCCGGAGCGCGGACAAGACGCGCTCACGTCCTGCAGGGGATAGTTCAACGAAGGTCTCGGCGATCTCCGCTCGCTGCGCGAGCGTCTTTACTTCGGCCTCGTTGCTGAACATCAGCACCGCCTCGCTGCACCCCAGCGTCTCAGCGATTCGGTTGATTGTCGTCATCAGCGGGGTGATGCGCTGGAGCTCTATGTCGCGGATCGTGGCGGTCGATACGCCGACTCGGGCCGCCAGCTCGCGGTTGCCCCATCCCCGTGCGTCTCGGCCGGCCCGCACGTTGCGCGCCAGACGCTCGGGACTGTACTGCTGCTTGCGAGTGGTCATCTGATCCTCTTTCATTGCGGGAGCCCAAGGTGCGGATCCGTGCGCGGGTTCCATACCGGGGCGGTTCTAGGCTGCCAGTCCCACCTGCGCGCTGCGACAAAGTCTTTGCGGTTCGCGAGCAGCGAGATCTTCACCACGTCGTGTGTCTTCGGCGCGTGCACATAGTAGCCTCCACCGATGTACATGCCCACATGGTAGACCGTGGGGTCGCCGAAGAAGACGAGATCACCCGGCTGCAGTTGGGCGGCCGTCACCGGCGTGCCCCACTTCGCCTGATCCTTTGAGACCCGTGGCGGATGCAAACCGTGTTGCGTGTAGACACGGATCATCAGCCCTGAGCAGTCGAAACAGTTGGGCAGGGCTCCGGGGTGGTTGGCGGTGCCGTGGGCGCCGTCCATCGGGCACTTCCCGGTCGCTCCCCAGTGATACGGGGTGCCGAGGTAGGATAAGGCGGTCTCGACAGGGGAGCCGGGCTCGATCACCACGCCGCTGGCTTTGAGCTGCGCGGCGATCTCCGGCGTCATACCGACGCCGCCCGCCGACGCGGCGGCGGCGGCGAACGGATCGTATCGGCCCTCCTCGTTGACCGAGGCGAGCGAGCTCAGATAGATCTCTGCGGCCTCGTTCTCGCGACCGGTGAACAGGGCCGTGGCCGGGAGCGGGAAATCGAGCGCGACGGTCCCGACATCGGCGTACTCGGCCGAGACCACCACCGTCTCGGTCGGAGTCGTCGAGACAGTGGTGGCGCTGTAGGTCACATGCGCGAGGACCGCGCGTTCGACGGCTTTCAGGTCTGCGTGGTCGAAGTCCTGGTCGCACTGCACCGCGGCGATCGCCACCAGGTACCGCCAGTCCGGCGCGCTCACCTGCACGTCGGTGAGCTCCCCGCCGGTCGCCTTGGCATCGGCTTTCGCCTGCGCGTTCCCGGCAACAGTGTTTCCGATCTTCGCGGCGAGCTCGAGGTAGTCCGCGATCACGGCCGGCATGTCCGGCCGGCCACTGCCGCCGAAGACGACGGTGGGCACCGCGGCTGCGAGCGCGCCTAAGAAGAGTGCGCCCACCACCAGGATGCCCGCCGTAACGCCGACGATCTGGAGCGTGCAGCCGGCCGCCTTCTCCGGGTCCTGCGCGGCCCGCAGCCCGAGGGAGGCTGCGACCCGCTTGAGGATCCCGAGGACGGCCGCGCCGGCGGGAGCAGCCATTGCTACCGGCCTCCCCCGCCGCCGAAGATGCCGAGCTCGGCATCGGTGACGGTCACGCGCACTTCGGTCGACCGCGACCCGACTTTGAGCCACGCGCGGGCGCGCTGTTTCGCGGCGAGCAGGTCCGCCTCCCCTTCGGAGAGCCCGTAGAGCTCGCGGATCTCCTCGAGGTTCTTGCCGTCTGCACCGAAGATGATCTTGAAGCAGGAGTCGTTCATGAGCGCCTGGCCGCTGCGCTTGACCTCCGGATCCAGGAAGTCTCCGGCGTTGTGCGAGATGACGATCAGCCCGCCGCCGTACTTGCGGATCCGCTTGGAGAAGTTGCGCATCGTCTCGAGCGCCTGCGGGACCGCCGGGTCGACGAGCAGGTAGGCCTCGTCGACCGCGAGCAGGATGGTCTGGCCGCTCGCCTCGTGCTCCGCACGGTTCTCCTGCACGCGGCGCCAGGCGGTTGTGAGCAAGTTGAAGTACTGGGCACGACGGGTGGCCTCGTCCGCCTCTTGGAGCTCGTGCGTGTCGAGCACCACGAAGTCCGCCTCGAGACGCACGTTCGTGTGCCCGTTCCACAGGACCGCCCCGGCTCCCTCGCCGGCCGAGCGCAGTAGCGCGCGGAGCTCGGTGAGCGTCGAGCGCCGGCCGGGCTCGGCTTCGGCCTCGGCAGCGGCGCCGACGAGCTCGTACAGGTCGTACATCGTCGGGTAGTCACCCGGCGCCAGTGTGGCGGGGTCGGTGTCCCAGGTGATGCCCCGGACCCGGTAGACAGCCTCGAGGGCTGCTTCGAGCTCCGCCATCGCAAGGCCGGAGAGGTCCTGCACGGCGAGCTTGATGAAGGTGCGGAACATCTGGATCTGCCGGGCGAGCGCCGAGGACTTGCCCGCGTCCTCATCGTCGCCGGCCAGTGCGTCTGCGATCTCGAGCGGATTGATGATCGTCTGACCCCCACCGGCGTTCACCCACTGACCGCCGAGTGCGGTGCACATATCGCGGTACTCGCGCTCCGGGTCGATCACGATCACCTTCGTGCCCGTGGCCCACTCGTTCAGCAGGATCTTCTTCACCGCCGTGGACTTGCCCATACCCGGCGCGCCGAGCACGGTCCAGTTCGAGTTCGTGCGGTCGCCGCCGCGCTTCCACAGATCCAGGATCACCACGCCGCCCATGCCGTCACGGCCGAGCGCCAGCCCCTCGTCGTCGTTGATCCCGGAGTTCACGAACGGGAGTCCGCCGGCGAGCGTGGAGGCCGGGATGACCTTGCCCGCGAAGTCACTGACGGCCGGATCGGTGTAGCCGTAAGGTCCGGTGTGCAGCACGCCGCCCTCCTGGAGAAACGCGAGCTTTCGCGCGGTGAGCTGCTGGCCGGCGAGGGAGCCGATCACCTGGTTCGTACGGTACTCGAGCTCGCGGTCGTTCGCGGCGTAAACGAGGATTGTGAGCGTAGAGCGGAAGACCGTCTCACGCTCGGCATCGAGGCGGTGCATGAGAGCTTGCGCCTCGTCGAGCGAGCGGCGGGCCCGCATCGCCGAGAGAGCGTCCTTGCGGTCTGTCTCGGCCTCAGTCGCCCACTGCACGATCGACTTGTTGAGGTTGTCGATCAGCTCGGCGGGGTTGTATGGTGCCGCGTGCACGTTCACGACAACGCCGTCGAGCATCGCCAGGCGCGAGAGCCAGCCGGAGGCGACCTTCGGCGGGTAGCTCGTCACGGCGAGGACCGTCGCGACGTACTCTCCCCACTGGAGATTCATACGAGAGAACTCGACGCCCGAGGGGGCGATCGACTCGATCACCCGGCTCTTGCGCGTGACGGGCGCGTCCGCCGCCTTCTTCGCCATATCTAGGCCTCCTCAAGCGTCGGTACGATCGCAAGCTCGAGCGTGGAGGGCAGCATCGCCGCCTGCCGGGGCATCGCGTAGAGCATGAGTGCGCGGTGGATCTCGTCATAGGCGCACAGCCGCGCGTCCACACCGCCGCCGGCCAGCCGCTCTGCGAAGTGCGCGGCCCGCTCGCGCAGCCGGGCGAGCGCGTGGCCGTCTGCCGCCGGCGGCTCCGAGATCACGAGGTAGTACTGACGTTCGACGCAAGCGCCTTCGCGAACGAGGCGTGTCGCCTCGTTCATCGCGCTCTTGAGCACGAGTCGCTTCTTGGGGTCGGTCTCGCCGGTCAGTCTGGTCTCCAGACGCATCATGTACCGCTCGAGGTCTGCCGTCCGCGGCATGATCACGAGCGAGAATCCCCCTTGCTCGGCGTTGTAGGCCTCCTGATACGCCGTGACCAGGCGCTTGCGGTCGGCCGGGCCGAGCAGGGCGAGGTCGGACGGGCTCACCCGCAGCAGCGCCGTGAGCGTGCCGTCGGTGAGCTCGAGGTGGTCGTCCCGTATGTCTTCGACCGGGAGCCAGTCAGCCACCGACGGGATCGCCGGGGCCGGGGCCGGCCGGGTCTTCGTCTTCGCCATGCTCAGATCTCCTTGCTCGTGTAGACGTACCGCTTCGGACGCTTGCTGAACGCCCGGAAGCGCCGGGTGAACTCGAGGACGGATGTGCCGTTCTGCTTCGTGACCGTGGCCCACGTCGCGAAGAGTACGATCGCGGCGGAGCCGAACGCGAGCGGGATCGCGATCGGCAGCAGGCTCACGAGGAGCACGACCGCCACGCCAGCGGCGATGTAGATGTACGGACGCTCGCGTGCGCCGATGCCGGGCAGGAGTTGCCTGCCCATCGCCTCGCGGCCGGGGATGATGTACTGCTGATCGTCCAAGAGGTTCCTCCTACCAGCTCGTCGTGTAGCCGTAGTAGCGGGCGATCGCCATGATCAGCCCCGTCAGTGACGCCAGGACCGCGGCGGCGGCAAGTGTGCGGCCGAGCCGTTTCTTGAGCCGGGGGGTGTCGCCGCCGTCGGTGTCACCCAAGATCTCGATGCCTGTCCATACCGCCCGGGCCACGAGCACGGCCGACGCCAGTCCCAGGATCACGGCGGCCATTCGGTTGAGAAGCGTTACTGCCTGCATGCGCTATCTCCCCGCCGCGACCTGGACCGCTGTCGCGCCGGCGTGCGCGAGCACTTGCCCGGTGCCGGTCGGCTGGCCCTGGTGCATGATGTTGGCGAAGAAGCGCGGCGCCTTGATCGTCACCGCGAGAAGCGCGAGCTGGATGATGAATGTGCCGATCCCGCGAGAGGCCGCCGGCCACGTGTCGGGGATCGTCGCGAGAAACGCTTGGTTCAGGAACGCCCAGAGCGAGACGCGCAGCATGAAGACCTGGAGGACCTGTGTAAACGTCAGGAGGAGCAGGTTGCGCACCCACGCGCTCCACATCGAGCGATCCGCGCTCGCGTAGTTCACGGCGAAGACCGGACCTGCGACGCACATCAGCGCGAGCTCGATCGACCGTTTCGCGATCTGGAACACCACGACCGCCATCATCACGACAAGGACGAGAACGAATACCTGGCTCCACAGCGCCTGCATGAGTGGGGCGCCAGTGCCTGTGAACGATGCCAGCAGGTTCTGTGTCACCCACTGGCGGTAGGCGTCTACCTTGTCGGGGGTGATCTGTACCGTCAGGTCGATGCGCATCAGGTCCGCGGTCATCGCCGAGCCGACGGCAATCGCCTGCCGCACGAGTACTGGGATCGCCCAGATCGCAGCGGTGGCCGTGACGCCCCGAATGACGAAGTTCGACAAGGGGACCTCATCTTCGACTCCCGCGCCGTACATCATGACGCCCTTGTAGAGCATCATCAGCACGAGTGCTGCGGTGGCGAATATCTGGACGTATATCGTCGACCTCGTGATCGGCTCCCAGTCCAGGATGTTCGTCGTGAAATCCGCCACAGCGACGAGCAACGGCGTGAAGACCTGCACGAACCCGCCGATGAGATCGGCGAGTAGCTGCAGCGCCCATTCAGTAATGACATTCACAACGGCGACCCCCGTCGGTTCCGGTGACGCTCTACCTACTGGAAGTAGCTCGAGATCGCGGTGAGCAGACCGGAGACGGACAGCGCGACGGCGAAGATGACGGCCGCTCCCTTGAGCTTGCGGTTGAGTGCCGCCTTCTCGTGTTCGTCGCCCGCGAGCATGCTGCGCACGAACAGCCACAACATCACGATCGTCGCGATGAGCGCGAGCATCCCGGTGATGATCGTCGTCGCGTCCTGGATCAGCGCCTTCGTCCCAGTGACGAGCTTGGTACCCTCGAGGCTTTGTGCGTATGCGGCGGCCGGCCAGCCGGTCGCTACGGCCGTGACGAGAGCGGTCTTCGAGATCCTGCGCATCTTCTTCGCCTTTCCTCTCCACCGGCGCACGGCTTCTCCGCGCGCTCGACTGACCTATCCGTTCGTGGGCCAGGAGCGGGCCCGGTCCTCCTGTCGGTCTTGCTTCTTGCGTGGGGCCCATACGGGCGGGAGCTCGAGTGGGTAGCGCGGTATCGCGGCTTCCCGTTCTTGGAGGATCGTTGCCGTGGTGCGCGCGTCCGACAGACCGAGGTCTGCGTTCGCCCGGAGCAAAGAGAGATCCGGGGCCGGGAAGACTGCCGGGAGTTGCCGGGTGCGAATGACGATCGCGCCGTCCGCCGGATCCCACCGGCGGATCTCGTCCGCCATGAGCAGGGGCCGGCCGGCAAGCGATTCATTGCGCGACGAAGACGCTCCCCTGTTCGGATCCAGCGGCGAGAGCAGATCGACACGCTGAGAGACGCCGCCGCTCGTCGTCTGGATCGTGTAGCGGCCGAGCATCTTCTCGAGCATTTCCGCTGTCGGCGGATGCGACGTCGAGAGGTAGATCCACGTGTGGCAGTTGCCGAGGATCGTGCCGGAGCCCTTTTGATACAGAGCCTCGATCTGGTCGATGCCCTGAATGGCGAGAATGAAGCGGATGCCGCGGCCGCGGGCGACCGTGAGCATCTGCGCGAAGCCGGGGATCGCGGGGATGTTGCCGAACTCATCGAGGATGAAACTCACCCGGCGCTCGAGGCGGCCTCCGCGCTCGTTGGCGACCTCTATCAGCGTCTGGTAGAGCTGCCTCACGTAAATCGCGGCGAGCACGTTGTAGACCTCGCGCTCATCCGGGATCACGAGGAAGACAGCCGTCGGCCGGTCGGCCACGGCCCGCATATCGTGACGGGGCCGGGAGCCGGTGTTGCTCGTGACGGCGGCGATGTTGGGATCCGCGAAGATTTGCAGTGAGGCGAGCGCGGAGGTGAAGATCGAGGCCTGCGTGCGCTCGCTCGCGATGCCGGCGGTGAGCCAAGCGGCGGCGGCCGGATGCGTGGTGGGCAGCGTGTCCATCAGATCCGTCAGCGGGATCCTGTCGCGCAACGGCGAGTCGGGATCTGCCACCGGACGCCCCAGGCGTCCGAGCATCGTATAGACACCGTAGAGGTGCTTGTTCTCTGGAGTTGGAGCCTCGAGTGCCACGTAGAGCGACACTGCGGTGATCGCGCCTGCCGCCGTGGTGGTCCAGAAGGAATCGCTGGTCTTGGGTTGCGAGGCGGCGACGAGCGCCGAGGCGATCTCTTGAGCGGTAAGCGAGGCGGTCGCCGTGTCGCCCGCGAGCGCGGCATCCACGACTTTATGGAGCGGGTTCCATGCGTGCGACTTCGCGGGATCCCGGAAGTTCATTGCCACGACGTCGTACCCGCGCGCCTCGAGGTACGGCTTGCACGACAGGTAGAGCTCGCCCTTGGGGTCGGCGAGCACCATCGAGTCGCCGGAGCGAGCGCACGCATAGATCGTCTGGAAGATCGTGCGGCGGGTCTTACCTGATCCGGTGGTGCCGAGTATGAGCGTGTGCGTATCGTCGGTCGCCAGGCAGTACCGCTCCCGGCCCGCGTCGCGCTCGACACCGAGCACCACCCCGCCGGCCGGGGGATCGCCGGTCGCTGGATCCCACACAGTCACGGAGTCCCGGCGCTCGCGATCGGTCTGGAAGCGCGCGGATCCGTATTCGCTCGCTCCTGCCGACGGCGGGCCGTACTTGCCCGCGCCTGCCTTCTGCCGGCCCATGAGCATCGGTGATCCCGCGAACCAGGCGACGATGCCGCCGACGACAAGGGCCACAAGGGTGACGAGCCGCAGGCGCTCATCAATGAAGGCGATCTTCCAGGCCTCGAGGAACGGGGCCCGCCACCACGCCACGAAGGGCGCCGCAAGACCATCAGGCGGGGTGTTCTTGAGGTAGTACATCACTGACACCGTCCGCGGCACCGCTGCAGCGGCGAGGATGAACCCTGCTGCGCGGATCGCCGTTCGTCTGATCGTGCCTGGACGGTTCATCGCTCCCCCTCATGCCCCCCTCGGGCGCTTACTGTTTGTAGTATGGTATCATACTCGATGGTCTTCAACCACAGGAGGGATGGGGATGGCACGCTTTCAGCCGATCGAGATCGAGCATACGGAAGGCAACGACTCTCGGTTCCCTGGTGAGCTCGTCTTCGGCGTGGAGCGCTCCACGCTTCTGAGCGCGGCCCCCGACTCCCCCCTTGCGGATCACATCGCTTCTATAGATTCGGCCAACGCGGCCTATTTCTTGACCGTGACCCCGACGCGGGATCCCGGCCGATACCGGGCTGCACGCGCCGTCGTCAGCGGTCTCATGGTCGGTGACGAGGCCGCGTACGTCTACAGCTTCGCCGCGGAGACCGGCGTGCACACCACGCGCGGCGGGCTCGAGAGTGGCTTCGGCCTCGAGGCTCGTCGAGACCTGCCACTACTCACCGGCGGTGAGGTTGACGCTCTGCTCGGACGTGAGCCGGTACGCATCCTCGCCCCAGAGCCGGAGCCCGAAGGACTTGACGTCTGGCCGGTCTCTCGTGAGTTCCTGGAGAACCACACCGAGCTCTTTGGGCCCCTCCTGCGGGCCAGTGACGCCGCTCAGTTCGCTTTCACGGCGCCTACCGAGGCCTACACAGCCGCTGCAGCCGCAGAGGTAAGCCGCGGCGTCTGGGCGGTCGCAGGGCCTACCGATGTGCCGGTCATGGTGCCGGCCAAGAGTCCCTTCGGCGCGATCGAGGCCTACCGGGCTGAGATTGACGCCCGCCGTCTCCCCTCTCGCGACGCCTTCCAGTCGCTCGCGGACGAGGGTTACACCTTCGAGGGTGCCGGGCGCATGGCGCTCGGCGTGGTCGATCGTGAGGCGGCCCTTCCCCATCAGCGCGAGGTCGTCTACATCGCCGGGCCCTACAAGGCCCCTGATGCGGCGGGCATCCGAGAGAACATCGAAACCGCCGAGCTCGGTGGCTGCGCGCTTATGCGAGAAGGCTACGACGTGATCGTCCCGCATACGCAGTCCCGGATCGACGGGCACGGCGAGTTCGACGATCCGCGCTGGGTTGGCGCGACCATGAACCTCATGGAGCGCTGCGATACGGTCGCTGTCCTGCCCGGTTGGGAGCACTCCGCCGGCACCTGCGCTGAGATCGACCGAGCGATCGAGCTCGGTAAGCCTGTACGCGCGATCGGCGAGATGATCACAGGTCCTACTCCGGCGAGACTCTATATGTCCAGGGCGTCGCAGAACGCGATCCAGGAGCGCGCGGCCGAGACTCTTTCGGCCGACAACGACGCCCGGAGGACCTACCGCGTCTTCGAGTCTCGCGACGGCGAGCTTGTCGAGTTCATCCCTGAGCGCGAGCACGCGCACGTTGCGCCTCGGCCGGGTGTCTATGACCGGGCCGTCGCCTCGATCGGGCAGGTCCAGGCCGACCGGGTCGCTGAGGCCGTCCGCGCTGCCTACAACCAGGGCTTCGACAGATGAGTCCACTTGTCACAAGCCCGGTGACAGCCCCTGTATGTTGTTCCTTGCCCCGTTGCGGGGCGCGCTATATGGTGTTCCAAAGCGAGAGAGGGGGTTTTCCGCACACCTAGATGCAGGCGGCTGGAAGTGAGTCGCTGAACATACGAAAGAACCGCCTTGCAGGGCGGTTCACTTCAGGAAAGATATGTGGTTCGTCTGGGACGACGTGCCCTTATCTTAGGGGAGTGTTGCCGAAAATGCAACCGTCTCCCTATCGCCGCCGGCCCGCTGGGGCCCCGGGATCCTACAGGTTCAGGCGCGGTTCACAGCCGCTGGCGGGTCATCCGTCTGTATCCACGGGGTTAGAGCCTGCGGGCGAAGCGTGGCCGGATCCAGCCTCCCCTGCGAGACGGTCACAAGCGGCCCCGGACGACCGATCAGGTCCAGCATGAGCCGGGATGAGACCCCGACGTGGCAGTGGGGATAAGCGCGAGACACCAGCAGGTTCCAACACGCCGCACCTGCGCCGCTCACGGCAGTGAGAGAGGCGAGCGCTTGGTGAGTCTTTGCACACTCACCCTGTCAAAAACCGACGGACTAACCTAAACGGCAGACAGTTCCTCTGCTCTCTGCGGGGGAACTGTGCCCTCCCTCGGGATCTTCCTTCCGGCAGGGTTCACAAGACACCAGGTTCTTGACCTTCATCCTCTGAGATAAGAAGAAGCGAGCCGTCCACATCGCGGGTGAGGGGCCGGGAGCAGCTGGTAGAGCGATTGAAAGCTCTTACTCGAATGAAGTACTTGACCTGCACGGCCCCGAACGTTCTTCGCGTTGTGGTCGGGTCGTGCTCTTGACCTTGCTCTTCTACGAGTCGAATAACGACTTCTGATCGTGTCTCTTGAGGTCGATCTTCTGAGCTCGTTGGAAGGGTTCGTGGACGAAGGCCGGCAGATCGGGCTTCTTGTCGAGCTCGAGGAGGTCTGCGATCGAGAGGATCTGGAGCCTCGGATAGTCCCGGTTCCACACTTCCGAGTGCCAGAACCCGGCTTCTGCAGCTTCTTGTCGCATCGGGCGCGATGGTTCCTCGAGGGTGATGAAGAGACCGAGTGGGGCTTTCTCCCTCTCGAGGGTACCTTTGAGATCCCGGATCATCGAGGCGTTCACTCCCCCACTCTTCACGCTCACGATCACACGCTCGCGCTTGCCGCCAGCATCGGTGAACCCGATTACGCCGTCTATACCGGCATCGGCGCCCTTCTTCTTCTGACCGCCGACAGGCTGGGCTCCCACAAGTGAGAGTGCCCACCACTGGAACTGATACCGGCCGTCTCGTGGATCCTCGGCGAGTGCCTTCGCGCCGATCACTTCGGTGGGCTGTCCGACGACTTCCACGTTCTCAAGACCAAGAGTGTCGAGGAGCCGGGCTTTCATGACCGCGATCGAAAGATACGTGACGTCGATACCGATCCACCGGCGGCCGAGCTTCTGTGCGGCGACAAGAGCAGTCCCGCAGCCGCAGAACGGGTCGAGTACCACGTCGCCGGGGTTTGATGAGGCCTCCAAGATCCGTTCTAGGAGGACGAGGGGCTTCTGTGTGGGATAGCCGAGCTTTTCGGCGCTTGCCGCTTGAAGGGGTGTGATGTCAGTCCATACATCAGTAGCCTTGCGCCCCTCTTGCTCCAAAAGGTAGTGCTTCCGGCCGATCCGGCCTCCTGGTTTAGTGGGGAACGCCAAGCGGCCTTCCTGATCGAGTTGTTCCATGAGATCGCGGCTGACCCGCCAGCCTTTAGCGGGCGGCTGGAAACCCTTGTACTCATACGTGAGGTTCGGGCGCGGATTAGGGCTGTCCAAAGGGGCGATGCGGTACGGTCCTCGGCCGTCGTGGTCGTCGAGGCGGTATCGAGACAAGTAATCGGCATCTTGAGAGAGGTACTGCGGCCGAAAGGAGTAGGTGGAACCCTTCGCGTAGAAGAGAAGGACGTCGTGTACCGCCCCCCACTTTCGGACGGCGTCGCCCTTGGTGGCGGTTCGTTGCCAGGTGATCTCACTCAGGAACCGCTCAGGACCGAAGATTGCGTCGAGCGCGACCTTGAGGTAGTGGCTCGCTGTCGGGTCGCAGTGGAGGTATAGCGAGCCGGTGGGCCTGAGGACCCGGTGGAGCTCCACGAGCCGCACGGTCATCTCTGTGAGGTAGGCCATCATCTGGTTCGTGCCGATCCCGTGACGGAGCGCGTCGACGATCGTCGAGACGGAATCAGGCACACGGCCGCCGTTGGAGGCCGTGTTGGTCAGGTACTCGTACTGCCTCTCGGCGTCCGGGCCCCAGTGCCAGGTGTCCTCGAAGGCGACGAGCTGCGCATCGCTCTTGTTGCCGGACTCATCCTTGAAGATCACGTTGTAGTCGCGGTTGGAGTTGAAGGGAGGATCCAGATAGACGAGATCGACCGACCCGTCCGGAATGTAGTCTCGCAAGATGTTGAGGTTGTCGCCGTAGTACAGGCGGTTGGTGAGCTCGTCAGTCACGTGAGGCCTCCCGGTCGCTTCGACACGCTCAGTCTACTCGAGCCTGCTGCAGCGGGGGTTGCGGTTCGTGGTATGTTTTGCTATAGTTGAGGACGAGAAAGCTTCGATGAGAGGGACACGGTTATGGCAGGCGAGGTACGTGAACGGATGCTTGGGGGCGGGTGGCGTCTGGTCACCGGCCGCTATGGATCCTCGCCGGTCTTCCTGAGTCCGGAGGGAGACGCGTACACGACCGAGGACGCGATCCCCGCCCAGGACGTGGCGGCGCTCCTCGGGGTGTCTTCGGCGCGGGTGCGACAACTGCGCGCCGAGGGGCGGGTGGAGGCTTTCGCGAGCAAGAACACCTACGAGATCCTCGTCGCTTCGATCATCGACTACATGAACGGCGGGACGGCGACGATCCTTGCACGAGAAGAGTCGAGTCCGTATCAGCTCACTTCACACGGCGGGTACCGCATCGTCGTCGAAGAGGACGGCGCAGTGCACGTGGAGACGCCGTTCGGCGCGGTCACCGGGCCGCTCGGTGAACAGTTCGATAGCGTCGAAGACGCCGAGGCGGCTATCAGGCAGGCCATCAGCGACGGGTTTCCTGATCTACCGATCGTGGGCGGCGGACGGTGACCGAGATCGAGATCCCGTGGCCGCTCCACCAGGGCTCGGCTCCGGACCCGGCGACCGAGGCCGGGATCCGGGCTCGCGTCGCCCGGGCATCGGCGGTGCGGACGATCTCGCGCATGTGTGAGAGCTACGGCATCTTGACCGACGCGGCATGCCGCGAGGGACTTGAAGAGCTCGTCGAACACATCGCCGATGCGGTCGTGGCGGCGCTCGAGTGTCGAGCGGCGTGTCAGGGCAGACCGGTAGTGTGGTCGGCGGAGGACGGCCTGACGGCCGGCGAGGAGAGGATCGGATTATGAATCAGGTCGGGTTGATCGGCAATCTCGCAAAGGACCCGGAGCTCAAACAGCTCCCTGGCACCGACGGGCGGATGGTGCTCGAGTTCGCATTGGCATGGAGCGAGCGTTACAAGACCGCTGAGGGCACATGGGATGAGCGGTCGCAGTTCATCGACTGCGCGGTCTACGGGCCGTACGGCGAGAAGCTGGAGCGGTACATGAAGAAGGGCGACCGGGTCGGTGTCGAAGGCCGGATCAAGTACCGGGCCTGGAAGAGCGACGACGGGGCGACACACTCTAAACACAGCCTCGAGGTCTATCATGTTGATTTCTTGAGCGCCAAGGATGACACACAGGAGCTCGACAGCGATGAGTGACTCCCTGCACAAGATCCGCCTCGAGGCGATCGAGCAAGCTGGCGCGGAGCTTCGCGGATGGGCGCAGGTGTTCGAGGCCAGGGCCGGGCGAGGCGAAGGCGCTAGCCCGGAGGACCTGCGAGCGATGGCCGACGAGTGGTTCCGGAAAGTCGCGATCGAGCTCGAGATAGCAGCGGCAGGCGGGCTTGAAGCCTACCGCGATCACGGGTTGGTGCGATAAGCTTTTCACACGCTCCCTCCGTCCTCTTGACAAGCACGGTAGAGCGAGAAGGCCCCCGCCGAGGCGGGGGCCTTCGCCTATCGTGAGGGCCGGCGCGGAGGGGACGCGCCGGCGTAGGGGACGTGATCGTAGCGCGTCGGTCTTACCGGGATCTAAACCGAAGTGAAACGGACGCGGTCCCCTTGTGGGGGCTTACGGTTTGTGGTATATTCAAGAGGTCAGAGGGAGGGTCTGCGAGAAGGGCTGGGGGTCATTCATGAGCGAACCCCGCGTCTGGAAGATGTGGGTGCGCGACGACCGGGAGTCGTGGAGCACTGTCGTCTTCGCGTGCTCGGCGGCCGAGGCGGAGCGAGCGGGCCGCGCGATCGAAGAAGCGAAGTGGGGCCGACCGATTATAGAGGTCTGGGGGATCGAAGAGGGCGGTGGCTACACGGCACCGGGGATGATCGACGCATTCACGCGGGCGTGTGCCGAGCACGGGCGGCCCTTCCCGTGGCCGGCGGCGACCCGCCCGGCCGAGAGTATGGACACAAGCGGACAGGAGGTCATGTGATGGATCGCGAGACAGCACAACGACTGAGGGATGAGATCGTGCAGTTCGGGACACGAGCGAACCGTCACGCGATGACGTCCGTGCAGAAGGCGGAGTACGAGCGCGCGCGGCGCTCGAGCCGCGATGCGACGCGTCACATCAACAACGTGCGGGAAATGGCTGGCCGAGCGCTCGGCGGCATGGAGAACCTTGCGGACAATCACGAGATCGATGACGGGGACGCGGCGGCAATCGCTCGTGCTCACCATGTGGTCCAGGCGATCGCCTCGGAGATCCAGGCGGGGTGTGCGGGGTGAAGAACGAGCCCGCCTGGCGGGCGCTTTAGTGGATTCCCAGCTCTACCGGTCTATTGGACGGCCTCCGGTCTCGGGGGCCGTCGGCGCTTCTCACGACCGCGCACTCGGCGCTGCAGTGCGGGATGGGGTGTTGTGACTACTGGGCGCGGGTCATTTCTCGTCGCGCTTCGGTGCGCGATCGTCACTCTGACGCTTACCTGTCTGCCGAAGAGGACGCAGGAACCGGCCGATGAGGCCGAGGACTGGGATCGAGACGAACACAAGCGCGCCCTCGACACTGTCTTTGATGAAGAAGGCACACGCCGCAAGCGCGAGACAGCCGACGAAGAGCACCATCGAGCCGACCGCACCGCGGCGCTCGGCGGCGATTTCCGCCGCGACGTAGAGGTCCTGTCGGCGAGACTCATCAGAAGAGAACGCATCTTCCCATGAGAGGATGCGTTCCTGGACGGGTTCAGGGTAGGCCGCGAGATCTTGGGGCGAGGGGATTCGGCCGCACCACTCGTAGGAAGCCATCATCCCGACGATGCGTGCAATCCTCTCGGGAGGAAGCTCAGCTGCCTCGAGCTCTTCGACAATCTCTGCGATCGCCTCTTCGGCTACTACGCTAGGCGCTTCGCCACAATCATCTTCAAGCGACGTGCCCGCTGGTTCTTGCGCGCGTGCAGCGCCCACTCCAGGCTCTCCCGCCGCGCCTTCGACAACCTCGGACTGTCGTCGAACCCGAAGTCCGGTATCAGGCAACTCGCCATCTGTGCGTGCGTCATCCTCGTGTGCCCCTCGGTGAGAGTGCGCATCGGCCACGTCCTTGTCCTTCTCGACGGCGTTTCGCGTTTCTAAGAGAGCACTACCGCGCGTCCCTGGGTGATCCTGTCTGTGGTGATGGTACCACTCCTTGCCTGTGTCTACTCCCGGGCGCGTGCGGGGCAGGCGCGAGCGGGCCGGCCGCCCCTGAGGCAGCGCTTGGCCGGCGAGCTCTTCCGGGGCGATCGCGGGGTCGTTGGCGGCGATCTTGGCGTTCATGATGCGCTCCTATCTGGTGCGGATCTACTAGGTTGTCCAACCGTACGGGACGTGTCACCCGGAGCACGCTCGGACGCTCACAACCAACCATGACGACAGGGTCACTAAGGACCGGAAGGATCAGTCCTCGAGCGTCACCGGATCCCGCCTCCGGGTCGCACCGATCGTCCGGACAGGTTTGCCGGACGATCTCGGCGGTCGGTCTGAATGACCGCCGCGTGACCACAAGGCGGGACCGGGGCGAAGGGCCGAAGTAACCTCAGGCCGCCGCGTGCGGCTCTGTTGCAAAAATCGTGAAGCTTGAGCATGCTTGGCGGAGATTGGACGGACGGAACGATGACGGATTTCAAGTGGCGCCATTTCCAGGGTGATGTGATCCTGTGGGCGGTGC